>Ga0307416_100000090_pt1 | contig 62261 bp, 97 predicted proteins | sample DK1Cmetagenome_2_FD_203821 | JGI IMG/M metagenome (GOLD analysis project Ga0307416, IMG submission 203821) | Maize rhizosphere microbial communities from greenhouse at UC Davis, California, United States - DK15-C-3 | ecosystem: Host-associated > Plants > Roots > Rhizosphere > Soil | place...
TATGGTGGCGACACCGCTAACGTCGCCCACGCCCCCATAGCTCCAATTGGTAGAGCGTCCGCCTTGTAAGCGGAATGTTGCAGGTTCGAGTCCTGCTGGCGGCACGCTGGCCCGAGTTGTTTTCTTCTAAATTCACTTACACACTCACTACACATTTGATGTACCGGGCGGGCCAGTACATGAGTATCGAAGCTCGTATAGGTGGGGGAGTGGTATCCCCCGAATCGTCACGGCGGAATGATGTGCCGCCGTGGCACCAGTGGCCGTGAGGGTAACCTCGCGGCCTCTTTGGTATGTAGCTCAATTTGGCAGAGCACGCGACTGTTAATCGCGTCGTTGGAGGTTCGAGTCCTCCCATCCCAGCAACACCCGCCTCCTCTGCACCCCAAGGCCCCACTGTGTGGGCAGTGCCGATAGGGAATGCAAGAGGCGGGCTTTCACTTGGCGACACCCAGCGTCCCCGGCCTCAGTGTCGCGCGGCGACGTGATGGGGAACAACAGCCACCACTTTTGACTCATTGGACGCGGCAGGTTGTATTCACTCGACGGAGTGACCGATCAGCTTTGCATAAGTACCTGGAGTCCCTGAGTGGGGGAGTGGCAGTAGCGGCGGCGGAACACAGTGATGATCCGCCGCGTCAGTTATGATCTGCCGGCCGCAACCAAGGCAAGCTTCCCCACTCTTGTAGCACGTAGAGCATGACAAAGGCCCCCGCCGCGAGACGAGGGCCTGAGCCAAGATAACTGGTTTTCTGAGGTGCCCTGGCTTTTCTGCTATGTAAATCAGGACGCAAGTACTATATCACGCCGCACCGTCAATGGAGGTCACTGGCGTTGTGGTGCGCACCGTTTCCACGCCATCGTTCCTGATGTTCAGGATGAACACGGCTGGCTCACCGACCACCAAAGGCCGGCCAAGCCGGTAGGGGATTATCTGATGGTCTTTGCGCAACTCGGCCACGGCCCACTCCCGGTCAAGCTCCTGACGCGGGTATCGCGTCAGAACGCCCTCCTGAGGGTTTAGGACGTAGACGGCCGTCTCGGTCTGAACAATCATGCGGCCATCTTACGCTCGGCCTGATGAGCGGCCTCAGCAATTTTGCAGGGGAGGCAACGCTCCTCCCCACGGTCACGGTGCCGCAGGGCGGCGGCGCGGGTTCCGCAGGGCTGGAGCTTGCGCGGATACAACTGCCCGCGCTTACGCTCGCGCGCGTAGTGACGGGCGGAAGCCTTGCAATCGTCGCAGACTTCTTCCCTGTGGTAGTGGTGCTTTGCCGCTCCCGAGGTTCCATACCGGCCGTTGCAACCGATAGGCCGGTCCTCCGGGTCGTGGTCGAACTTCCAGCTCACAAGCCGTTCACAATCTTGTCGAAGGCCTCGCGGTCCTGACGGGCCGCGTGGATCTTCATGCGGTACTTCCAGCCTTCAAAGGCCTGCTTGAGGCATACGGCGTAAATGCACAGTCCAAAAACTGTGAAGCCGATGGTGAAAGCACTCACGTTGCCTAGCAGGGCCATCATGCCCAGGTTGGTGACAACCACAACCAGGAGCAGGCTCCACACGAGCAACTGCGCCTTTGCCATTCTGTCCGTTTGAGGATGCCTGAGAGCGTCCCTCATTCCGCCGGCAAACCACTTCACGAACCCCAAGGGCGATTTTCTCATGCCCCAATTCTAGCCAGTTGAGAGGACTTCATGGCTTTCCCTATTCAGCAATCCGTAATCGACTTCCACAAGAAATTCGGCCACCCGGTACGCGACACCCCCCAGACAATCACCTACGACGAGGCCAATCAGGCGTTCGGATTCATTGAGGAAGAACTCACTGAGCTGGCCGAAGCGCTTGAGCAGAAGTCTTGTGGCTCCACATGGTCTGGCGGGGAGTGTTGCGCGGCAAAGGATGCCGATCTGATCGAAATCGCTGATGCTCTCGGTGACGTTGTGTTCACCGCCTACGGCATGGCCGCTCGCCATGGCATTGATCTGGACCGCGTGCTTGCCGCCATCGTGGAGTCCAACATGACCAAGACCGCGAACGGCATGGGCAAGATCAAAAAGGGCGATGACTACGTTCCGCCGAAGATCGCTGAGGCTCTCGGCCTGTGAACCCCACTGCTGGGCGCGTTGTCCACTACCACTCCTATGGCACGCCGGGAGGGGAGTACCTCCCCGAACCCCGCGCCGCCATTATCACGTGCGTCTACGAGGACAAGCCAGATCTTGCAGACCCATCCAAGCTTCACGTAGGGCTGTGCGTTCTCAATCCGACCGGCATGTTCTTCAACCAGTTGGTGCCCTACTCAGAAACCCCCAAGCCGGGACATTGGTCCTGGCCCCCGCGAATTTAGCACCGCCCCCAGGGCGCACTACGCCCTAGGAGGCACCCCCATGTCAGTAATCGTTTGGTCCAAGAAACCCTGTGTTCAGTGCGGCGCTGTGAAGCGCGCGTTCGACAAGGCCGGCGTGAAGTACGAGGAGCGGAACCTCCCCGACTTCCCCGAACAGCTTGAGGCATTCATGGCCGCTGGCCACATGCAGGCTCCCGTTGTGGAGGCCGCAGGCCACGAGACATTCTCAGGGTTTGTCCCTGATGCCGTTGCCGCCATCGCGGCACAGTACGGCACCAAGTAGTGGCGTGGGCGACCTCTGACCGCAAGTCAAGGTTGCCCGCCAACTGGCCCTCCCTCCGCGCGGCCGTATTTGAACGGTGCAAGGGACGTTGCGAAGTCCTGAAAAAGGACGGCTCGCGGTGCTATGACCGCGCAACCGAGTGCGACCACGTGATTCCTGGCGATGACCATTCGCTGGAGAACCTGAGGGGAATTTGCAAGTGGCATCACGCCCGCAAATCGGCCCAGGAAGGCGTGGACGCCAAGCGCGCGCTCAACGAAATTCTGTACCGCAAGCCTGAGATCCATCCCGGCATCCTGCCGCTGTCTCAGCGTAAACCTCCTCCAAACCGAGGCTTCTGAAAGGGGGCATCATGCCCGGACCCGCGCCGAAGCGAGACGCAGAACGCACACGGAGAGCAGATCCCGCATCGGGAGTCGCTCGCCATGGCGAAATGCGCCCCGTCAAAATCCCGCCCGTAGACGGCGCTTGGCACAAGCGTGCCAAGGAACTCTACCGCTCACTCAAAACTTCCGGCCAAGCCGATTACTTCCAGGATTCCGACTGGGCCTACGCCCGCATCCTGTGTGACTACCTCACGCGCTGGTATGAAATGCCCCGCGCCATGGATGGCGCAAACATCGAGCAGATGATGTCCAAGCTCGGCATGACCGAGGGCGCACGCCGGCAGACGCTCCGCATTGAACTGGACGTGCCCGAGGCTGAAAAGCCCGACGCCCAGCTTGTGGCCATCGCCGGTTACCAGGATCTCCTCAAGGTGGCCAAGTGACCGCCAATCTCCCCACCCTGTTCGGCTACCGCGCTGAGGTGGTGCGCTGGATCGACGGTGACACCGTTGAGCTGATCGTGGACGTTGGTTTCAAAATGGCCATGCGTGACCACTTCCGGCTGATGGGTGTTGACACACCCGAACGTGGCCGGCCCGGTGCCGCTGAGGCAACCGCCCGCGTCCGCGAGCTGGCTCCTGGCGGCGCTCAGGTGACCGTCGCTACGCACGCCAAGGACAAGTACGGCCGGTGGCTCGCTGAGGTCTTTACAGCCAGCGCCCAGGAGTCGGTGAACGTCACCCTGATTGATGAGGGACTGGCCAAGCCATACTTTGGGGGCACCAAGGATGCCAGTTGACCTCACGGGCCTGACGCCTTCCGCAGAGAAGGCCGCGGAATTGTTCCCGCCCTCGCTGATCGGTCCCACATGGCAGAAGAACCCCGATGGCTCATGGCTGTTGCCTGAGATCACACTCGGATGGGATCTGCTGGGTTGGGTGAGTATAAAGCTCACAGACCCGGACGGGGAACCGTTCATGTGTACAGCTGAACAAGCTCGATTCCTACTCTGGTATTACGCAATCGACAAGCGCGGGAAGTTTATCTACCGGCAGGCGGTCCTACAGAGACTTAAGGGGTGGGGCAAGGACCCACTCGCCGCTGTCATGTGTATGATTGAACTCATTGGGCCTTCCCGGTTCTCACACTGGCTTGACAAGGATGGTTTCAAGACCTCACGGTGGGAACCAGGTTGCACACCCGTGGGCAAGGCCCACGCCTCCGCCTATGTACAGGTGACCGCCGTATCTCTGGAGCAGACAGAGAACACCACACTTTTGTTCCCCTCTCTCATCCCGGATCGCACACGCGAGGAATACCGGATTGATGTGCAGAAGGAAGTCATCTACGCCAATGGTGGCAAGCAGAAACTCAAAGCCCTCGCCGCGTCCTATCGTGCCGCTGAGGGTGGACGTGTTTCGTTCGCTCTGCTGAACGAGACTCACCACTGGGTTCCCGGTAAGGGAGCTGACAAGTTCTATCGCACCGTGAAGAACAACGTCACAAAGGTGAAGGGTCGATTCATTTGCATCACCAATGCTTATGAACCCGGCGAAGAATCCGTAGCTCAACTCATTCGTGAGGAGCAGGAGAAAGTCTGGGCCGGCCTACAGAAACCCTCAGGGTGGCTATACGACTCGATTGAGGCTCACCCCGACTGTCCTCTTGATGAGGACTGGTTGCCGTTCTGCCTAGAAATCATACGTGGAGACGCCTACTGGCTCGACACCGAGATCATTGTTCAGTCCATTCAGGACACCTCCATTCCCGCCGCCACTCACAGGCGCATGTGGCTCAATCAAATCGTCTCCACAGCGGACTCCTTGATAAGCGCGGGGGAGTGGGAAGCAATCCGCAATGTGAACTGTTCCGGGTCCAAGCGTGACTTGAACCCCGGCGATTCCATTGTTCTCGGATTCGACGGTGGCAAGACTGATGACGCAACCGCACTCGTGGCAATCCGCCTGAGTGACAAACTCATCGTGCCCCTGGCCGTCTGGCAGAAGCCAGAAGGTGCCAAGAATTGGCACATCAATGAGGCGGAAGTTGAAACCGAAGTCCACCAAGCCATGGCCACCTTCAAGGTGTCCGCGTTCTACGCCGACGTTTATCCGTGGGAGTCGTACATCAATGGGTGGGCAGATGCCTACCGCGAGACGCTCCTGATCAAAGCCACATCGAAGTCCACCATTGGATTCGACATGCGAGGCAATGCCGAACGCATTGCCCGTGGCAACGAGGCACTCTTGGCGATGATTCAGGACAAGAAAATTGCTCACAACGGTGACAAGATCCTCAAGATTCACGTGTTGAATGCAAAGCGCCGTCGAAATCAGTACGGATTGACCTTTGGCAAGGAACACGCAGAATCCCCTCGCAAGGTGGACGCCTACGCCGCCACCCTTCTGGCATTCATAGCCATGACCGACCTTGCCGAATCCGGCAAGAAAGCCAAGCCGGTTTACAGCCGCAGGCTCATACAGTTCTAAACAGGAGTTTCACTTGGCCACATTGGACGAATTTGTCCAGGGCCAGCTCAGCTCGGAAAACCCCGTGATCAAACCCACGGGCACACCGGGCCAGCTAAGCCTTGGACTGGTCAAGCTGATGTACGAGACGCTCAAGGCGGACCGTAGCAACTACTTTGACCAAAGCTACAACTATTACATGGGGGATCAGACACTCCCATACGCCCCCCAGGAAACCACTGATCAGATCCTCGATCTGCAAGAGCGCTCCATTACAAACTGGATGCCACTTTTAGTAGGGCTTCCTGTTCAAGTTTCCTACGTGGACGGTTACCGCCGTGGCACCTACGGTCTGGGGCCAGAGCCGGAAGCGGCTACTGGCGATGAGATCGCGGCCGGCAAAGATCCCAAGCGTTTCTCGCCTGAGTACGCCTGCTGGCAGCGCAACCGCATGGATGCGAGGCAGGCCACCCTCTACAAGGCCGCACTGATGTACGGCCACAGCTTTGCCCACGTGAACAACCTCCACCCTTCCGGCGACGTGAAGGTGGAAGTGCTGGGCACTCGCCACACGGTGGCATTCTTTGATGATCCGGTCAACGACATTCGGCCGAAGATTGTCCTGACGATTCGTTCCTACGCCCGCGACGAAGATACTCCGGGGCTAGCGATTCTTTGGGATGACACTCACCGCTATGAGCTGAACATTGACGAGGAGGGCGAGTTCTCCCTGAGGGGAGACCCCGCCGCGCACGGCCTAGGCCAGTGCCCCGTGGTTCGCTACACAGCCGGTGCGGCCGACGATGAAGGCAGGGCCATCGGCGTCATCAACGACACGATGATGACCCTCCAGAACCGTGTCAATCAGGCCGCGTTCTCCACCAACATAACCGCCGATTTCGGAGCCTTCAAGGTCAGAACGGCCGCTGGGCTACAGGTGCTCTACAAGATTGATGCCGTCACTGGCGAGCCTCTGCTGGATGCCGGTGGCAATCCGATCCCGGAACCCATCGCCGTGTCCCAGGCGAAGATGCTGATCTCCGATGACCCGAACACCAAGTTCGGCCAGTTGGACGAGACGCCGTTGCAGGGCTACCTACAGCTTGAGGATCAGACGGTAAAGAACCTCGCGGCTGTCGCCCAGTTCCCGCTTCACGCCCTGATCGGCAACGTCTCCAACCTGAGTGCAGAAGCGCTCAACGCGCTGGAGGCCCAGTTCATGAGGCAGATGAATTTCTTCCACACGTCCTGGGGCGAGTCCCACGAGGAGCTGTTCCGGTTGCTGGCTGAGGCCCTTGGCGATGCTGAGGGAGCCAACGCTTTCGGCGGCGAAGTCCGCTGGAGGGACATGAGTTCCAAGGCATTCGGCGCAACCATGGACGGCCTGGGTAAGGCCGCGGACATGTTGCAGATGCCGAAGCGCGCGCTGTGGGCCATGATGCCAGGGATCACCTCCGGGGATCTCGCGGACATGGAGGCCCTGCATGAGCAGGAAAAGACCGACGAAATGTTCAACCCGACGAACCCGAGTTCGGCAAGGGAGCGCCGCCCCGTAACCACGGGTGGTGGTTCCACTGGCAACCAAGGCTGAGGTTCTCGCCATTGAGGAGGCCCACCGCGCCGCACAGGCGCGGCTGGGCATTGCCGGTGCATATCTCGCACTGAGGGGATGGGAGGCCGTATCCGTTACGGTCCCCGTCGCCTCTGCTGATGCGTGGCTCACACGGAGCCTCCAGATGATCAACGCCATTCGGCGTAAGTCGGGCCGTCTGGCCAAGGCTTACTACCAACTGGCGCGGGCACTGGAGACCGGCTACACGCTGGGCTACCCAGAGTTTTCCACTGATCCCAGTCAGATCACCATGGGCGGATTGCGCAAGCAATATCTGGACTTGCTACTGGAAGTAGCGGACCTTGACCGCCCCAGATCCGATGAGCGGGCCACCTCAGTAAAGGTGACCACCGACATTGACGAGATCTGGCTCCAAGACGAGCTGGTGGCCTCTGAGGGACAGCCGGTGAATAGGGGAGGGGTAACTGAGGTCAATCTCAGTGACACCACCCTTGATACCTACATTGACGACCTCCTAGAAGCAACCGAATCCGCGAGCGACGATGACCTTGTTGAAGTGGATGAGTATGACGGCTGGGAGGATGACGCCCTGACTCCTGAGGAGTTGAGGGAGCTATACGAGGAGGATCTGTTAGCGGCGGCGCGGCAACGCGAGGCCCTGATTGCGAGACTCCAAGCCTCTGAGGAGGTAACAGCCAAGCAGGCGTTTGCCAAGGCCCAGAAAGTGCATGATGCCGCTGGGTCCGTAAGCGCCGGCCTTGTTGATCAGGCCGGCATTGATGCCGGCCGAGAGCTGATTGACCGTGTATCCACGGAAGATCGCCGCGTAATGATGTGGGCGCGGGCCACCGGCCCGAACCCTTGTGCGTTCTGTTCGATGCTGGCCTCCAGAGGCTTTGCGTATACGAGCAAGAACCGCGCTGGCGCGTCCAAGTCATTTCACCCCAATTGCCACTGCTACCCAATTTGCCGTTGGGACCAAGCCAGTGACACGGCACCCGAACGTACACAGCACTACATGGATCTGTGGAAGTCGGAGATGAAGGGCAAGCCCGTCGAACAACGCGGCACAGACAACGACACGCTGAACAAGTGGCGGCGAATCATCGCCGCCGAACGGCGTGCCGAGAGGGAAGCGCATCGCAAACGCTACCTCGCAGAATCCATCGCACGATCCAAAGCATGATCCCAGGAGGATAGCTAATGCCCGATACCGGCGCACCCCAGGGCCAGGAGCCTACAGCAACACCCGATCCCGTAACCCCGCCCGCCGAAACCAAGACCGACCCCTGGGAAGGAATCCCTGAGGAGTTCGCTTGGGCCAAGAGCGCCGTTGAGAGCGCCAACCGCGAGGCCGCAAGCCGCCGCGTAGCTCTCCGCGATCTGGAGGAAAAGACGAAGGACGCCAAGACTCCTGAGGAGTTCACAGCGGCCATGTCTGAGTTCCAGTCCGCACAGGACAAGCTCACCGTCGATCTGGAGCGTGAGCGCGCCGCCCGCAAGCACAAGCTTGATGACGACGTGCTGGAGTTCCTGACGGGAACCACCGCAGAGCAGATCGAGGCGCAGGCCGCAAAGCTTGCTGGCCTCAAGCCCGGTGCCGCACCCGTCCAGACAGTAGTCGTCACACAGCCCGAACCAACCGGGGGAGTGACACCCGGCGACAAGGCTCCCAAGGAGCAGAGTGGCCGTGACGCATGGCGGGCATTCAAGGAACGCCGGTAACGGCAATCCCACCCCACCTAAGGACTGACACAGAGTCGGTCCTTTTTTCATGCCCTGAAAGGCAGTCATTATGACGTACACACCGCACCTCAAGGTCAAGCCCGAGGTATTCGTTGAGGCCGGCGCGACCGCCCTCTCCGACAAGCTGGTTATCAGCAACACCGTTACCAAGCGTAACGACACCAAGAAGTTCTTCGCTTCTGAGGGTGACACCATTACACAGAAGGTGAAGGGTACACTGCCCGTTCGCCAGTACGCACCGCGTAACGATCGCTCACAGCCGATTGTAACCGATGTCTACTCCGAGACAAAAGTGGCACTGACCCTCGATGTCACGCGCCCCTACAGTGCGGTAAAGCTCACAGACGAACAGCGCGACTGGGATTTCCAGGATGGCCTCGGTGACATCATCGACGCTCAGACTGACACACTCGCTCAGTTCATGGAGCACTCTGTTCTCCAGAAGATCCTCGCCGCTCCTTACGAGCGCATCGTTGCTGTGAAGGATGACGCCACTGGCCTGTCCACCGCGCGGGATCTGTCACAGGACATTTGGTACAACGCCGTGATCGAAGCCAAGAAGGCTCTCCGACTCATGCGCACACCGAGTGAAAAGCTCATCTGTGTTGTCGGTGTTGACATCGAGGAATCGCTCCTCAAGTCCAACCGACTGATCAAGTTCGAGGGCACTGGCGACAACGCGCTGGCATCCTCCACTCTCGGTACTATTGCCGGTGTTCAGTTTGTTTCATCTACTCACATCCCCGCCGACGAAGCATACATGTATGCTCCCTCCGGTTTCATCGCGTTCTCCGGGACACCTTCCGTGCCGCGCTCTGTGCCTTACGGCGCAACAACTGTTGTCGATGGTTGGGCACTTCGCCACCTCGCTGACTACGACACAGGCTTCCTCACAGATCGTTCCGTGTTCGACACCTACTTCGGATCGGCCTACACCAAGGACCGCATCCAGGTGTTCAACGGTGAGAGCCAGCACCTCATCTCCGCCGATGAGTACTTTGTTCGCGGCATCAAGATCGGACTCAAGTCCACTGGTGCTGTTGAGAAGGCTCCGGGCGACAACGACCTGGTGAACACCACACCCGGCTCTGACCCGAACTCGTTCCTGGCCAAGGCTTACAAGCTCCAGACCGTTACGACTGCCCTGCCGGCAGGCGAGACCTTCCCTCTGGGTGGTAACTCCTACGGCACAACAGTCTAAGGACTGACGCATGGAGCATCTAGCTACAGTTGATCAGGTTGCCGCCCGCAGTTCCGAGACAATCGAAACCGTGGACGAGCTGGCCCTGGCCGATCAGATGCTCTTTGAGGCCTCCGCGTGGGTCCGCCATCACGGCGGACAAGCGTGGCCAACCATGGCGCAAGCCCCTGAGGTGGCGGTGGCTATTACAGCCGCCGCCGCCTCTCGCGGTTACATGAACCCCTCGGCTTACGTCATGGAACGCTCGGACATGAGTACGTTCAACGTAAGTCCCGAGTACGCGGCCGGCACTCAGCTTTCCAAGTCTGAGATCGCCATGTTGCGTCCGTTCTCCCGCAAGGGAGGCGTCATATCGGTAGGCCTCATAAGCACTGAACGCCCCATGCCGCGCATGTCGCGGCGTGCCGGCTACTACGCAGACCGTGGCTACGCCCCGTCTGCCGATGGCACCAAGCCCATCCCGCTTGGGACGTGGCCGTGAAATCCAGACTCCTAGACAATGGCTCCTCCATCTTGCAGGTCTACCCAGAGGTGGAAGTCGTCAACTCCCGTGGGGACCGCGTGCGCGTCCCCTCAGATACCCCCACGCTTGTGCGGGTGTCCATGTCCCGTGACCGTAACTCCACAGCAGAGTTGCCGGGACAGGTTGACGTGAAGGTCATCCGGTGCGTAGCCCGCACGGCCCCTGTCGGTTCCTGGGCACGCATTGTGTATGACGGCGAGGAGTGGGACTTGACGGCACCCCCTCACTTTAGTGAGGGCGTCTCCCGGCGAACACGCAACGTCACGTTCACAATCCGCTCCCGCAATGACGTGGGAGTGCACGAGTAATGCTCCGGGCCGGTAACTGGGAGTGGTACTACCCAGAGGAGGGCGATGATTCCATCGCCTCCATCGTGGGCTACTCCAAGCCCTCAGTCGCAGGCCTGATGCGGTACTCCACCGCCATGGCTCGCGAGGCGGCCAACATTCTGTCAATGACGGAACACAGGCCCAATCAGGAACGCTCCGAAGTCGGAGTGGTCCACATGGGCGGTGCTCACATGGGCCACCGCCCTGACCTCGACTCGACCGTGTATCTCTCTGCCGCCGATGAGGGCAAGGGCAAGGCCAACGCATGGCGCGCTGTCCAGTCCATTGAGTTTGGACACTACACAGCGGGCCGCGACCACGAGGGTGAAGGCCCTCGCACCAAGAAGGACCACAAGCGCCACTGGGTTCCGGGGGTTTCCCCGCTCCGCAAGGCCGCTAAGACTATGGTCCGCAGACGAAGGCTCTCCATATGACCCGCACGATCCAGACTTTCGGATCTGTAGACGACCTCATGGTGACAGTCCTCAAGGATTTCTTCACAGGGCAGGACATTCACATCGGAACCCTGTTCTCCTCAGCTCTCGCTCCTCCAATTATCATCGTGCGCCGTGAGCGGCGCTCAGGTCAGGCGTCCATCGACTCCGACGATGACCGGTTTATCCAATCGGCCATTGTCTCGGTGAACACAATCACCTCTGGCCCCGATGCCGATCTGATGGGGGAGGAGTTGCAGGAGGCTTGCCGAATTGCAATCCGCGAGGCCCAGCAGAACCAAACGTCGGTCCCCGGCAAGGGGAGCATATCCGCGATCACCAACAGTATCGAACCATCACGAGTGAGTGACTGGGCTACCTCCACAGGGGTTCAGCAATACGCCTCACTTCCAAAAGGTTGGACACGTTACGAGAGTGTGTATAGGTTCCTCATTCGACCTCCAGATCAGACACAAGTCACCAACCGTTACGTTCCCTCACGCTGACATGGCGTGGGGGTTTTCTTTTTAGGAGGAAATCCTTATGACTACAAACGACAACGCCACACTCAAGGTTGGTGTAGCACGTTTCTACACCGCCGTTGTTGGCACCCCTCGCCCGACAACTGTTGCAACACTCAAGGCCCCGCCCGTCGCGTGGACCGAAGTTGGCAACACTTCCCTTGACAACATTCTGAACCTCACTTCCGAGGGTGGGGCAGTTACAACACTGTCCTCGCTCCAGAACAAGTCCCTGCGTCAGTCTGTTGAAGCCCGCGTTGAGTCGCTGGGAATCAACTTGCTGGAGTGGACAACTGACACACTCAAGCTGTACTACGGTGCAAACGCCGTCATTGGGGCAGATGACGCAGTGGAGATCCCCTCCGAGCCGGTTCCGACTGAGAATGCATTCCTCGCGGTTCTGGAAGATGGCGACAATGTTGCCGGGTTCCACGCTGAGAAGTCCTCGATCTTCCGCTCTGATGACATTGCCATCGCTGATGTCAATTCCCTCGCACAGCTCCCGATCAAGGTCACGGCCCTGAACAACGCCGGCAAGACCTCCGCGCTGACGGCCATCCCGCCGCGCTCTGTTGATCCGGTCTAAGGAGTAGCCAATGGCTAACTTCACCGTAGAACTCCCTGAGTTCAATCCCGGTGAGCCGCTGTACGCGGCGAAACTCACTGCACTGGTAGATGCCATCAAGGAAGTCCGAGAGGCCCTTGTAGCACCTGCCCAGACAGCGCCCGTCGCCGCTAAGGCGACCACGCGCAAGGCCTCCACAAAGGCCGAGTAAGACCCCTGGGGGGCCGGTGCGGACCCGGCCCTCCAGGCACTTCCCAGTCCGCAACCCATTCACTTATTAGGAGTCCGCACATGCCTAAGATCAATCTCTCTGACCTCCAGAACGCCGCCAACCAGAAGTACCAGGACTACGAGGTGCACCTCCCGTCCGGTGAGGTAATCCTCTTCACGCCTGCCATGCGCATGGTGAAGGAACAGCGCGCCAAGCTGGCCACCGCTCTGGACATCATGACCCGCGCACAGGCGGACGATGGCACTGACCTGTACGACATCTACCGCGATGCCTTCCGCATCTCCGAGAAGGCCGTAGGCAACTACGACAAGCTTGCCGCCGCAGTGGGGGATGACCCCGCCGTGTGGGAGGCCCTGTTCCTGAGTTTCAATGAGGAGACTCAGCCGGGGGAAGCATCGCCCTCTCAGGCCTCCTAGAGGAGTACGGCGAGGAGGTCTATGTAGACCTCAAGGTTCACTACCAGTTTGACCTTGCAGAGTTCATAGCCGGGGGCGTGGCCAGTTCGCCACGCCTCATTCTCGCCCTCCTCCGACGCCTGCCAGAGGGTTCCCACTACGCCGCCGCCCTTACGTCCAACGCCGCGCCGGCCACCGCACAAGCACAAGAAACTCCAGCCGAGATTGACCCGGCTATGGAGGCGCGCACGTGGAACACAGACCGGACGCTGATGGCTCAGCTCATCAACTCGGTCAATATCCTCGTGACGCACTCGATCCCCTGGGAGCAGGGCAAAGCTCCAAAACTGCCCTTGGTCGGCCCCGCCGCATGGCGAGGTGAAGGACCGAAGGCACCCGCCAAACCGCTTTCGGTTATGGACGTATTCAACAAGGTAACGGGGAACAATGGCAGGTAAAATCCGCCTCATCGGTGCTGTAGGCATCAAGGTTCGGCCGGATACGACTGAGTTCAAAAAGGAACTCAGGGAGCAGATCAAGACCCTCCCTGACTACGACATCGAAGTCAACGTAGACGCCGACACCACGATTGCCAAGCGCAAGATAGAGAAGCTCAAAGCTGAGGCTGAGAAAAACTCCCTCAAGCTCAGGATTGACGAGGACGTTTACGACGACCTCAAAGCGGCACAGGCCACCATTCGGAAGGCCATTGCCGATCTCTCCCGGCAGGAGATCACGGTAGGCCTCAACTCGAAAGAGCTGGAGGCCAAGCTCAAGAACCTTGAGCGCAAGGCCCGTGGTGCCTCTGTCAACATGGAGATCAACTCAGACAAGGCCGGCTACGAAGCCGCCCTTGCAAAGATCCGCACTATCCAACGGCAAAAAGCCGTCATGCCGATCAGTTTCAAAACGGACAATAAGTCCCTGGCCGAAGAAGCCCGCAAGTATGAGAAGCTCCTTGCGGATCTGCCCGAGCCGGTCAAAACCATCACAATCACACACCGCAACGATCACGAGTCCCTGACTAAGGCAATCGCCCAGATTGACGAAGCCATGGCCAAGATCAACGAGGTGAAGCTCACGCCGAAAATGTCGTGGGCTGAGCTACAGGCTCAGAAGAAGCTCCTGCAAAAGGAGCTGGCAACCAAGCCCCTGGTCATGAAGGTGACAGAGGACAAGGCCTCCTATGAGGCCGTCCTCAAGAAAATCCTCACTTTGCAGGAGGAGGCGGCGGCTACCGAGTTCAAATTCAAGACTGATGAGCAGGGCCTTGCCACCGCCGCCGCAACCATCCGGGCCAAGATTGCCGCCCTCACTCCCAAGCCCCAGATCACTTTCTCCTATGAGAATGACACGCGCGGGCTGAACGCGGCCATGGCTGAGGTTGATAAGAAGCTCGCAGAAATGCGCCACATCAAACTCGTTGCGGATCTCGATGAGGAGGGTCTCCTCAAGGTAAAGGACGAGCTGGAAAATCAGCTCTCCACCTCCAGCTTTGCCATCAACGTGGACTCCTCTGACCTTGACAAGCTCAAGGCAGAGCGGAAAAAACTCGAAGAAATGATGGCGCTCAACGCCATTCAGGACGTAGAGATTCACGTAGAGAACACCCCTGAGTCTCTGGAGGAGGCCAAGCGCCAGCTCGATGAGCTGATCAAACAGCGTGAGGCCCCGATCAAGGCAAAGCCTCTGACATTCGAGGCCATGATGGAGCTGGCCTATGCCAGCCGCACACGCGACGTTCCGTTCTACGTGCGCATCAACCAGCGAAGCTTGGCTATCGCTGAGGGAGTCCTCCAGTCCCTTGCCGGCATCAACGTGTTGCGTTCCGGTGGGCGAGGGCTTGAGAGCCTGATCACCAAGTTTGACACGATCTCGATCAAGGCTGGCCTGATCGGTGCGGCCATCGGCGCTGTCACCAACACCTTTATCTATCTGGCAACGTCACTGTTTCCCGTGGGTGAGGGAATCCTTAACGTGGTAGGCCTGCTGGCCATGGCACCCGCCGCTCTGGCGGCGGTGACCGCAACGGCCCTGATCAACATCGCCGCTTGGAAAAACTTCAAGGGCGCTGTGGACGGTAGCGCTGAGGCAATGGCGGCACTGCCGCCCGAAGCCCAGCGGACAGCCAAGGCACTCCAGGGCGTGTGGGACAAAATGCAGAAGCCCATCCAGACAAATTTCTGGAAGGGCATGGGCGATTCCATGGCCACCTCATTCCAGGCGTTCCTCCCCATTGTGGAGGAGGGCCTCTCTAGCGCGGCCGAGCATGTGGGCCGCTTTGGTGCTGGCGTGTTCCGGTCGTTCGAGAAAATCTCCCAGAGCGGCAACCTCAAAACCATGTTCGACAACCTGTCGCTCATGTTCGACAACGCCGCGGGCGCGGCCGAACCGCTGTTTGATGCCATCAACCGCATCGGTCTGCGGGGATCTGAATATCTGCCCCGGTTTGGGGAATGGGTCACAGAGCTTACAACTCGTTTCGACAACTGGATCAAGAAAGCCGATGAGGCTGGCAAGATCAACGTCTGGATCGAGGAGGGTGTTCAGTCCCTCAAGGACATGTGGACCCTTAGCGGCGGCATCATCAAGATGTTTCAGGCAATCGGTACGGCGGCTGAAAAGGCCGGCGCTGGTGGCCTGCATGACGTAGCCGTACGGTTCTCCGAAATCGGAGACATCATGCAAGGGGAACTGTTCCAGACCCGGCTTGCCACGATTTTCGATGGTGCCCGCAAGGGTGCCTCAGAACTAAACGTAGGTGTGAAAGCCCTCGGCAAGTCCTTTGGTGAGTCCTCGGTATTCGTGGCGAACATGCTACAGGAACTTGGTCGTCTTGGTGGGGGACTCCTCACTAACATTGCCCATCTGTTCTCCAACATTCAGTTCCAGTCAGGCGTCCTCGACGGCCTTGAGGGCATGAATGAAATGATGCTTGAACTGCGCTCAGGCGCAAGCAATCTCGGAACGGTGATCGGCAACCTTGGCTCCATCGCTGGAGCCGCGTTCGGTTCAATCGGTCCCGTGATCAATCAGGTCATCGAACTGCTGGCAAGCGTAACGGGCGTGTTGGGTCCAGAGCTTATGCAACTGATCCCAACCCTCATGACGATGGTCGGTGGTTTCATTTCCTCACTGACCGGTCCTGCCACGCTGATGGCCGAGACCCTGGCCAATGTCCTGTCATGGATCAACTCCCTGCCCGGCCCCCTGTCCAGCCTCGTGATCAGCTTTGCGGCCTTTGTGTTGCTTGCCGGCAAAATCGGCCCGATCTTCCAAGCCAAGCCCGGTGGGTTCCTTGAGAAGCTCAAGTACGACTTCCAGCAGGCAGACGGCGCACGCGACAAGTTCATGACTGGTGCCAAGGGCATCGGTGCTGGACTCCTCGGCGCGGTCGGTGGCCCGTGGGGGATCGCTATCGGTCTAGTGACCACAGGCCTTGGCCTGATGGGATCGAAGGCCGCAGAAGCCAAGTCCCGCGTGGATGAGTACACGGCCTCACTGGACGCCAACACTGGCGCGATGACGGCGAACACCTTTGCGAACGCGGCAAAGAATCTCCTGGATGAGGGTGGACTCTGGAATGACCGCTGGCGCGGTGCCCAGAAAACCCAGGACGTGATTGAGGGCCTGGGCCTGTCCTTCCAGAACACGGCGAAACTCGCCGCTCAAGGTGGGCCGGCCTATGACGATCTGATCTCCAAGCTGGACAAGTACCCCGGAGTCACCTCCGATGCAGGCAACACCATGGGCGTCTTTGCCGACGCCATGGGGATCTCTGAGGAGGCCGCGAGCAAGTTCAGCAAGGGTGACATCATCCACCTGAAACAGCGGCTCGGTGAGATAAGCACCGAAGCCGGGACGGGTGCCGCGAACTTTGGTCACCTGACCGACTCTGTGAACCGAGTACCGATGACCGATGCCCAGCGCAAGGTTGAGGACTTCAACACAGCCATGCGGGCCTACAACGACACAACGTCTACGGCCGACACTCGCACTCGCGCACTGGATACCGCTCTGCGCATCCTGCGCGGCGAAAAGGTGGACCTGACCACCGCCACACGAACAGCGAATGACAGCATGCGGGCCATGGCCGGCAGTACCTCAGAGCTGAACGGGAAGATCGTCACTACGGGTGGAGCCTTCCGCGATGCCAACGGCAACGTGCGGAACTTCAAGGGTGTGATTGATGAAACCACAGGTGTCATTGATACACAGACCGAAGCTGGCTCCAACCTCTCACGAATGTTGCAAACCGCAACAGACGATACGAAGGCTGTAGCAACCGGCATGAAGGATGCCGGCAAGCCAATCGAGGAAGTTTCCAAGTACCTCGATGGACAGCGCGACTCATTCATCAAACTGGGTACTGACGCCGGCCTGAACAAGGACGTTGTTACCAAGGCCTACGACGAAATGATGAAGGCCAACCCGCAGACACTCCTCACGACCATCATGGCTGAGGGTGTGGATGAGGCTGAGTCCAAGCTCAAGAACTACCAAGGCTCCCTAGAGAAGGTCAACGGCTACAAGGCCGTCGCCCAGATCATGGGCGACAACGTAGTGCTGGGCGTGGCTCTGGCTGACAGCTACGGCAAGCTTGAGGAGTTCGACAAGGTGGTTGCCACGGCAACAGCCAACCTCGATCCCGCACAGGCAGATGCCGTCCGCCAGCGACTCATCACCGATCTAGTCACCCTGGCATCGACCAACCCGACGGTCCTGGCCACTCTTGACCCCCGCCTCCTCGATGAGGAGCGCGTGAATGTCACCGAGCGGATCAATGAACTCGGCCGCATGAAGCCTTCACCTCTGGTGGACGCTCAGGTGGAAGATGCCAAACAGCGCCTCGGGCAGGTACAGGGCATGCTCGACAAGGTTGGGGCCACGAAGCCCCAGCCCAAGGTTGAGGCCAAGACCGAAGAAACTGACAGCAAGCTCGATGGCACGAAGGGCAAGCTCGACGCACTGGGCTGGATGAAGCCCAAGGCTGTTGTGGACGCCGATGTACAGGCGGCGCTCAACAAGATCGCGGGAATTGAAACGACCGTGAAGAACACCAAGCCCGTCATGACGGTTGGTGTGAGCGCGGACGACACCTATTTCCAGCAGACGCTCTCCCGCTTGCGGGCCAGCGCCAAGCTCGCCAACGGCGGCATCATGAACGGTGCCTCTGTCCAGCAGTTCGCCAACGGCGGCTTCTGGGGCGGACGCCCGGTGCACACCTTTGCCGGTGGCGGCATGGAGAACCATGTTGCCCAGATCGCGCGGGGAGCTACACCGTACCGCGTGTGGGCGGAACCTGAAACAGGTGGTGAGGCCTACATTCCGCTGGCTCAGGCCAAGCGCGGGAGGTCTACACAGATCCTTGAGCAGGTTGCCAAGCAGTTCGGATACACCCTCTCGAAGGCTCAGGCCTTTGCAGACGGCGGTGTCGTGAACGGTGGTAACGCCCGCGCAACTGGAGGCTTGCAAATCTCCATCGACACATTCAACCAGAACGCCAACGACACCATTGAGGACGTTGGGCGCGGCATTATGCGTCAGGCCCGCAACGCGGGCGTGGCGGGAATCTTGGACGGTATCTAGTGAGAGTCGCTTTCAACGGCCTTGAGCTGGGTGATGACAGCCTCTACAACATCACAAGCATTGAGGGCCTCGACTCCCTGCCAGACATCACAATCGGCATGGCTCCCAAGCCCAGGCGTCACGGCTCCTGGCTTGGGGGCAAGCTGGCGCAGAAGCGAGTAATCGCCATCGCGTTTGAGATCATGGGCGACCCCGCCGATGACTGGCGGACGACAAGGCCCAAGAACGCACTGGCAAACGCCATGCAGTTGAGCGACGTGGAACTCCCTCTCATCTTTGAGATGGACTATGGAGATCCGGGCGTGCTGGTGCACGCCTCGGTGACGGCATTGGATCTGCCCATCGTGGCTGACTACTCCCGGCTGAGGCGGGGAGTGGTGGAGTTTACGTGCACGGACCCGATGAAATATTCGGTCACAGCCAAGCAGGGGAACACAAGCACCCCCGTGGTGCCACCGGCAACACCATACGGCCAGCCCTACGGCTTTGCCTACAGCGAGAGCATCGAACTCTCGGGACAGTTCACAGCCACCAACACGGGCAACTCGCCCGCGTCCGCTGTGTACCAGATCCAAGGTCCGGTTTACCGGCCCACGGTCACACTCACTGACGCTCAGGGCATTAGGGCCACCACGTTCAACGTGAACCTTTCCGCCGCTGACCGCCTGTATGTGGACACGTTGCGCAACCGCGTGTTGCTCAACGGCGCGAACAGCTTTGGCTCCGCCACTGGCGCGCTGGTATCAGACCTCACCATTCGCCCCGGTGACACCACCGTGGCGTTTACAGGTGAAACCGGGGGATCAACCGCACCCTCGCTCACCGTCGAATGGCGGGACGCAACGCGGTGATCTAACCCCACTTGCACATGGGAGGCCCTCGGGAAACCGGGGGCCTCCTGCCATTCCCTCCATGGAGTTCACATGACAATCCTCACTACTGGGGCCTACGACTTCCCAGCGGCGGCAGACCGCAACCGCACCTCAATGATGCTGGCCAAAGGCTCCACGCCTCTGGCTGTGATCGACGGCGTTCACTCTGGCCTGAACATCACCAAGACAACGGGCATGGGTTTCTCCATCGGCCCCGGCCGCGCGGCCATCAATGGCGCGACGGCCGCTGACGGTACGTTCACCGCAACGCTCACAGCCGCTGAGGTTGGGGCGTTTGACGCTGGCGATGCCATCAAGGATCGCATCGACCTTGTTGTACTCCAGACGTATCCTGGCAACCCTTCCACGACCGGCGCACAGCTCGAAGTGATCAAGGGTGCCCTGCCGGCCACTGGCCTGCCCGTGGCTCCTGCCACGCCGCCCGGTGCCCTGGCATTGTTCCAGGTGACCATCCCCGCTGGCATGTCTGCCGGTAATGGCGGCTGGGACACCACAAGGGTGGTGGACGTTCGCCGCTCCATCGGCATCCCTTACTTCCAGACCTACACCCCCACATGGTCAGGGTTCACCAACCTTGGCACGGGAGCTGTCCGCGAGGGCCGCTACCGCGTGGACGGCGACAAGGTAAGCCTCCACCTCCACCTCAAACCTGGCACTGGCGGCTCGATGGGCACCGGAAACCTATCCTTCAACCTGCCCATCACCCCGTCTGCCGGCTACCGCTACTACGGCAGTGGCTCTCTGCATTACCCGGACAACACTGGCGTCAAGTACGACCTCCGCGTCTACACCAACGGCCCGACCGGCTACCTGTGGGCAACCCGCGCCTCTGACGGCCAGCTAGTTCCCCCAGGAACTCTCGCCTACCCGCTTGCTGGTGGCACTGAGATCTACGTGACGCTGGAATACATCATTGACCTCCAGTAATCGGCCGATGTGGCGCGTGGTGTTTGCGCGCACGGACACCGACGCCACAGTTGCCGAGTTCGACTGTGCGATTTCCAAACTGGGCCGTTACGTTTCCCCGAAAGTGGGGGAGCTACAGATCCAGATTCCAGTCCCTAACCATGAGGTTGGGGAAACCGCCACTCAGATCCTTGACGGTGCCGGCCTGATGTCTATGTACGTCTACCGCAACGAAGAAGTCTGGTGGGGCGGGTTCATGGATGAGGTTGGAATTGACTCCGCTGGCGACTACCCAATAGTCGCCGTCACCGGGGCAACCTTTGAATCCTATGTTGACCGCCGCGAGGCGCGTACCGACGAGTCGCTAACCATGGATCAGACCATGATCGCCAAGTGGCTGTGGGATCACATGCAGGGCTACAAGGGTGGAGACATTCGAGTAGACACGCCCGATCCCGCGCCTTCCGGCCGTGTACGAACCATGAGCTGGAAACGATCTGACACACGCACCATTGGTTCGATCCTCAAAGAAGTGAGCAACCGCGCCAATGGCTTTGAGTGGATGATTGACACCTACGTTGATGACACGGGGATGCGTAACCGCAGGTTGATGACCGGCTACCCGGCTATCGGCCGGCCGGACTCAGGCCTCGTGCTGACCTTCCCTGGCGACATCATCAACTACAAGATCACTGACGCCTCGCTGGATGGGGCGATTTCCTTTCAGGCCCGCGGCAAAGCCCCGGACCCGGTTGGCACAGCCGCCCCCAGCGGGGGAGGGGGCACGGCCTCCGAAAAGCAACCGCCCATCATGTCCAAGATCGTGGTTGACGAGGCATTGCTGGACGCCGGTTACACACTGACCGACGCCACAGTTGACCGGCCAACGGTCACACAGGTGGAGACACTTGACGAGTGGGCCGAGCTTGCCCGTGACCTTAGGTCCGGGCCAATGCTCATGCCAGCCGTCACTTGCAGGATTGACAATTTCAACCAGTCCATTCTCGGGTCCGTAGTGAAGCTACGGATCAACGACTACCTCTGGCCTCCCGGCCCGACTGGTGCACCCGGCTTTGAAATCACTGCCCGCGTCATCGGTTACGAGGTGGACCCCGGCGAGTTCGGGGCGGACGACATAGTTCGCCTGATGTTCGAGAACCCGCGAGACACCGACAACCTCAAGAGGAGCCCTGACTAACCATGGCACGCTTCCCCCGCACGCTGGGTGATGCACTAGCCGCACAAGCAGAGGCGGCGCGTAATGCTCGCACCTCAGTCATGGGCGTGGACGCCCTATCTCCCATCGGTCTGGATCAACTTGAAACAGACCTAGCGGACAACATCGTCACTATTGACTCCGATCTGAACACCCTCAAGGGCGACATGGCCCTTGTGGATTCCAAGATCTCAGATGCAATCAGCGACTCAAACGCAATGCCGATCACTTCTGATCGGTTCACAGAGGATTCCCTCTCAATCTGGCCATTCATTCAAGGCACCGTACCGCAGGGCGCACTAGCGCCTGGGGCTGTGGGTAGCGATGACATTGCCGACTTCTCTCTGGTGGTGCGGAAGTTCAAGGACGACCGCCACCGCCTCTACTAATCACTAGGAGTTACACCTTGGCAATTGCCAACACGACAACCGTCAAAGCACCGACCGCCGCTGAAAAGCGCATGGATGCCCGGATTCAGGAGACCGTCAAAGAGGTCATCAAGGGGGAGTTTGACCACTACCTCAAGGATCTCTCTTTCCGCATCGGGCAGGCCTATGACCTGCTGGACCGCGCCGGTAACCCCGCTCCCGGCGCTTCCGGGAAGATCTATGCCGAAGATCTGAACGTCATGAACCGGGCGTACATGACCGGCTACACCATCACCAACAACTCCCCGGCCGCTGGATCTGTAGCATGGACCGACCTTCACATGGTCTACCAGGGCGTGGACACGCTGATCACAAACGGCAACACGGCCAACAAGTTCGTCTGGTGGTCTCCGGTCACCACGCCGACAACACTCCAGTCGTCCAACACCAAGCCGACGCTGGCAAGCGGTGAGGTTCTGCTGTTTATCAACGCGGCTGGCACTCACAAGGTCATGCTGTCCGACACCAACGCCTCCATGCCGTCCATCCTCTCGGATGGCACCGTGGATAGCGGCTCGATCATCGCCAATGCGGTTGGCACCACAGCCATCAACACCGGGGCCGTTACCTCCAATGAGCTTGGCGCTAACGCCGTAGTCTCGGGCAAGATCGCTGACGGCGCGGTGAACACTGCCGCCAAGCTGGCCGCCAACGTTGTGACCTCCACTCAGATCCTCGACGGTGCTGTGAGCACCGCGAAGATCCCTGACAACGCCATCACCTCGCTCAAGGTGCTCGACGGTGCGGTTACCACCAACAAGATCGGCAACTTGCAGATCACCACAGCCAAGATCAACACGGGCGCTGTGACTGCAAACGAAATCGGCTCCAACGCCGTGACTGCCATCAAGATCCTTGACGGTGCGGTTACAACAGCGAAGATCCCCGATGGGGCTGTTACCACCCTCAAGCTCCCCGATGACGCCATCACAACGGCAAAGATCAGCGCCGGGGCCGTAACTACCACGGAACTGGGAGCCAACGCGGTGACCACCGGCAAGATTGCCGATGGCGCTGTCAACACAGCGGCCAAGCTCGCTGACGGCATCGTGTCCAGCGCGAAGGTTGCCCAGGGTGCAGTTGACGCTACCAAGCTCAACATCTTGCGCCACATGCTCTACTAAACCCCCACACGTCTAGGGAGGCCCCCAAAGGGCCTCCCTTTTCTGTGCCCCCAAACTTTCTACCTTGGAGTAAAACCCCATGGCCCTGCCCACAATCACTAGCAACTCGCCCTCCGCTGGGTACATCGCATGGACCGCATCCGGTATCACGTTCGACGGCGAACAGTTTCCGATTGCGGCCGGCAACACCAACAAGAAGTTCACGTGGTGGCAGTACAACGCTGGCGTTCCCATCCTTGTCTCCTCGGATACCCTCCCAGCGCTGGCCGATGAGGACATTCTCCTGTTCCTGAATAAGAACGGCGTGGGAGTCCTGGTGCCGATGACTGATGTCACGGACGGCTCCCTGATTGTCACTGGCTCCATCCTGGCACCGGCAATTGCCGCTGATCAGATCGAGACGTACCACATCAACGCTGGCGCGGTCACGGCTACTGAGATTCAGGCTGGCGCTATCGGTGCCACCCATATTTCGGCCGGGGCCATTACCGCTGACAAGCTCAGTGTCGGAACCGTCTCGGACAACATGGTTGTCAACGGCTCCTTTGAGGATGCCCTCTCGGGCACTCTCGTAGGCTGGGAGGCTTACACAATCTCCAATGGCACTATCACTCCGGTCACGGGCGTGTCATCTTCCGGGGCTGTTGCGATGCAGTTTGTATGCACCAACACCTCCGCCAACCTCCGCGTGCGCCAGTTGCCCGCACAGTACATTCCCGTATCCGCGGCCTCTGGCCGCAAGTACTATATCTCCACCCGCGCTGGTGCCTCCACCGCCACGACTTCCGGTCACTACATGCGCGTCAACTGGTATGACGGCAACAAGACCCTAATCAGCTCCAGTGATGTTCGGTCCAATGGTGCACTGACAACAACATTCACACTGTATGAGGGGCAGGCCACACCGCCTGCCACCGCCAAGTACATGGGCATGGATATCCTGATCACCAACGTGAACGTTGCCACAACGGTCTACGTCGATGAGGTCTCCGCGCATGAGGTAACCATGTCCGCGCAGATCGGTGACGGTCAGATTACCGCCGCCAAGATCCTGACGAACACAATCACAGCTACCCAGATTGCGGCCGGGGCCATTACCGCTGACCGCTTGGCGATTAGCGACTGGACCAACTACGCGACGGGTGGCGGCTTTGATGCCGCCTCGGACTTGACGAACTACACCGCAGGTACGGGCATTACGGTTATCACCACGGATAACCATTCCGGTACTGGATGCCTCCAGTCCACCGCCCTGGCATCGGCCCGAACCGCCATCCTCAAGCACAAGCCCAAGGTGACTGAGGGTGAGGAGTTCTACATTCACTACTGGTTCAAGTCCACGTCCGATTACAACGGCACGACCGGCAACGGCAAGCTCCGCATCGGCAATCAGGCGAGTGGTTATATCTACGCCATCACTCACGGACCCGCCAGTACGACATGGGTTGAGCGTGAGTATGTGCTCACGATCCCGGCAGGCATGACGGCCATGGAGATCAATCTGTCCTTTGACCACACAGTGGGCACCGCATGGATTGATGAACTCCAGGTCCGCCGCATGAACGGCGGGGAGCTGATTGTGGACGGCACTATCTACGCCTCGAAGATCGCCACTGATGCGGTGACCTCCGACAAGATCATTGCCAATGCCATCACTTCCGTGAAGATCAACGCTGATGCTGTGGTGGCCGGCAAGATTGCCGCCAATGCCATCACGGCCCGCGAGATCCAAGCCAACACCATCGTGTCCAACCTGATCGCCTCTGATCAGATCCTTGCCAACCATATCTACGCGGGGGCCATCACCGCCGACAAGATCGACGCTAACGCCATCAACGGCAAGACGATCACGGGCGCGACGGTTCAGACCGCCGCCACTGGCGCGCGCGTTGTCATGGACTCCTCGGGCCTTGGTGCCTGGGACGCCGCCGCCAAGAAATATCTGACGGCTGACGCCAACGGGATCAGTATCGACGGCACGATTGCCACCACGGGTGGCACCAACTGGCTTGGTGAAGATGTCGTTGTGAAGATCAGCGACACGGCCAGCACCTCCGGTGGCCGCAACATCGCCGGCCTTTCCTTTGAGAGGGAGGGGCTTACTCCGATTGCGTTCCCCGCCGTCTACAGCGACTCGGGCACTGACTTGATGCTCACGGCTGTAAACAATCAAGCGTTCCTCAGCCTTGCCAACGAGAACAGCGGCGGCGAGGCAGAGCTACAGGGGCAGGGCATCAACCTGTACTCCAACACTGGCGACGTGAAGATAGGCAAGACCTACAACACTCCCGGCAACCTCCAGGTGGCCAAGATCAATGGCAAGCGCCCTCCCATCGGCCTCCTGTCCCTCCAGAGGCTCACGGGCACAACAACTGTGACGACCACCGATAGTCAGATCAGCGCGGTAACCGTCAGTGTCACCCCCGGCATGGTACTGGAAGTCTCGGGTTCCTATGCCGGTGGCCCGTCCGGGGCCAGTGGCCAGTACTTGAGTTGGGGATGGAAGGCGAACGGCGTCCGTTTCGCTGAGAACTCCCACCGCTCCAACACCAACGGCTATGGCGAAGGTGACTCGTTCTCCGGCTTCTACACGGTGCCCGCTGGCCAAACTAGCGTGACGATCAGCCTTTGGGGCCTCGTTGCCGCTGGCGGTGGCACATACGTCTGCCCCGCCGATTCAAACTCACCGAAATTGCAATACGCAATCAAGGACATAGGCGATGTCTAAGTCCTTCACTTCAACAAGAAAGAGCAGATAGTGTCTTACCGCACACAGGCGTTACTCGCCCGCGACCCACAGCTCATGGAGCGCATTACGGCATGTGCCGCTACACAGGACGTCACAGACCCGGCCTCTTGGGCATGGTCACACCAGTGGCAATTCTCCGCCGAACCCGGCTGGGACGCGGCGTACTCCTACGCCATTGACACCAACGTTACCGACCCCGGCAACTCCGAGGTGGTTGTCAATGACGGCATGATCCTGGCGGCAGTTCAGGCAATGCTCACCGAAGAAACCGCCCCCGCCCCGGCTGGCGAGTAGTCAAAGGACATCACCATGGATTGGCTACCTATTGTCGCCGCCATCGGCGGTGGCACGGGTTTGGGGGCAATCCTCAAGGCGGTGTTTGACGCCAAGAGTACAACCTACTCACACCTAAACACCCTCGTGGATCAGCTCCAAGAGGACAGACAGAGTGACCGCAAGGAACTCACAGAGTCTCGCGCTGAGGTCAAAACCCTCGTGCTGAAAGTGGACTCAGTTCTCCAGCACCTCGCTATTGAGCGGGAGTACTCGGCGGACCTTTATGCGTGGGGAGTGAACGGCGCACCGCCACCTCCTCCTCAGCGTCGTGTGTACACGCCGCCCGTCTAACAGCAACACCCCTAGGGGGCCTCAGTGATGAGGCCCCCTTTTTCATGCCCAGGAGGCAATCATGACCTACACAATTGATGAGTCGCTGAGCGACACAGAGTTCACGGCACCGGGCAATGTTCCCAGCGTGTTCGGTACAAACCGCACGTTTCAGAGCATCACCGTTCACCACTGGGGAAGCTTTGGCCAGACTCACGATGGCGTCAACGGCTTCTTTGTGAACGGCAACCCGAACACTTCCGCTCACTTTGTTGTGAGCGATGGCCGTATCAACTGCCTTGTGTCACCCGCAAACGCGGCATGGGCCGCTGGCAACGCCTATGGCAATGCTACAAGCATTCACATTGAATGCCGGCCCGAAGCCACGGCCGGTGACTACCGCACTGTGAGCTGGCTTGTGAACTGGTTGCGTGAGAACTACGGGGCCAACCTGCCCCTCAAGGCTCACCGCGAGTGGTCCCCGACCGCCTGCCCCGGCAACTGGGATCTCGCCCGCGTGGACCGCGAGGCCAAGGCCTGGGGGAGCGCTACGGCGGCTCCCGCGCCCGCCCCGGCACCCGCGCCCGCCCCTGTCGTACCGGCGTCGTCCACGCCGGCCCCAGTAGCCAGCAACGGCCTGTATTGGGTAGTCGATCCCGGCGACACCCTGGGCGGCATTGCCGATTACTACGGCATCAACGTGGGGGATCTGGCCCGCCACAACGGGATCACGAATCCCGGCCTGATTCACGTGGGCCAGCGGATCTCGATCCCCGGCCCGCTGGTATGGATCGTGGACCCCGGCGACACCCTTGCAGGGATCGCCGCTCACTACGGCATGGACGTGTCCGTGGTGGCCGCTAAGAACGGCATCAAGAACTACAACCTGATCAGCGTTGGTCAGGTAATCAAGATCCTCTAGGAGAAACCATGGCTGATCACTCGACTGGCGATTACCCGGCTTGGGTAGATGCCGTTATCCGCGCATGGCGCACGTTCTACGTGTCCGTGGGCGTGGATATTCTCACGGCTATTGGAGCTGGCCTGCTCCTGATGCTGGATGGGGCGGACCTCATGTCTCCCATCTTCTGGACCGGCGTACTGACGCTGGCCCTCCGGTCCATCGTGACCGGCCTAGCCACCTACTGGGTGCGGCTCAAGTTCCCGCCCAAGACAGTAAGCACGATTACCGTTCAGTAACGACTTGATGTAAACTTGATGGAAGGTTCGAGGGTTTTGTCCCCCCAACGACTCTCGAACCCTGGAAATCCGCCCCCTGTGTCACGTGCCCCCCATACGTGACATGGGGGGCTTTTCTGCGTTGTGATAGCCTCATTCAGGTTGCCGGGGGGACGGCAACGTAGGGGTTCCTGGCGTTGGGTGGGTTGCCGGGGTAGTCCCAAGCCTTAGCACCTACGAGGTATGTACACCGAGCCGGGAACCCCTTTCCCCGATATGCCTGACAAGTTTTGCAGAGGGCTTGTTCAGGCCTCGGGATTAGAACACTCCCTCAAGAGTGGCCCATCCGGGTAGCCGAGTGCAACTCCAGATTCAGCGTTTCGCCTGTTCACGGGCGTATGCAATAGCCCGCTCACGTGCCGGTCGTGATGCCAACTCACGCCGCTGAGTGGGGGAGTAGGTAACCAGACCGTTCACACGGTGGTTGCCGAGACGTGACTGGAGCCACGCGGCGACATTCCTCACACCGTAGGCCGCGTCATTGTTCCACTGGGAGCCATCCAGCTTGAAGCTGATGGCCTCGATGATGTCTGCCGCCGTCCATTCGGCGGTGAAGAACGGTCTGAGGATGGCGGTGAGGTGCCGATCAGACAGCCCGGACAGTGCCGGTGTGTGCAACCTCACGGTACGGGCCGCTTGCAACTGGTTGAAGCGGGCCTCAGCCTCGTCCTTGGCGCTTGTCGTCTTGTGCCGGGGCCACGAGAGGTCTGTACGAGCGGCCTCCATCGCGGCCGTCACACGTGCCGCCGCCTGATAGTAGCTTTTCAGCATGGGCGAAGCCCATTCCCTTATCCCCTTGGGGGCAGATTTCCGCGCGTTTCGGTCAGGAGGCTCAGTTATATCCACAGCCATCGAGAACCGCGAGAATACGCCTTCCAGCTTGCAACGGTTATCCGCCCTGGCAACGCTGTCCTGGTACGCCTGCTGGCGGTCCTCATCGGAGAGGGGCTGGCACATGACGTACACAGCACGGTCAGCCACGGCATCCATGCCGTTGCCCCAGCGTGCGTGGGCATCTGAGGACCGGGGCGTCCACTTGGCCTGCCGGCCGTTGGCCACCATCGCTAGGAATCCGTTCTGACAAAGCGCGTGGAGGACACGGGTGACGGTGGCGCGGCTGAGGCCTGACATGGCCTCCAGCCAGTCGCGGCCGGGGGTCACAGTGTAGGAGGCGAAGTCACAGCGCTCCAGTAGAAGCTCAGCGATGGACAGCACGTTGCGGCGGAAGTCGTTGCGCCGCCAGATGAATTTCTCGTGGTTGAGAATGTCATTGATCCACCGCTTGGCGGTCTGGATCGGGCCACTGCCCTCAGGGATGGCGGGGAGTACGTGCTCCTCATCGCGTTCCACAGACCGATTGATGCGCCGGATCTTCTTCGGCGTGTCAGAGTCACGCTCTGGCGTTCTGGGCTGGGTTGCGTCTATGATGAAAGAGCTTTCTGGAGAGAAAGTAATGGCTCACTTGGTTGTGTGGTCACTCGACGTAGAAGTGCTAGGCACACTTCTAGGTCAAAGCTTTGAAGCCCCTCGGTTCACGCCGGGGGGCTTCTGCTGTTTAACCAGTCATCGGTAGCTCCTGCTGGGGAGTCTGCCGGATAGGCGTTGGGTTGGTGGCGGGAAGGCCGTAGCGGTCAGCGAGGATCTGGGCGATGAACTGCCCCGGCGTCAGCTTGTTGTCCGCCGCCTCGCGGCGCACGGCCAGTCCCACATCAATGGTGGGCTTGGTGAAAATGCTGTCCCTCGGACCCTTGTGTGGCATTGCCATGACTAGCTCCCCTTCTCCCCCGGTAGTTGTTCTCTGACGATCCAAACAGCAATCAACTGCTGATTACTGGATCGACACGCTGATATTTCCATATGGTGCAGAAAACAGCAAAAGCCCCCCACTGTTACGTGAGGGGCTTACTGTTACTTGCGCTGTGCGGCGATGATGTCAATGGTGTGCTGGATCTTGGGCGGCACCACGTGGCGGATAGCCCACAGGCCGAACATGACCATGAACCATGTCACGCCAAGCTGGGGGAAGAACAGCGCCAGGAACCCCCAGACGGTGGCTGTGCGGAGCTGGAAGAGGATGGCTGTGGACAGCCAGAACTTGATGACCTCGGCACCACCCTTGAGCTTGGCCGGCACGATGGTTACCTCAGCCGGGGCGGGCTTGGTGGTGAATGCGGCCATGATGTCCGCGACGGTGGGCTTGCTCATAGGTAGTGCGTCCTTTTCAGGTAGTCGGTAATCTGGGGGGCCTTGTGGAACAGCCATACGTCGATGGCGATGTACAGGGCCAGAAGCTTGTTGCTAAGCCGCATCTGCCATGTCTCCGATCTGGGCACCGCTGGACATGTTCAGGCGGTCACTGATGGTTTCCACGGCGCGGTAGACGCGCATGTACTCGTTGGTCCCGGCCGGGTACGGCTGATCCATGCCGTAGTGGACAAACAGGCACCGCTGGGTTTCGAGCGGCAGGGTCAGGATGATGTTCTTCACGTCCACGCGGCCGTCGATGTCGTAAACGTCCTCCAGGTTCGCCCACACGGCATCCTTGAGGTAAACCTCCACGATGGCCGGGGTGTACACGAAGGCCCCTGCAAAGTGCATGAACTCGATCCGTTCACGGGCCACGAACTTGCGGGCGATCTTGACCATGAGGTTGGACACGCCAAAGGCGTCCCACGTGCGGAAGTCGGTTCCCTTGCCATCCTCGGTCAGCGACCATTCGAGCATCCGTTCCCAAATGTGCTGGGCTACATCGTCAGCCGTGGTGGTCTGGCAACCGCGGAGTTCACGGCGGGAGATCTTGGCGACGGTCACGGAGTGGTTCTCCACCAACCATGTGGCGAGGGAGTTCTGGGAGGCGAGGTCATAAGGCAAGGTAGTAGATCCTGACTTGGGGAGTTTGTAGGGAGGATACAAACGGGGTACTTGGGAGGTTGCGGAAAATCCGCGAGTTGTAGGCGTTTTGGGAACGCCTGGTCAGCTGCGCCGGCCAGGAGGATTCCTACAGAGTGAGGAGGTCTCTGATCTTCTGGGCCTGCTGGCGGTGCTGGAATGCGGTCTTGTCGGCGGCAACCTTGATGTCAAGGTGGCGGCTGGCCTCCTCAGTGGCCTTGTCCCTTACCGCGTCAAGGTCATTCGCGGCCTTATCGAGGCCGTCAGCGGCCCGCACAAAGGCGGTGAGGTGGGACGTGGCGGACTTGTTGGCATCGAACAACCGCTGTTCCAGCGTCGGCTCTGCCGGGGCTGTAATGACAACGTGAGGGGCGGGCTTTTTCTTGAAGATGGGCATGGGTACTCCTAGGGATGAAAGGGTGGGGGAACTAAGCGGCAGTGCCGAGAATCTCGGAGTGGCTCCAGCCAGCCGGGGTGATGCGGGTGACAAGGATTCCGGCGTCTGAGTCGCCCTGTCCGTTGATCCGCTTGAGCCAGGAGCTACCGTTGTCCAACGCCGGGGCCTGAATCCACCAGCGGCCACCGATGATCTGCTGAATGCGGAGGTGGTGGTAGTGGCCGGTGAATACCAGCCGTGCCGCGTGGTAGTCCGCGCGGGCCGCGAACTGATGCTCCAGCCACTTGGGCACGCCGTCAGCGGCCCCAGCTCCACGGGTGTAGTGCCCGTGGGTGAACATCGTGTTGTGACCGGCGACGTTGCGGATAACCGACACGTCGAACGGGTCTGGCCATGCGAACTCCACATGACCAAAGGCCTTGGTGTTGAGGGCGAACGCCCTCTTGAGCTGAGACAGCGTGAGAAGCCCGTAATCGTTCTCTGGGCCTCCTACAGCCTTGCCCCCTACCCTGATGTCCATGTGGTTGGACGGGACGCCTACAACGGTCAGCTTGGGAGCCAGCTTGGCCAGCTCAGTGGCCGCATAGGTCAGGAACGTGGCGTGTAGATCGAGCTGGGCCACGAGGTTCCGGTCATTGGAGAACGGCTGATCGGGAGTGTTCTGGAAGTTCTCACACCCGTCACCAAGTTCCGCCAGCACAATCTCGGTGGGCTTGGAGGCCTTCACTCGCGTGAGAACCTCCTCCATCCCGCCATAGAACCGATCCTCAAGCTGGGCCGTGCCGCCCCGCTCATCGACTTTGCCGATCTGCAAGTCAGCGAGCTTCACTACCTCGGCCATTTCCGATGTCCGGGGAGACTCCCTGGGCTTGGAACGGCGGCTCTTGATGTACTTGGCAAGCTCGGTGATCTGCATGCGGTCTGTCGCCGCCACCGGGAGGCGCACCACCTTGAAGTGGTAGCGCCAGACGGCGCGCGTCGTCGCGGCGGCGTCGTCGCCGGCCCGCGACCATGCGTTGGTGTTGTGCCACGCTTCTACGAGTTGAAGCTCACACCCGTGAGGGATAGATACCTCACACGTCTTGGTCACTACATCGCGGTAGTCCTGCTGTGTTGTGGCCTTTCCCACATCGGGGGTGATAATTTCATCCGGCACCCCGTCCTTGTACGTCACCCGTGGCTGGCGAAGGTTCTTTGGAACGTCTGCCAGCGGGCGACTAACGGTGTTCACCGCGTCAGCGAGACTCAAAGTGTCGCCTTTCCTATGCGTAGCTTGCGGCGGAAGTGATCCACCGCCATGCGATCAATGACATGCTTTCCCTTGAAAGCAGTAGTGAGGATTTCTGCCAGCTTCCCACCGGAATAACCAGCGTCTTGGATCAGCAAGCGGAACAACTGACGATCTTTCTCGTCCATGCCCTCATAGGCGCGTGTAACCACGCACCCTCTAGCCACCGGCCAGCTTTACGCTCTCTACCTCGATGAGGTCACGGGCAAGGTCATCCACGAATGAGTGGAGGACAGAGATGGGGCCATTGTTGTCGATGAAGTGTTCTTCACCCATGTTGCCAACGTGTTCCTCACTTGCGTGAGCAGGAATCACTTCCCCGTCCCGCGCCGCGTTGCGCTCGACGCTCCACAGCTCAGTGGTGGGATCGGGGAGTGGCAGGACGTAGTTGCCCCACATGCCCGCCTCCTGAATGGCCTTGGCCTCATTCGGGAACCGGCAGTCGGTGAACACAATGCGTACATCGTTCTCCTCGGCCATGATCACCTTGGCGGCGGCTTTGATCCAGAACTCCGGGTCGTACTTGCGCACACCCTCAGTGCCGATCTTCTGCGCGTACTTGCGGTACGCGGGGAAGAGTTTCTTCACGCCGTCCTCACCGCCGCACTCCCTGAGTGCCTCGGTCAGTGTGATCAACGTTCCGGGCTTCATGGGATGGAACCCCAGGATCGGATCGACGGTACGGAGAATGTCCTTGAGAGGACCGGCAAAGCTCATGCGCTTGAAGCCGTGACGGGCTACCAGTCGGTCAGCAATCGTGTCCTTGCCAGCGCCGGCCTTTCCGGTGACGCCGACGATGATCACTCGGCGGCTACGAACGTCTGGGCGAACACTTCCGGCTTGACGACACTGATGTTCTCGCCGTCCTTCACGATGTAGTCACCGTGGAATGCCAGGAGCGGGCCGTCATAGGACGGGATCGTGATCAGCATTGCAGGCTGGCCGGTGGCGGTGGCCACGTACATGTTGACCTTGCCGCCAGCCCATTCGGCAACGGCACTGAGTTCCTGGAACGTCGCCGTCATGCTGGTGTCGGGAACCTGCTGGGCCTCAACGAGGCCGGGGAGCTTGCGGTACGTGGTGGTCATCGGTTGGCCTTCCGGGATGCCTTGGCGACCTTGTTAGCCGCGCGGCGTTTGGCGATGGTCTTTTCGGGTACGGTTCCCTCATAGACGTGAAGTCCACGCTGATCACGGTTGGCCGCGAGGGCGACCGCCATCTTGGTGGTGGGGGAGAAGATCGGCAGGGCCAGCGAATCGTCAATGTGCTGGCCGATGTATGTGGGTTCCGCGTTCATCGGGCGACCTCAATCTCGTGAAGGTGGAGGGGGATCTCAACGGTGTCCGCACCGTGAGTGAGTGCTACGCGCACCGGGTACTGGCTGGATTCGTCGTAACCGTCGATCCATGGATCAACACGGCTTACGGTTCCCACCAGGCCCTTGGGGAAGTGACCGATGCCAACAGCCAGGGCGACCTTCTGGCCGGGGTTCGGCATGGAGTCCTTATCGAACCCGCCGCCAACGATGCCGGGGGCCGGTACGGGCGCTCCAGCGCCTACCAGCTCGGGCACGCGCTCCGGTGTCGGTTCATCGACTACCCGGTTGTACACGGACTCCATGAGTCCGTAGTGGTGGAGGATCTCAGCGGCGTTGTCTACCAATGCCGTCTGGTGTTTAGCAACCTCACGTCGCTTGAGGTGCCAGTGCAAACCGGTGTTTACACCGTTCACGTACAGGAACATGGTGTAGCGGGGGCGCTTGTACCACTTGCCCTTGAACACCTTTGCCTCGGCCGTAGCCTCAATGGCGGTCATACGAAACTCCTAAATCCAACATGCGCTCGAAGCTCCTCAGCTCCGCGCTCGATCAAAAAACTGTTCACGTCATGCCCGATGGGCATTTGAATCACACCGCCGCCGTCGAACTTCTCGGCGTGCTTGGTGGCAAACTTGAGGCCGGCGTTTGTGATGGGGTTCCACTCTTTGTCCTCGGGCCAGTCATCCGGCTTGGGCTTTCCCTCATCCGAGTCACTCGCCGCATCCCGGTCTGCCAGGAAGATCACACGGTCGAAGCCGGCCAGCATGAGGTTGAAGTGGGAGCGCCAGCCATTCACACCGGCAATGCCCACGGCGGGGAGTCCCGCCTGAGTCGCGGCCATGGTGTCGAACTCGCCCTCGCACACGTACACGGTGCGGTCTGGGTCCAACAGCAGGTTGGTGTTGTACATGCGGATCAGTGATCCGCTTGTCTGCCAGTACTTTGCCCCGTTGCGATTCCAGGGGGCCTTGCGGAATCTCATCTGGACCGCCCCTGCCGGTGTGAGGTAGGGGATGGAGATCATGTCCGCCGCTGGCTCATGCGATGCGTTTGCGTCTAGCACGGCTCCCAGCTTGAAGTGGAGTATCGTCTGGTGATCCAGACCCCGCTCCACGTTCAGATATTCGTAGTGGCGTTCGCCTTCTGGGCTGAGCAGTTGCTCGTGATACTGATCCGTGGCCTCCGCCAAACTTTTCAGCACCGTGGGAGATGGCACTAGGGAAATCGCAGGACTCCATTTTCATAATCAGGGCGTAGCCATCGAGGGCTACGTCACAGGTGAAGCATCGGTAGTAGGCCTTGTCCTCGTGCAACATGGCAGAGGGCTTTGAATCTTCATGGCCGGGGAGGAAGCACCGCATCTTGACGCGGCCGTGGCCGGCGGCTGGAACCTCGCCGCCGTAGAACTCGACTACGGCCTTGATGTCCAGGCGGATTGGCTTGGGTAGCGCCACGGTGCTTCACTCCTTGTACTTGTCCACCGCCGCGAGTTGCTCGGGTGGGAGATTGACGGTCTCCCCCTTGAGGTGGAGGCCGATCTGGCGTAGGAACGCGGCATCAACTTGGTTGTCGTCCGCGTTGTCCTCGCCACTGAACTCAAGCCAAGCGGCGCGCATGGCGTCCTTCTTGGCGTTGCCCTTGCCTGTGGCGAACTTCTTGAGGGTGGCTGGCGGGATAGCCACGTAGGGCGTGTCCCACTGGGCCAGCGTCATGCGGACAATCCCCTGGGCGCGGCCGGTAAGGCCCGCCGACATGGCGTGTGTCGGCAGATCCTCAATCACGGCAAAGGTGGCCTTACGGAGAATGAATTGCTTGGTGCCCTCTTGCACCTCGCCCCGCATGAGGTAGGTAAGCTCCCGGTAGAGCTTGAGGAGACGTTCACCGTCGCCCTCTTTGGCCGCTGTCTTGATCGTGTGAAGTGTTCCATTCACACGGGCCACGCCCGTGCCGCTGAGGCTCGGGTCTATTCCGATGATCCGCACTTGGCCAGCTCCTCGGCCTCAGTGGCGATGTCAATCTTGGCGAGGATCTCCTCGTAGGATTCCCTCACTGACCACTGCCCGGTGGACTGGCTGAGGATTCCCCGGAACTCATTGGCCTTGGCCGTGCGAAGCGGCTGTTCAAAGAATGAGTTGACCTGCGTCTTGTCAGCCTTGGTGAAGATCCCAATGATGTCGTTCGGCATGTAGATGGGATCGCCATCTTCATCCGTGAACTTGAGCAGGTTCCTAGGCATCCCACACCTCATAGGCGTGTCGGGCGGCGGCGATAGTCGCCCCGTGGAGGTGGGCGCGTGTCACTTCCGTGAACCTTGCCACCTCAACCCACTCATCACCGATGAAGTGGCCGATCCGGGCGGTGACCTCCGCGGCCTTTACAGGCCTGCCGTCAGTCAGCGTCGGGTGCTTGATGTCCAGCCGGTAGGTGAACCCTGCCGGGAGGGGGAGAGCGCCGTCCGCGACCATACGCTCGGTGAGCGTCTGACCGGTTGAGAACTGCAACTCGGTAATCGAGAGGCCGGGGAGCGGCTCCTGAATGTAGGTCATGGGTTCCTATCCCGTGAAGATCATGCGGCTCAGATCCACTTGGACTGGCAGGAGCCACTGGCCGCTGGCGTCAGCGACGCCATTGCGGTTTTTGACTGGAGACATGAACATGGAGGTTTCACGTCTGTGAAGGGTCAACACGACCTCAGGGGTCTTGCTCACCTTTCCACGTAGACCGGACAGTGGGATGGGCTTTCGACCATCTTCATTCTCCCCAGTCACGTGGTGCAGTGCGATCACTGCGGCGTTTGTGTCACGTGCCAAGTCGTGTAGGAATCCGCAAGCATCCTCTAGTGCTTGGAACTCCCCCTCAGATCCATCTATGGCGATGTTCTTGAGGTTGTCGATGACTATTACCTCGGGGTAGCTTCCCCACGCGGAGGCATAAGCCTCAATCGACTCCAGTATGTAACTGTCACTCGGTGAGGAGTTGAAATCGAAACGCATGTGTGAAGCTGATCGGGTGACGGCCTGCTCATAGCCCGTGATGTTCTTGGCGAACAACGCCTCGTCAATCGCATCCTGGGCATGCCCTGTGGCGATGGCCGCTGATCGTTTCCACATGGTGGTCTGATCCGAGTCAGCGGAGAAGTAGAAGGTGCGGTTGACTTGCCGCTCGGGGTGACTTGGGATCAGCCCGTTGCCCTTCTGGAGTATGTACTGGACAATCGCGCTCTTGCCAGAACCGGGACCGGCTCCAACTAGAGTGAGCTGTCCTTTGCGGAGGTAGGTCTTGCTCTCATTCATGACCCCGATGGGGCAATGAAGGGGTTCGCCCGCCGCCGCGTTCTTTCTGCGCCCTTGGTTGAGGGTGAGCAATGTTCACTTCCAATCGGATAGGTATGGCCACTGGAGGGCGGTGGGCGGGGTTCGACCCTCATTTGAGCGTGGTCTAGTCACCACGCCCCACCGCACTACGGGTTACCTAGCGAATGAACTTGGTGAACTTGTGAGTACCTGCCGCGAGGCCGGGGTGGTTCTCGTTGTCGGTGGAGGGAACCTTGCCGGTGTGGTCAACCGGGAGGGCATCCGTAACCTGCTTCGGACGCGGGTCCATGTAGGCGGACCATGCGCCACGGGCAGACTGGCCCGAACGGAACGTTGCGGCCTGACCGAATGCGGCGATGAACGGAGCGCCGGCAGAGGCGGCAGGGTTAGCGGCCGGGGCCGGGGCCGCGTACTGCGGGGCCGGCGCGGGAGCGGCGGCAGGGGCGGAACCCCAGGCCGGGGTGGGCTGTGCGGCCCACTGATCAGCGGCCGGTGCGGGGGCGGGAGCCGGTGCGGCTACAGGAGTAGCGCCAAGTACCTGCTGGACGTTCTGAGCGGCTCCTGAGGGCGTGCCATAGGCCGCCTTGAACTGGGAGTCGGCAGTGGCGATGGCCTCGAAGATGCCAGCCTGTCCAACGCCTTCCACGCGCTGTTTCAGAGCGGCCGGATCACCGGCACGAATGGTGAGCATCGGGGCGTCGAAGCCAGCGGCGGGCTTGAAGTTGACGGAGAGGGGAGCTTCGGAGAATGTGTCAGTCATGTGGGAGGTTCCTAACGGAGGGGAGGCTTAGAGGCTGAACCGGGAGAACGGATTGGAGGAGGGGTAGAGGGTTGGGCGGAGGGAGGAGCCGCCAATCGGGCTGTACTTCTTGAGGGCCTTGGCGGACTCGCTGAGGTCGATCCACTGCTGGATACGGGCCTCACCGATCAACCCCACAGAGGACCATGAGTAGAACCGGGTGCCGTTGGTCAGGTTGTAGAACGTCAGGGCGTCAGCACGCTTGCGGGCGTGCTCAGCCTGCCGCTTAGCCTCCTCGGCCTCGCGCTTTGCCTTCTCCTCAGCGACACGCTTCTCAGCGGCCTTGAGAGCGGCCTCGCGGGCCTCAGCGACCTTGCGGCCGGTGCGTTCCCACTCCTCGTAGGCGGCGAGATTCGCCAGGGCAAAGTTCAGGTTCCGCTCTGCCTGCTCATTGGTCGTCGGCTTGTAGACGATGCCAGCCATACTGCCGGTGCCAACCTTGATGGACGGCTTGCCGTCCTGGGTTGTCGCCTTGATGTCGCGGCCGAACCGTGCGGACTTGTTGAACAGCTCGAAGGCGAGAGCCGGAACGTCGCGGTCCACGACTACCGTGTGAATGCCGCCCTGGGCGTTGGTCCTGAGCATCGGGTAGATGCCGTTGTTGTCAACGGTGACCGTTGCGCCGATGCTGTTGGTGAACGTGCGGGGGGAAAGTCCCAAAGGTGACTCCTGAGTAGTAGTTCGGGGGCAGTAACCCCCGGTAGCAAACGGCGGCATTACGGGGCCACCGTTTCCCGTGTGCGGATCTCTGCGAACGTGGCTCGGTCTCCCCAGCCCTTGACGCGGCAGTATTCCGCGACGGTGCATGTCCTCTCGCAACCGTCCTGTGGATTCGGCAGGAACAAGCCCAGCTTGTCCATCCGGTCCATGTCCTTGAACATCGAGCCAAGGAACTCGGGGGTCCACTCGTCCAGCGTGCGGCGTATGTCCTTGGTCGGCTTGGCGTCCACCTTGGCGGTGGCCGGCCTGCCGGCCTTGACGAACACTCCCGTTGCCGGGAGCTTGCCGGTGTTCTGGAGGGCTACCTGTGCGTAGACTCCCAACTGCATGGAGCTGGCTGGTTCCCGCGAGCCTGTCTTGAGGTCTGCAACCTCAAGCGAGCCATCGCGCCACTCCCGGATCTGGTCAATGTAGCCATTGACCGAGACGCCGCCAAGCTCAATCGTGAACTTGACTTCGGTGGCCAACAGGCCATTACCGAGTGGAAGAATCCGCCAGTCATCCTTGTGAGCCTCAGCGAAATCCACGTAATCGTGAACCTGCCAGACGCCGATAACCTCGCGGTCCTCGATGTCTTTGAAGCCCTTCTTGTTGCCCCCGGTCAGCCAGTCCTTTTCATCGGGCCAGCGTTCCTTGAGCTTGTTGATCTCCTCGCGGTAGAGGTCCGTGAACAATGAGGTCAGCAACTCTTTCGAGAGCTTGCGTCCGCTGTTCTCGTACTCCTCAATCGCAAAGTGATACGCGGTGCCGTGGTTGAACCAAGCGGCAGGTTTGGAAGGCACCCGTGCCACCCGTGAGAGCCGGTAGGCCTCTGCGCACTGCGCAAAGCTACCGACCTGTGACACGGAGCGATGGCCTAGGCCGGTGCCCAGCACGTCATTTAGTAGCGGCAACTTGCCCCCCGGTCACGTAGGCCCGATTGAGTACGCCCAACGAGAGCCAGATGGCCAGCTCGGAGGCGTCCTTGCGGAGCGCGTCTGCCAGAGCTACCTCAGCACTGGCACCGGGGGAGCGTTCCCAGTTAGGGAGGAGGGCGATCCCATCACAGGCGAACACGTCTGCAATGGCCAGCTCCAGATACTCCTGGTACTCCTTGCCGAACCCCTGACGGGCCGGGTTGAGCACCTCATAGCCAACGGACTTGAGCAACCGTTCGGCGTCATTGAACGCCGCGTAGTTGTAGTCCTTGATGCCGGTCATTGGACCGGCGATGTACAGCCTCACTTGGCCAGCTCCTCTTGGTGCATTGCGCCCATATAGCCGTACATGTGCGGCAACAGGCCATCCTTCACGAGGCCACTGCGGGCACCCTTCACCTGGCCCTTGGTCAGGCCGGTTCGCTGGGCGATGTCGCCCATGAACGCGGTAGGGGTTTCGAGGTACGCGCGGCGTACTTTCTCCCGGTTAGACACTCTGGTATCCGTTCGCCACGAAGGACTTCCATACGTTCGGGTAGTGCGCGGCTACAGCCGCCGCGATCTTGAGGCCAACCTCTTGGATCTCGGCCTGGGGGTGGGAACGCACGTGCGCATCCTCGCCCCAGTCCACTCGGAGACTCAGGAAGTTGAGGATCGAGCGGAGGTTTGCCGTGTAGTAAAGGGAGGAGTAGATCGACACGGGGAGGACCATACGGGCCACCTCGCGGCTTACGCCGGCCTTGATCATCGCCCTGTAGAACCACCAGCTAACGACCGGTGAGACACGTGTTGAAACGGCGGTGAGCAAACGTTGTGCAACTGAGCCGTCCACGAACTCATAGTTGCCAACCTTGCCGATCTGGCGAAGCTTGCGCTTGCCGTCAGGGGAGTAGAACACCCCACGGAGAACGCGGTAGCGGCCGGACTCCTCATTGAAGCTGGACAGCCTGTGCCTCAAAATCTCACGGGTAATGAAGATCGGAGCCTCAATGCGGAACGTCATGATGCAGTGCTCAAACGGGGAGGCGTGGCGCTCTTTGTAGAGCCACTTCACAAGGCCGGGATTCGGGCGTGTGCCCTTGACCAAGTTCCATCCCCCCGTGTGGGTGATGCGCCGGATGAGGTTCATAAGGCCGGGGGCCTTGAGCGGTGCCGCACTGGCACCCTTGGTGGAGACCTGAGCGGCCTCCACAATGCGAAGCTCTGTGCCCATGCAGTCGATCAGATCGACGGTCATGTCTGAGCGGAATGTAACCAAAGTGAGGAGTCCTTAGAAATCCCAGTCGGTGTCATCCGTAGCCACGGCTTTGCCGATGACGTAGGAGGAACCTGAGCCTGAGAAAAAGTCATGGTTCTCATCCGAACCCGGCGAGAGTGCGGAGAGGATGGAGGGGGAAACGTCGGTGACCGACTTGGGGAACAGGGGATCGAACCCCAGGTTCATGAGCGCCTTGTTGGCGTTGTAGTGGAGGAACTTCTTCACGTCCTCGGCCAAGCCAACGCTGTCGTACAACTCGTGTGTGTACTTGACCTCGTTCTCGTACAGCTCTTGCAGGAGGTCATACGTGTAGTCCTGTAGCTCCTGCCGGCGCTCCGCGGATTCCTTCTCCATGCCCTTCTGGAACTTGTACCCGATGTAGTAACCATGAACCGCCTCGTCCCTGATGATCAGGCGTATGAGGTCTGCGGTGTTGGTCAGCTTGGCATGGGAGGACCAATAGAGCGGGAGGTAGAACCCGGAGTAGAACAGGAATGACTCAAGCAAAGTTGAGGCAATCTTGCGCTTGAGGGGATCGTCACCGTTGTAGTAGTCCATGACAATCTGCGCCTTCTTCTGGAGGTACGGATTCTCAGTGCCCCACCGGAACGCGGCGTCGATCTCCTTGGTGGAGGCCAGCGTGGAGAAGATCGAGGAGTAGGACTTGGCGTGAACCGATTCCATGAACGCGATGTTGGTGTACACCGCCTCCTCGTGAGGGGTGATTGCGTCGGGGATCAGGCTCACGGCTCCTACCGTGGCCTGAACCGTGTCAAGCAAGGTCAGGCCGGTGAACACCCGCATGGTGAGGGTTTTCTCAGCCTCGGTGAGGGTTGCCCAACTCTGGAGGTCATTGGACAGCGGCACCTTTTCGGGTAGCCAGAAGTTATTGACCAACCGGTTCCAGACCGACACATCGGTGTCGTCCTGAATGCGGTTCCAGTTGATTGCTTCTACCGTGAGCTTCACGAAATCCTGTCTCTCTAATCCTCTAGGCCTCCCAGAGGTGCTCTGGTTTGCCGGGGCCATCGCCCCACTTACCGCCATTGGCGTAAAACTGTCGGTCAACTCCCGCGATGATTGCGCGGAAGGTGGAACCCAGGGCGATTCCAAAGGAATGGCTGTCAGGGTGGAGGGCGAAGTCCATCACTGGACTGTCGGCCCGGATCTTGTTCATGCGTGCCAGGATGTCCTTCTGGAATCCGTAGCGGGTCAGCGGTGGACCGCCCTTGGCGATTTCGGCCAGGAGTTCATCAATCTCCTCCCAGTCGCTCACCTCATCGGGCATCCCAAAGGAAACCTCGTTGGTGTCAGCGTCGGGGAGTGTGCAGAGGATCTCTGCGCCGTACTCGACGGTCAGCGTGCCGCGCTCAGTGAGCGTGACCGTGACTAGCGTTTCCTTGCGGCCAGCTCCCTCCACGCCTCGTAGCGTGGTGGCCAGCTCTGCGGCCTCATCCTCGGTGATCACGATCTCCGCGTACTGAGGCTCCTCAGCCGTAAACTCCCGCGAGTCCCTGCCGGCCGTGAATCGGCCGCGGCCATAGACATGCAAGGTGTCTGCGGAGGCGCGCAAGTAGATCAGCGGGTGGGTGGTCTTGTCCTTGCCGATGTCCACCGCGTTGGCCAGCATGTCGGCCAAGTGTTTGGGATGGATCAGGAACGTTGCCATTACTGGTAGTCACGCCACCTGTCCCAACCGGCGAACGCCAGCAGGAGCACGCCAATGAACGCTATGGCCATGCCTGTGTGCATGAGGTTCCAACTCACTCGGGCCTCCCGATCCACAGGAACCATGCCCCCAGGGCGAACATCGCAAGGCCAAAGATGAGCATGCCCCAGCTCTCACTAGTCCAAGTCATGTGGCCACCACCATGAACACAAAGAGCAGGAGGACGAAGAATATAAATGCGTTCCCGCCTGTCATCACTTACTCCTTGTCATGGGTGCCGGCCGGGGGGCCGGCGCGGGTGCCCTATATGCAGGGGCCGGCGCTTTGTACATGGGTACTTTTGGGGCGGCAGGGGCTACCGGCTTGCGGTACGTGTTGGTTTGGTGCGGCTGAGACCAAGGGATGAACACTGGGAACCAGCCGCCGTCATTGTCGTCATCGTCATAGTCGGGGTTAGGCCCGCACGCCGACAACGAAACCGCTAGGGCGAGGCAGGCCGCGCCTGCCAGTAACTTACGAGTCCTCATCAATGCGCTTCACGAACTGATCGAGAGCAACCTCAAAGCTCGCGCCGTTGTACGGATCGGTGCCCACGTTCTCAAAGTTGAGGTACAGGTGGGCGACACCCTTGTTGTCCACGGTGGCGGTGATCTTGGTGAGGGTGTCCGCGATCTTGGCGCCATCCTTGGTGATCACCTGAATGCGCTTGCCAAGCTCGAATGCGGAGAGGTGGGATGCGGGGAACGATACGTGCTTGCTCATGCGATTGCTGTCCTAAGTGCTTGCTCGGCGCGGGATGCGCGGCCGAAAAGGTATGCGAAGAATTGAGTGTCGAATGCCGTGGGAGGCTCTGGCTTTTTCGGTGCCAGGACTTTCCACTTGAGTACGTCAGAGCCAAAGATGGCATCGGCGTTGTACTCCATGAGGCCGCAACCTGCCGGTAGCTCCTCGGGCTGGATCATCCCTGCCGGGGCCACGTAGGCGAACCTGTCAGAGACGGCGAACCATGCGGCCCGCTTCTCATCGGTGTCCCGCTTGAAGTCGGCGCGGGTCACCTTGACCTCCAGTGCGATGCGTTCATGCCTTGGCTTGGAGCGTCGGCTGATTCGCATCAACAGGAAGTCAATGCGGCGCACAGTCGGAGCCTCCATGGCCCGTCTGTGCCTCCTGGTGAGCTTCTGGGAGGCCGTAAGTCCTGCCTCTGCTCTGTAAGCCTCTACTGCGGCTAGATCGTCTATCGAGACTTCCCTCAGGACGCCCCAACCGTTTTGATCCACGAGATACTTGCGCATGATGGCCCGCTCAATGGCGAGTACCAATTGCTTCTGCGGCCCCGGCTCACGCGATTGCTTGGGCGCAACCTTCCGCCTCATCGCCTGATCACTCTCGCCTTGTCCTCGTCGCTCATACGTTCGCCCCAGTGCCAGCGGCCTCTGTCATCAAGCCAGAACAGCGCGTCATTTGTGACGTTGCACATAGCGCCCCTGCGGTGCTTGTCGAAGGCCCTGAGGCCGAAGAATGTTTCGCAACATGCCGCACAGTGGCCCACAGTGTTGTTGTTTGTGTAGGTTTTTCCACACTTTGGATGGAGTACCTCACTCACAATCGAACCCTTCCGGTTGAAGGTTGAAGCGTTGATATGAAATTGCAACGTTCAATGCGTCATGGGTAGAGTGGCTTTGCCTAGACGCGAGTATTTGGGAATCTCGCCTCGTGTCCGATTCTGGGAGGTTTCGGACGGGTACGACTGAGGGCATGATCTTTCGCCTTATTGATGTCGGGGAACCGTGGGTGCGCATAAAGCTCGGGAGGCTTAGTGCGCACCCACTCCCGCATCCAAGAGATCCTCCATGCCAAGCGATGCCATGTGAAGCTCATACAGCTCTGGCGAGCGGCGGATATTCACCTGCTGGGCATCGGGCACACACACGCTGTCACCGCTGATTCTCAGCGTGACCTTGGCGGTTGCCGGGTTGAGCTTGACTCGCTCCAGCTTGCCCATGGTGGTAATCCCATCGGCCACCACTTCAATGAGCTGGCCAATGTTGATCAGTCGGAGTTTTGACGCGCTAACAAACATGTCCTATATGTCCTTCGGGAGAGGAGCTGGCATGCACGGGACAGGGCTGATTCAAGCTCTGTCGGCGTCCAGCCAAAGGGGTCTATCTCCAGACGTGGGAGGTCGTCTGGGAAGAAAGGGATCGGTACGACATCGGCGTACTCATCCTCGGGGGGATGCTCGAACCGTGGGTCGTCGTAGAACTGCCGGCCCGGTGGCCGGCCCCGGCCGCGTTTGGGCGCGGCGGGCGGCTTGGAGAGGGCGGTACTGTGCTTGCCGACAACACCACGGCTCACGCCCAGGGTGTCGGCAATCTTCTGGACCGTCAGGCCTGCTTGCCTCAGTTCCACGATCCTCGCAATAACGCCTGCGGGGAGTGGAGCTGGCAATTACATCGCCAGGGCGGTAAGCGTAACCTTGGGCTGTTCGACCGGCCAGCGGACGTACAGGCCCCATTCGGAGAAGCCAATCTTGATCACTGAGACTTCCATGCCCCAGCGGTCGTAAGGCTCGCCACCGGGCTTGGTGACGGTCTGCTTGACCAAGGCCCACTTGCCCTTGTGCTGGCGAAGCATGGCCACCATGCGGCGGAGTTCATCGTCGTTGTGAACGCCACGGCGGCGGACGGAGGGATCGAACCACGGGATGCGGGGCTGGGCCACTACATCGGTGTAGATCTGGCCGGTGACAATTCTGTGTGCGGTCTGGTGGGAGATACCGAACCGGGCGGCGAGGGAGCGGACGCTCGTGCCATCTTCATGCCCGGAGCGGATCTCAAGAATTTGCTCGGGAGACAAAGCGCGCTGGCGCTTTGGCTGAAACAGCGGTGAAACCTTAGGGAGTAAAGCTGTTGCTTGCATTGGTGGGAGGTTCCTCGGACTACCCTCACTCATGTGAGGGGATCTTGCTTCATTCTTCTGGGAGGTATCCCCAACCGGTTTGGGCCGGTCTGGCGGGGATGAGAAAAGCCTAACAGCCCTCACGGACGGTGAAAGTGCCGTCACCCCCGGCGTCACCTCACTGTCACCCTGTTTCACACCCGTGGCATTCCGCCACTCCCGAATACACGGGTGACACTCGGGGTCAAATCTCTGGAGAAATCAGGTATTTCAGGTGCGATAAGCCTACTTACCACTCTTGTTGATAACGAAATGGTAACGATACTAAAACCCGCGTAACCAATCCCGTATCCCTTGCACGGCAAGGAAAAAGGGAGGGCCGGCCTGCCGGCCAACCCTCCCTCACGGTCTCACTTGCTTACTTGCTGGTAATCATCTGCTGGTACGCTCGGCGCGCCGCCGCCCCGAGCGTTGCCCCCTCGGTGAGGGACCATCCACGGCCCGGAAAGTGCCGGTTGAGTGTGCGCCAGTTGGTTTTGTGCGTGGTCTGGATCTGGTGGAAGGACCAACCATCATCCAAGCAAGCCTCAAAAAGTGCGAGGCGCTCCTGAGTGATCGTCTGAGCCATGTCACCTCAGCCCCCTCTTGCGGGTCAGCTTGTCGATGGTGCCGCGTGCCGCCGCGCCGGGAGCGGTGATGTCCCTGACTCCATGCTCTGCGGCCTCGGCCCCGCTGGCGAACAGCGGGACATCGGTGGTGTAGTCCAGGCAGGAGGGGTCCAGACGGCCCGCCATGAGGCCCAGGCGCACGGCCAGTAGGTCATCGGGGTTCCGGTGGCCAAGCCAGCCGGAACACACCGTGCCGTCCTGCTGGTGGCAGTGGAACACCGCCACGGGCTGTGTCCCCATGTCGCCGTCATACTCGGGCAGTTTGGAGTACTCGCTGGCATCCCACACTCCTGAGGGGACGTTGCGGCGGTACGGGCAGGATGCGCACGGCCTCGGCCGTGGCTCGGCCCTACCCACCATTCACCTTTGGCGGCAGTTCACCGTCAATGCTGGCGTATCCGGCGTCGAACATGTTCTGCTCTGCGGACTTGGTTGGATTCCATGTCAGCACGTTGCAGTCATCATTGCCGCAGAATGCTTGCAACGGCATGGAGACAGGGTGCGGCGGCTGGCCGCACACCGGACAGCTCGGGCACAGGATCTCCATCATGCGTCCTGCAACTCCCCATCCTTGACGTACTGCGTGGCGTCCACATACAGCGGGTCTTTGGTCGGATCGACGTAATTGTTGCGCGGGTCCACCTTGCTGAACTCGGGGAGCTTGTCCTTGCGGCGGTGGTTGTAGATGCCCAGGATGATCTCGGCCGCGTTCTCACCGATGGCACCGCCCATCGCATCCCGGCGTGTGCGGGCGCGGGAGGCCACCTGACGGGGCGGGACTGCACTCATGGTCTCGATGAGTCGGTCCATGTCCACCCGTTTGCCGTAGGTGGCATGGAAGATGCCCATGCCCTCAACCATGGCGCGTGAGAACACTACAGGGCGGGTGTCACCGCCGTAGGCACGGACCAATGTCTTGATCGTCTTGTCAACGAGGTCGGCGTGGTCACCCTCATCACGGACGCCGGCCCCACGGTAGACCTTCTCCAGAGTGACGATGGAGGAAATGGTGTTGGGAGTGTTGGCGGCGGCAAAGTTCACATGTAGGCCGTACATCTTGAGGATCTTGTTGATGTTCACAGCAATGCGGTCACCAAGAGTGACGCGCACCTTGAAGCGTTCGATGGTGGACACTGCCCGCGTTTTGTTCAGTGTGAGGAATAGTCCAGCCTCCTCCTGAATGGTGAGGTCTGAGAACACTCGCGCGGCAACCTCGTCGTCGTAGTTGGCCCTGCGTGCCGCCGCAATTCGGTGCTGTCCATCGAGAATGTACAGTCGGCCATCGCCTCGCATTGAGGCGGTGATCAGGCCCATTGAGTCCGGGCGGAAGTCCGCGGCCATTTCTACAACGCGGGCCTCATTGAGCTGGCGTTGTACATGGTGGTCGGTCATGAACTCACCGACATGCAATTCCATAAGGGTACTTGGCTTATTCAGCTTCTCTACGTGAGGAGTCGTTCGCTTGACGGTCTTTGTCCGCTTGCGATTGAGCGAGATTTCGGGAGTTGTGGAGGTCATGGGGAGGCCCTCTCTTATTGGTTGTGTGTGTAGTTGTCTAGCCGTAGATGAGTTCGCCAAAGCAGGCGAATTGCATGAGGACATCGGCCGCGTCGGCATCCATGTGCCCTGCGTCGATGTCGCCCTTGCCATCCTCTATGCCGTCAGTGACGGCCTTATAGAAGTATCCACGGATCGTGTTGTTGACGCTTAGAACCTGCCAGGAATCGGCCAGTTTCCAGAACGTCTCTTCAATTTTGTCATACGTCAGAGTATGCACCTCAGAATTGCCCTCTGCGGACTCGGTGATGGTATAAGTTCTCGCGTCGTCATCCTGTGTCGCAGAGACAGCCCAGTAGGCGATGCCGTAGCCGGCCATTTCGATGATGCAATCCAGCGAGTCCTTTGAGAGCTTGAGCGGCGGCTGGCGTAGCTCGGTCGATTCGGTCACTTGCCCTCCTCCTCATCGAACATGCCAGCGGCGATGGCCTGCTGAGCTACCCATTCGGGGTAGCCCAGGATCGTTGAGCCATCGGCAACGTGCCTCTGCCAGTGCTTGTAGATGGCCTGATCGGTCTCGTTGATCCGCATTGTCTCGTCAGGAATGGCCCGCCAGCCTTGGCCGTAGGCCAGCTCTGCAAGGCCCATGGCCTGTAGCTCCACAAGAGTCTCGTGGATCTCCTTGCGGTCAATGTTCGACTCCAGCATCCGGGGTACAAATTCGTAGGCCGGCGTGAATACATGGGCCGAAAGTGCGGCGTGCACTTTCGCTTGTTTCTCGTTCATTTCTCCCCTATTTTCTTTGGCCGATAACCAGCCTTATGTCGTGTTGGCGTTTTTCTCAGGCCCGGTGGGAGCGGTCATAGGCTGGAAACCAGCCCTGTTGCCGCTGGACTTTCTGTTGCCGCGCCCAGTTTTCTACATCGGAAAGTCTGTAGAGAACCTTGCCGAAGAACTTGTAGTATTCCGGCCCGGTGTGGCGGTTTTGCGCGAGTGTCTTTGCCGCAACCCCCAGGTATTTGGCCGTTTCATCCCGCGTCATGTAGACGCTCTTGGTCAGCTTTTGAGCCTCGGCGGCTGTCATTCGCTGGATAGGTCCATCCTCAGGGACGTGCACTACCAGCCCTCGTGCATCCACTCGTGATCCCGCTTGTCACTACGCAACAGGCGGGCAAGCCACCGCTTGAGTGTCCTCATTTGCGGGGCAGGAGCGGTTGGTGGACGGTCCAGCCGTCCAGCTTGTACAGGCCAACCTCGCGGCCCATGGTGCGGGAGTTGTCGTCCAGCTCATCAAGCCAGATGACCACGCATGCCTGCTGGGCGTCGAACGCCAGCCGGGTCACGACAAACTCTGCGCCGTTCTTGTTGGTGACTAGACGGCCGATCAGATCGGTTGCGTCTATCTCACTCAGGTAGGTGCTCATGGCAACCCTCTCTGTTGGGGTGGGTACAAACAAGGCCGGCCCCGGATGGGCCAGGACCGGCCTTGCGCTAGACAGCTTACTTTGAATCCCGGCATTCCTGCTGGGCGGCTTTGTACTTTGGTGCCAGTGCGACAATCTCGTCAGAGGCCTCCTCCATGTCATCGCTAGCGCGGCTCAAGCCGCTAGAGCTGAACTCAGAGGCGGCTGTCAAGCCATCGGTAGCGGCTCCAATAGCGTCCGCCGCCGCACTGAACCCCTCGTCGGCCAGATCCAGAGCCTTGATGCACGACTCTGGAGTGGCGGCGGCAGGCTTGCCGCTGGCACCAACCGCACCACCAACAATCAGACCGCCCACCAGCAGGGCCACGGGCAACACCCAGCGGGTCTTGCTCTTGCGTGGCGGCTGTGCGTTGGGGATGGGCTGGTTGAAGTAGTGCGGGGCAAGTGGCGGTGCCGGCTGGGGCACCGGCCCGAATGGCTGGTTGTTCTCAGTCATTAGAACTTGTACTCCCAGCCAACGGTGTTGGAGCCGGGAGCCTTGAGAACGAGGATGCCGTGAGCGGCGGGAACGTCCAGAACCACCTTGGCGGTGATCTTCTCCCCCGGACCCATGCCGGCGCTCGGGAACGTCTCGGCGGCCGGGATGCAGGAGTACGTGGCCGTACTGGCAAGGTTGCCGTTGAACGTGGTCCCGTTGTCCGCGATGTACTTGAAGTCATAGCCGCTCAGTGTGAATGACTTCATGATGGCATCGGCCAGCTCGGGCTTGGTCTCAGCAGACACGTCCACGATGACGATGTTGCCATTGGTCGGAGCCTGTGCGTACTGCTCAGTGCACGTGCCCGGTGCGATGGAGTTGATCGAGAAGTTCACGATCTCCTTATCGCCGTGAAGCGTGTCGGTGATGTTTGCCCCCTGGCCAAATTCCTTCACGATGTTGCCACGCGAGGACTTGGAGGAGTCCTTGGTCGGTGTCGGTGTCGCGGATTCTGCCTTGACCGGCTCAACGGTCGGCGCGCTCGGTGAGGAGCCTGCCGCACCGCCGCAAGCGGTGAGTGCCAGAGTTGCCCCCAGGGCAAGGGTGGTGAGTGCGAGTGACTTGCGCATGTATTTACCTTTCAAACGGGCAGGTTTCCGTGCCCCCCTACGGAACAGAATTTGTTCCAGTGCCCTGCCTTGGTCATGAACCAACACCCACTCAAGGGTGGCAGGGCTTTACGGGCACCGGGTTAGAGTTCCCCGATGGCCGCGTTCAACTTCTCGATGCGGGCACGGTCGGCCTTGGTCAGGTGCTCGTGAATCTTCTTCACGTCCTCCTTGGTGTAGAGCTGGACCGAGCCACTCTTGTTGGAGTAGGTGGGCTGGGGGAAGTCGGCATCGCGGGTGGACCGGTTGGCCAACGCCTGTGTGGTCATGTCAAGCATTTCAGCGATGTCGCCCTTGGAGAACAGGAAATCCTTCTCGCGGCCCTTTGCGGGAGTTGCCATTTTGTTACGCTCCTTCTGGTGTTGAGTCGTCTGACTCGGTGTTTGCATCATACAGGGTTGTGTCGTTCAAATACACCCTAAGTGTAGGGTGTTCACTGTCCTCAAGTGTAGGACTGTCGATCTGGACGATCATGGCACCATCATCCTGTGAGGTGTAAATGCTCACCTCAAGTGGTCCCATGTCGGCGTTGATCACTGTGTTACCCAGCTCGTCAGTGCCGGTGTCTAGTTTTGCCAACAGCACTCCCCCTAGTCTTTTCTTCACTAGGTCACTGAACTGGACTACGTTATTCATTTGTCGGTTGCCTCCTCGGCGGATTCACGGAGTCGCTGGAACATGAGTTCACGCTCCTCCTCTATTTTCTTGTAGTCGATCCCAAAGGACTCAAACACAATCCGCTGGTGCTTGGATTCGGAGACCTCCTCTAGGTGGTTCCCGTTGTATGGGGATGAGCCGGTAATCTCGGCCAGCGTGTAGCCGGCGCGGCTCTCGCCCAAGTTACCCAAGCCCTCAAGGAATCCGAGAATGGCGTTGATCTCACGATCGTGAGGGCCGATCTTCTCGTGTTCGGTGTAGCGGTGCACCACCTTGTGAGTGCTCACCTCGTCGGCCAGTGCCTCCTTGGCGGCTTGCTCGGCCCACTCGTGGCCGTAGTAGCCCCAGCATGAGTCCTCATCTTTCCAGCCCTCGTGCGCCTCCAGCTCCTCGTTTGGATTCCAACGCTTCTGGACCTGCCAGCCCCACGTGTCGCCGTCAATCCACGCTTGGATCTCGGCCAGGGGTTTCTCCTCGGCCAGCTTGGCGAGGTACTCGGGAGTGTCCATCTCCATCTTCTCGCGCCATTCCTTGGCGTCGAATGCGATGTAGGCGTAGTCGGTGCCCCGATTGAATCCCCACTCGTGGACCTGTGATGCGCCCAGGAATATCTTGGCGTAGCGCTCCCACACCCGTAGCTCACGGATGCGCTCGAACAACTCGTTGAACTTGGCCACGTAGGGCTCAGCGGCCTTGTTGAATGCCTCGGCCACGTAGTCATAGTGGCGGTACTCCACGCGGAGGATGGGCCACTGGCCATCATCCTCAGGCTGTTGCGCGTCGTCGTCGCGCCGCAGGCCTACGCGGTACTCGGTGCCGTCAGGCATCCGGTGTGTCTCGATAACTTCAAGATCAGTCATGGCCAATCCGCCTGTCGGTAGGTAAGGGTTGAGGTCTTGACGGTGTTGCACTTGGAGCACTTGTGAGTGCCGTACAGGTTGGATACCCAGTGATGGGAGTCCTCCAGTCGGTACTCAAAGCGGTCAGGGAGCTTTTTGAGCCGCTCCAGAGCCATGCGGGCATCCTCAGGGGAGATCCAACGGCCAACCACGTAGCCCTTGCCCTTGAAGATGACATGGCACCCGCCGTCGCCAAACTCGGTGGCCGCAGTTTTGCCGGCCGGGGGTTCTTGGCCGTGAACGGCCACGTATTCTTCTAGCGACGCCATGGCGTCCCTCCTCTAATCAACTAGGTCAAAGTGTGAGATATGGAAGATGCGCCGGTATCCGCGGCGCACCCAGAATGTGTAGTTGGTGAGGGGAACGGGGAAGATATAGGAGCCGTACTTGCACAGTACGAGGTGCTCCACTCCCCCGCGTCCCCAGATCCCCACGGTGTGAGCGTTGCGGGCCTCAAGGTGCCGCACACGGCGGCGTACCTCTTTGTCGCTGGACTTGGCCGCGTACTTCACTCGATCCCCATGTGCTCGCGGGTGGGCAGGGACAGGAGGTGCGGCTGGAGCTTGAGGATCTCCTCAGCGTCCGCCATGTAGTTGGCGTAGTAGTCGGTATCCCCATACTCGTCCAGCCAGTCCTTGACTGTGGCGCACGGCCCGTTGTTCATGTTGAACAGGAACACGGCCAGCTCGCGCTGTTTCTCGCGGTACTCCTCAGGGATAGGGTCCAGTGCGAAGTGGCGGTGTTCATCGAACCCCTCCTCCCCCGCGTCGGTGGTGTGCGGCACGTGGTTGTCTGCGATGAATGCCAGCACGTCCATGGCCCTACCCTCCCTGATGTCGGTAGGCAGGCCCTTGATCGTGGCCCACAGTGCGTAATCGTCAGCGTCAACCTTGGCGACGTGAGCCTCGGAGCGGCTGAATATGGAAACCCAACTTGCGGTAAAGATGGTCACTTGCCATCCCCCCAGGTGGGTTCCAACAGCGCCATGATCTCGTCCACTGTGGTGGTCTCGACCGGTGCGGCCGTAGCGCCGTCACCCGTGCCGCAGGCCGGGGAGCCGTGGCCGTGAATCCAAATCTGGCTAATCGCGGCGCGGTGGATAGGCTCACTGCACACGCGGCACTTGACCTCCCCCGCCTCCTCAGCGGCCAACAGCTCATCGGCGTGCTTTTCCTCGGCCACCTCCTCGCGGTGGTGCATGGCACCACGCTCGGACTGCTCATCAAAGTCCAGGCCCAGCTCGTCGCACAGGTGGCGCAAGTCGCCCAGTAGGTCACTAATGACCTCCTCAGCGTGGTCACGCCCCGGCCATTCATCGGGGCGGGTGGTCACGTCGATGACCTGTTCTGATGGGCTGTGGCGGGTTTCTCGGGCGTAGGCCTCTACCGCTTCACGTGCCCATCCGGCGCGGCTCTTGTTGTTCAGTTCCTCGATCATTAGTAGATCCACTCCTTCTGTTCATCGTCAGCCGTCCAAGGCTTGACGGTCATGATGTGCATTTGACGGTTCACCCAGTGGAAACCGGGTGAGACGTAGAGCCTGCCCTCACAGTCCAACACTGTCCATATGTGGGCCAGTGCATCCGGCTTGACCTCCTGGCCTGCCGGATAGTTGATCTCAACCGGGTCTCCCGAACTGTCCCGCACGATCTCCCAGTTGTCTTGGAAGTCGTGGGCGTGGCCGGTTGCGACCTTGAGCCAGTCCCTCAGCTCCTCGTACTCGCGGATCTCATCCTCCATGTTGGCGATGTCGTCCTCGGTGTAGTCGTCGGCGCGCTCATAGATCTTGTCGCCCAACTCCTCGATGGCGTAGTCAATCCCGCCTTGGAGGAGCTTGTACTGATCCTCGGTCATCGAGACCGTGAACGGTCCCCCGCTCACTTCTGGATCTTCTCTACGCGGAACACGTGGACACGGTTGGTGGTGAGCTGTGCCGTGTAGGTCACGTACTCGGACGGCGGGAAGTCCACACCGGGGAGTGCGAGACCGTAGTAGGTGACGCTGAACGCCTCACCCTTGAGGGCCTCGGGAATGTCGGCGGTCTTGAAGTGTCCCCACGCCTCGGTGCGTTCGATAGGGTTGGCACCGCAAGTCTTACTGCCCATGGTCAGGCAGTCCCAGCCTGGCTCGTCCTCCTCAATGGTGGAGGCGGCGGGTGTTGCGGTGATGGTCTTGACGGGTGCCGATGCGGACTCGGCCGCAACGCCGCAACCTGTGAGGAGTGCGACGGCGGCAACTGCCGTGATGATGCGTTTCGATCTCATTGCATGGTCCTTTCTCTGGAATGTCTGGCCTGTCTGACCACTGCCAGCCACGGGTTACCCCGTGACTAGCCGTTGCCCTACGGACGATTACTTACAGCCATGAGTGCGTAAATCGCACCCTGAATAATGGCGTACTGTTCACGCCGGTTGATTATCTCGAACTTAGGCAGGAATGGAACGTCAGTCCCGCGCTCATCCAGCCATACAGCGGGAGCCACTCCCCCAGCCGCAACGCCTGAGTCGTAGATGAGCTTCTGATCTTCCGTCATGAGGCCAACTCGGATGGCCCTTAGGCGGAGCGTCTCCAGCATGGAAACGATGGTTGCTGAGGTGATGGGGCTTGCCATGGTCAGGACTCCTTAGATGTCAATGTTGGAGAAGTGGACGCCAGCGGCACGGGCCTTGAGGATGTCCTCAAGGATCTCGTCAATGAGGGCGTCTTGAGCGCGGCCCTCCTCACTGGGGTAATACTGATTGCTGGCCTTGTCGCTGATGGCCCTGAGGATCGGGTAGGCCACCTTGTGCTTGAGGGAGGCGGCGCGGCTCTCCTCATCCAAGTCCTCGTAGTACGGCTCCAGCGCATCCCAGGACTCCAGCCACGCGGCCACTTTCTCCTGACCCTTGGCTGTCATGTCCCGATAGGCATCGCGCAACATTGCGTGCCGCGTGCCATCGCCGCGTGTCACGATCTCAAATGACTTGCCGGTCTTGTACTCCTTGCCATTGACCGTGAGTGGTTCGATCTGGACGACGGCAACTGTCGTGCGGTCGTACCATGAGCCGCCACTCTGCGGCCCCTTGGGCGTCTCGTGGTCCCGGTGGTCATGAATCCGGGCAGGACCGAACGGGGTCTCGATTGGATCGGTGGATGCTTGCTTAGGTGTAGGCATGACGTATCCTAACGTTTGGTTGTGTGTGTTTCGCTTGTGTTCACAGTGTGCGGTCACTTCCGTGACACTTGCAAACGAGTGTGTGAGTAGTGCACCGGGTGGGGAGTGTCCTCCCCACACCCCCCACCCGGTGGTTGTTAGAGCAACTCGCAGTAAGGCGAGTCGCAGGTATCGCAGTACCACGCGCCGGTGAAGTGGCCATAGTGCCCCTCGTGCGGCGGCTCGTCTGCTATGCGGCGGCAGTAGTCACACAGCCCGTCACCTTCCGTGGCAGTGTTGCCACACGGGCACTCAGGCATCGGGAATGTCCCCATCCCCCGCCAGCCCTTGCACCTTGGAGGTGCCATCGTCGTACCACAGGGCACGCTGGAGGGCCTCAAAGATCCGCGAGCTTAGCTCATCCCCCTGTGACCTGTTCAGGCCAGACTCAGAGCCTCCAAAGTAGTCCAGGCCGTACTCTCGACGCTCGCCATCAACCGTGATGGCAACGTCAATCTGTGCCTCTTTGCGTTCCTTACTCATCGGGATTCTCCTCTGCCCATCGCTCGTAGGACTCCTTGAATGCGGTCCACAGGTTATCGAGTTGCTCCTCATCGGGGAGCTTCTCGACGTGTACAAAGCCCAGTGAGCCTACGGACACTACCCAGTGCCCATAGACCAGCTCAGGGGCGATGGGATGGCCGGGGTTGGCCTCCTCAGCGAGGCGCTGGACCGTGGCCAGCTCCTCCCCCTCCAGAGGCTCCTCGATGGTCATGCACCATGCGTAGGCTCCAAAGTCTGATTGGTCACCGTCATGATCTGCCGCCCAATCCTCAGAGCTTGCGAGGTAGTACAGCACCTCATCAAGGGCGCTATCGAACCTGCCTAGGCGGCGATACTCCCCCACCTTGCGGACGTTGAACGGGGCGTCGTTGTAGTGCTCAAAGGCCCCGCTAGGGCCGGTGAGCACGAGGTGATCAGGCGTGCGGCCCTTGCCATCGGTGACCGTGAACGGTCCCACCCATTCGCCGGCCGTGTGGATCTCAACCTGAGTGCCAGGTTCAAACTTGGTCATGGCTACGCCTCCTCAGCGTCGGTGTTTTCGTAGAGTTCCGCTACTGCGTCCTCATACTGGGCTGGGTTGTCAGTGAGATCCTCAATGCTGAGGCCCTCCTGCTCGGCGTAGGCGTGCCACGCACTGGGCGGATAGGTGGACATGCTCCACTCTGAGTTATCCCACCACTCCGCTACCTCATCGTAGGTAGCGGTAGCGGGCACAGCGGACAGGATCTCTTGGAAGGGGTTGCGGTACTCAGGCATGACTAGGACTCCAGTTCCTTGGTAGAGGTGAGGGACAGGGCCGCAGAGTCGGCCACCTGATCCATGTCCCTGATGTAGCAGGATTCGGAGGTCTCAAACTCCGGGTAAGTGTTGGTGTCCTCCATGGCCCGTTCAAACACCTCGCGGAGGTCAGTGTCGCGGGCCTTGAGGAGTTCATCGACGTACTCCTCCAGATCCACCTCGTACTTATCGAGGTTGCGGACCTTGGCCACAGCGGTCTCAAGCTCGTTGTGGAAGTCGCGGGACAGCCAGGACTCCCAATCTTCCTCGATGATCTCCTGCTCAAGCTTGCTGTTGGCATCGTCATCAAGGCAGTAAGAGTCGCCCCAGAGACTCTCGATGCGGTCTGCCAGATCATCGGAGATCATGGCATCCATCGGCAGGGCAAGAGCCTGCCCATCGTGCGATGAGTACCCAATCGTCACGAACGTGTCTGGGTACTCCTCAAGCAAGACGATCATGTTGGCGCGCATCCACGTTGAGGACTGTGTGTAGTCACCACGGCCCGTCATGGGCACGAGGAGGAGCGGTTGCCAGCGCTCGGTATCGTCGGCGTCCACGATGTAGGTTGAGCCAAACATGCCGGTGTACTCACGGCCCTTGACATCGCCCCAACCAACCTGATCCCCGCCAACCAGCGTGGGCAGTTCGCCCTCATGCACCCCGTAGGGCAGGCGGCGTTCGTAGAACATAGGCTCAACTACGCCCTGATTGATCCGTGCGGCAAACTCACGCACAAGGATCATGTCCTCATGTTCGGTCACAACTCCCTCGATGGCGGGGAGTGCTAATTCGTTGTTGTTCTCAGTCATGGCGGTTCCAATCGGTGGTGTGTGGTTGTGTGATTTCATTGTGTGCTCACTTCCGTGACACTTGCAAACGTAAGTGTGAGCGTGGGAGTTGCTTACGGCACGTCGGGTGCACTGTCTGTGTACTCCTCGGCCGTGATCCACACGTCATTAGATGACGTGTGGTGGCAGGGATCTTTCGCCGTGCCAAATTCGATAGCCCGCGCAATTTCATTGCCGGGGAACCAGCTAGACGCGCCGGGTTGCTTGGACATGTAAACCGGGCCGGGGTGTTCCTTGCACTCAAAGGCAACCTTGGTGCTCCTGTCCCAGTAGACGATTTCATAGACGTTGGTGCCCTTGGGCCATGTCTTGCTCACTTGGTGACCGCCTTGACTTCATCGGAGGTAGCGAGCAACTGGAGTTGCTCACACTGACGCACACGGCGGGCTTGGATCAGGTCGAACGCGGGATCTTCCGTGCGTCCAATGCTCATCCACATGTGCATCATCATGGTGGCATCCATGAACTTGAGACCGATGCGTGCAGTACGCTCCACAACGGTCTCGTTGAGCCACTTCAAGCGGCACTCCATGGAGCACAGCGGGTGACCATCCACACCGCCATAGTTGAATGATGTCTGGCCCGGTGCGATGCTCTCAGGCGTGCAGTAGCAGACATCGCAGAATACTAACTTGGACATGTTGTCCCCTATCTCTTGTGTTGATTAGGCCTATCTGGCCACTGCCAGCCATAGATGGGCTATGGCCAGCCGTTGCCCTACAGACGATCCATGAACTCCCCCACCATGTAGAGGAACTGGGCCATGAATCCCGCGCCGCTACCCAGCGCAAGGAGCAGGACCAAGATCCTCCCCCAGCGCAAGCGGAGTCCAGGCGTTGCCGCCTTGCGTGCCAGCTCATCGCGGCGTGCGGCACGTGTGCGTGCCGTGGATACCCGCGCCATCAGAACCGCACCCCGTCCCTGTGGCAGGCGAACGCGCCCCACATGGCAGGCATGTGAGTGCGGTACTGGTTGTCGTACTCCCAGCTAGCATCAGCCCACATGTTGGCCCACCTGTAATTCTGATTGGAGTCCAGAGACTCCCCCGCGTCCATGCGGCCCCAGCAATAGGCGCAGGCCATCAGGAAATCCGTATCCCACTTGGCCGTGCGCTTGCTGTGATCAGCGCTAGGCGGCTTGATGGGACCGATGAACCCGTAGGCATCACCGGGATAGTTCGGACGTAAACCGGCGAATCCGTCTTGAATCTCACTCATCATTGTTCGCTCTCTCTCTAGGTTACTGTCACTTCCGTGACACTTGCAAACACCGGTTTAGGTGGTTGCTTGGTTGCTTGTGCGTCTTACTCCATTTTCGCATCACTTCCGTGACACATTCAAGCGGAGTGGATTAGGTGAGCATCGCTCACTCACTCGCTTGATTTCCTGCTTAGTACCATTGTCAGCGAACTTCCGTGACACTAGCAAGTGTTTGCCGTCGTGGCGCTTGCTGTTATGTGTCCGTGTGGTTGTTCGCTTGACTCCAGTGTGTGGCAACTTCCGTGACACTTGCAAGCTGTGTGAGCATCGCTCACTTGCGCGGTGTGTTGGTTGTTTCCGCTCTAGCTACAGTGTCGCGTCACTTCCGTGACACTTGCAAGCGGACTAGCAAGCGGTGTGCGGTTTCCCGTGGCGCTTGCTGTGTTGCTTGCCTGACTACAGTGTGCAGTCACTTCCGTGACACTTGCAAACACTGTGTGTGTGGCGCTGTGTGGCGCTGTGTAGTGTCCACTCCACACGTGCTGTGTGGCGCTGTACAGGCCTAGAATCTAGGTCCTGGCCTATAGTGCCACTAGGCCTATACAGGCGCTTAGAGCGCCATTTACAGGCCTGCCACTAGACACACAAAAGCGCCTTGCCACGGATGGCAAGGCGCTTTTGACTACCTAGGGTAGAGCTATGCGGAGATAAATTCCGCCATGGATTCAGCCAATTTACGCGCACGCTTAGCGGCACGATAAGCGGCCTGCCGCGCGCGGTCCGACTCGCGCCGTTCGCTCTCAGTGAGCTTGACGCCTTGCATAGAGCGCTTGCCTGACGTGCGCGTGCCGCTTACATCGGCCGCGCGATTCTCCAGTGTGGCGGCATATGCCGTGAGATCTTCCGACGTGAGTACAGCGGTTTCCACACCGTCAACGTTGCGCGTAGCGCGGTTTCCCGTGATGTCCCCCGGTGTGCTGTTTTTGTGGCGGTGTGTCCGCATGACGTCACGGTACTTGCGCGGCATAAGATCCTTGGACCGCTCAGGCAGGATTTCCATCATGAGAGCGATAGCGCCAACTACTGTCACGCTGTGCTCCACACCGTCAACAGTGAGCACGTGCACCACACCGTCAGCGTCAACAGTGAAAGTGGCCACGGTCTCCAGTGTGTCCCCATCGCCCTTTATCCACGTGAGAGACTCCACGCGCACGGTTTCACCCGTCAGCGTCATGACTACTCCACGTGTGCGCAACGCGCCCATGATCCAAGACATAGCGCCGTATGCGTCACTCTCACGAGTAGTCTCGGCCTGTTCAGCGGCACGCGCTAGGCGTGCGGCACGCTCTACGCGCTCCAGTTCAGCCGCGTCACGCTTAGCCTTGCGCGCGGCCTGTTTCGTCATAAACAGGCGCTCTACAGCGATACCACGGGACATGTCCACACTGTGTGTGTCAGTTGAGAGCATTACGTCGATCCACTCGTTCGCTGTGTATCCCGTGAGTACGGTCTCAGCGATTTCATCGCTTGCCATCATGCGGAAGATTTCCGCGTCACTCGGTCCGGTCTCGGTCTCGGTCTCGGTCTCATCCATGGTTTCCACGGGAGACATTGCGGCCGCAACATAGGCCATTGTCGGGTGGTACTCGGTTTCCTGCTCCACTTCCGATACTGAGGTCACTTCCGTGACACTTGCAATTTCAAACAGGGTTTCAGTTTCAACCTTGCCCATGATCCGAATGCATGACTTGCAAGTCACAGCGCCGAAATCTCCACGAATGTCGGTTACCGAGATCTCACGCTTGCACACCGTGTGTGTGCCATTGTCAGCGTGAATGGCCTTGCCGTTGCCGAGTGCTACATGTTCCATGGTGAACCAACTTCCGTGACGTGTGCCAACTGCCCATCAGTTGACTACATAACTGACATTACCCGTTGCTGTGTGTAAATGCAACTTCCGTGACACATGCAAACTAAACCGGTGTGTGGAGATCCTGTTTTCCATGGTGAAGGGGAACGCACGTCACACGTGATACACCATCGTTCTACTCACTGTCAACACAGTTTCACACCATGGCCTAGCTCGGCGTGTCGCGTTGAAACACGCCTGTATTGGCGCGGATTTCCATTCTAAGCGCCTAACGCATGCTCCCCTAGGTGAGAGTGCCACACCATGGCTGGCAGGCTCTTAGAACGGCACACACGCCCGTTTTGACATACACACGTATGTGTGCATTCAGATTCACACCTATGTGTAGTTACCAAACTGTGACCTAAGTGTATATCCCACACAACCTACACATGAGTGATGCACACTCAGGTGTGCACTGTACATGCACACACGCATGTGTGATGTCAACTCACTGTCTCACTGTGTGGACTACACACGTCCACCATGTGGGATGTCACACTTGCGTAACATGTGTCCGCCAGCTTGACATGGGAGGGGAGGGGGTGGTACCCCGCGCGCGCGCCCGTGGCCCCCCGCTCGTGATAGCGGCTCGCTGGTCGAACGGGTTGAGAAGTGACAGATCCCCCAGGTTTATCCACAGATCCACAATCTGAGATGAGGCGTCCACTATCTGAGAAGCACGGCGTGTCGTTACCCCCGACACGCCTGTGTTTACGCGGAATTTCTCTGTACCAGCTTTTCAGGAGGTGCCCGGTATGGCTGTGAGCAAATGGGGGGTAAGTCGCTTAGAGGGGCCATAGAAGGCTTCTGAGACCCATGTGGAAAACTCAAAAATGCGGTGGATAACCCCAGCTTTTTTGTGGATAACCCTGTGGACTGAGCGGGGTGGCTCACCCCTGAGCGGGCGGCTATGGCGCTCAGCAGGCACGCCTAGGTAGCCTATGAGCATGACTACTCCCCCACTCCCCCGGCCCAATTACACGCTCACTGACGCCGCCGCCCTGGTGGGCGTCAGCCGTTCCACGATCCGCAGACGCCGCGAGCAAGGCAAGTTCCCAGACGCATTCAAGACCCATGACGGTGAGTGGATGATCCCGCTCACCAACTTGCTGGCGGACGGGCTTAGGCCGTCCAGCTCGGAGCAGGTCCATGCTGAGCAGACTAGCTCAGCCTCCGCGCCGGTCACGCTCACTCCCCTAGCTCAGGCGGCCCAGTCACAGGCTCACACTGAGCTGGCTCACGCCCGTGAACAGCTACAACATGCGGAACGGGATCTCGCCGTTGAGCGGGCCAAGAACGATGGGCTGGCTCAGACGTTGGCCGCGACTCAGCAACGGGCCAACGACCTGTCATTGGCCCTAAGGATGATCGAACAGGCAAAGCCGGCCCCGGCCGGCAAAGCCCAGGAACCCATCGCCGGGGGGCCGGCAGAAGCGCCGGCAGGGCCGCGCAAGGGCACCGCCTATTCTGAGCGTCATGCTAATGAGCATGCCGATCATCATGATGAGCATGCCGATCATCATGATGAGCATGCGGCAAAGCCGGCCCAGAAACGGAAGTGGTGGCAGTGGTAGATGGTGTGACCACGATCACAGAAGTATTTACGGAATCCATGTAAGGATCTCCAGATCCTTACCCTATTTACTAAGTGGGAGAGGGGGTAAGGGGGTGAGGGTTCGGTCCTTCGGCCCTTCCCCGGTGAAGCGACCCCCAAGGGAGCTTCGCTAGGGCTTCGCTCCCTTGTAGTAGGGGAGGGGCTACCGCCCCTCCAGTAACGGGGAGAGCTTCGCTCTCCCCTTAGAGGAATCAGATCGTAATAGACAGGCGAGGCCGTAGGGCCTTGCACCTTCCCCCCCAGGTCGAACTCCCGGTAAGACGATGGTCAATGACTACCTCCTCTCAGGTCATTGACTCGCACGGTTCCGAGTCCCTGGGGGTATCCGTACCCGTCACAGCAAGGATGCTGTGGCGGGGGGCAACTTCCCCCCTGAGACGCGCTCACTGCGCGTGTATGCGAGTGACCCTCAGGGGGGTCAAGAGTTCCGGTAGTAGAGACCGGACGCGGGAGCCTATCCGCGTTACCAAGAGGCTTTGGCGTAGATGATCCTGGTGGATCGGGGCGGCTGTAACCCGCTCGCTACGGCACGATAGGTTCGATCCCTATCTGCGCCACGTCTTAAGAAAGAAACTGCGACTTCGCAGGTTGCCGTCAATGGGTAGTAGCATTGACGGTTGTGCCTCCCCTTCTGGGGAGGTCCGGTATGGTGGCGACACCGCTAACGTCGCCCACGCCCCCATAGCTCCAATTGGTAGAGCGTCCGCCTTGTAAGCGGAATGTTGCAGGTTCGAGTCCTGCTGGCGGCACGCTGGCCCGA
>Ga0307416_100000092_pt1 | contig 61018 bp, 44 predicted proteins | sample DK1Cmetagenome_2_FD_203821 | JGI IMG/M metagenome (GOLD analysis project Ga0307416, IMG submission 203821) | Maize rhizosphere microbial communities from greenhouse at UC Davis, California, United States - DK15-C-3 | ecosystem: Host-associated > Plants > Roots > Rhizosphere > Soil | place...
ACTAATTGACACATGAAAAGCAAGAGTTTTTATCAAATTTAAGGGTGGTCAATTTAAACCGAAATTACCTGGTCACTTTGAATTGGAATTGGGTGGTCAATATCACTGGAATTTACACCCACGATCATTGAAATTCTTTTATAACAGTAAATAGCAATTATCTTTTATGATGAACAATTCAGAAATACTGGACAGAATTATTGAATTTACGGATCATGCCCACGGTGAACAGACCAGGAAGTACAGCCCGGACCGATACATTGTACATCCTGTTCGGGTCATGAAAACATGCAGTCGTTATACAGACAGCCTTCCGGTTCTGGCAGCGGCCTTGCTTCATGATGTTATTGAAGATACACCCTATACCCGGGATGATTTGTCGGAATTTTTGCAAAATCATATGACTGAGGAAGAACAGGCCCTTACGGTAGAGCTGGTCATGGAACTTACGGATGTATATGTTAAAAAGAAATTTCCTGCACTGAACCGCTTTAAAAGAAAGAAAAAAGAGCTCAACCGCCTCAGAAAGATCAGCCCGCAGGCCCAGACCATTAAATATGCAGATATTATAGATAATGCGATGGAGATTTCGCAAAGCGATCCTGATTTTGCCAAACGTTATTTGCAGGAGTGCTATGATATCGTATCGGCCTTAAAAGATGGAAACCCTGAGCTCCGCACCATTACTCTTGAAGTGATCAGGACAGAGCAAAAAAAGCAATATCATTGAAGATCAATAACCATCAGCTCAACTTGTCTTTGCCCTTTAACTTTACTATTTGAGGATTCAGAAGAAGCTCTTCAGAAACAATAAGTCTTTTATTTTACTTGATCATAAGATGTGACAGTAGACCACTGCGGAACCGGTATTAATATAATTCTAATAGTTTAATTGATAAAAATACGGTTATGGCCATATTTGGAATGAATTTGCTTTTTGATTACTGTTTAGAAAAATAAATTTAAGGAGTGTATTTGCATTGATATTCTGCACACTCGATCCTATATACTCGCATTCATTAGTGTCTGGATTGCCCAGAATAAAAGTCCTCCAGTAATTCTCTCAATTCGTTTTTGTTCAGTTTTTATTTTTGAAGATTTTTCCTTTTCATGATAAGAATATATTTAATGTTAAATATTTGCATTTGTCGATAAATTTCACTATATTGATATATGAAAAAAAGTGAAAATCAAGGTATAACGCATGCAAGTAAAGTTAACGAACGAACAAGGGCTATGGAAGTTCTTGAAAAAGCAAAGCAAACACAAGGGAAAATTACATTCCTAAGGCAAGGGGCTGGCAGAAACTTTAAGCCAAAGAACGAAGAGTCCTAAATTGATGTAGCTTATATTAGAAGAATAGTATCTTACCTATAGATAGAGCTATAAAAACAGGTACTCGAAATCAATAAAAGCTTAACACATTCGGACCGGAGGTCACAACCGTAATCTATTCAGCGATTTTAATGAAGTTTTTCCCGGTTTGACGGCAAAAGAAAAGTTTGAATTTTTAAAACAAATGGCAGATAAAAGAAAATAGCTATCCGGGAAGGAGCAAATAATATACTTTTTATGATGCCGAAATAAATCAAGGCGTAGGTCAAAACCTCACGCCTTTTTTGGGTATATGAGTTTTTTTTTACCTACTCAACATCCAATAATGGATGATTTTTGTGAGAGGCAAAGTAGGTTTAATTGGCTTTCTTATCATCATCATCATACCAAAAATATCTTTTTCCATTTAGAAACTGAGTTTCTGCTTAGGTTGAAATGTGTGGCTACTTGGGTATTATTGAGCTTCTTTTTTTTCTGATAATCTAAGATTTGCAAAATGTCAGATTTGCTGTAGGAGCGGTATTTTTGATTTATGTTCTTAGAATCTGTGCTATGCTGACCAAATATTTTCTGATTAAGCGCAAGGATATCTATGGCAGCCAAATCTTTTTTCTCAATGAGTGGCAGGCATTCCTTTATCTTATGCGGAAATTTCTGCTGCAGAATATCTCTGTAGATAGCTTTGTAGTCCGGTTTGGTATTCGTATTCTGTTTCATTTTAATATAAGATTAGTGGTTATTAAAGTTTATATGAAAATATGTTATCCGGGCATTGTGGAAAACAGATATAGCTTCTGGTCACTATCCGAAAAGTGTTTTCTACAAAGTATATCCAGTTACTATATCAGGTTTCTGTCAAAGTACAATTTCAGCCAGTTTTGTCAGATTTTGTATTTGCTTATCCATTTGTATAGAGTGGTTTTAGGGATTCTGTATTTTACCACAACCTCATCTTTTGTCATTTTGTTTGATTCTATCTGTTCTATCATAAAATCTATAACTTCTTTGGTATAAATATTTTTCCGGAATTTTGGGAGTGAACACTTCTTAACTTTTATCTGATCATCTGCTGTCGTCTGTGGTGCGTAGAAGATCAGATGTTGGGTGTATAATCTGAAAAAATCATATTTCAGAAGCTTGCTCCACTTTAGCAGAATTTCAGAATCAAGGCTTTTAGCCTTATACATTTCTTCTATTTCTTGTTCGCTGCATTTCAAAAAATTACAGATACGGGATATTTCTATCCCGCTTTCTGCAACCCTCTCTATTAGTTTTTGTCCTATGTGAATATTTTTGAAGTTCATTTTTAATATTTTTTGCTTTGATACCTTTCTATGTGCTCAAATGGCATTTAAAATAAGTCTATAAATAGCTGTACAGGCCTGGTTTTCTATGCTGTTTGTAAATTATTAAGGCTTCCAGAAACTCCACACAGTACCATTGTATACAGCAAGCTGTTTTTTCACAGTATCGTACACCATCATTCCCGATGCCGGGTTGACGATATTGATATGAGGGCTTGCAACCTGAGGCAGAATCATTGCTTTGTCAGCGTCAGTTAATACCAGAATACCATCTGTTGTATCAGTTGCTCCGTTAATCCCGATAGCTGTTTTTGCCGTCGCTTTTTCTGTTTTATCCAATCCTTGTATAGACAGGTCTGCTGCTCCGATAGTAGCTGTAGTGCCGTCGTCTTCGCTAAGATTAACCCATGCTCCTGAGCTTTTCAGGTATTTTACTTTATGATCTGTTGTGTCATAAATGATGCTTCCTTCTACCGTAATACCGCTTTTGTCGGTTATGTAGGGGAGGATAAAGCCTCTGTTTTCGGTATTGCCGAACTCTAAAGAAACCGAAGTATTAGCCACGCTCTGTTTTCCGATTGCGACTTGTGATTTTGCTGTAATACCAGCTAACATGAATATAAATGTTGTTATTATGGCTGCTTTCATTTTTGTAATGTTTTGTTTTATAGTTAGCAAGCCGGCAATAGTTAATCAGAAACACTGCCGGTTGCCAACTAAAGATTAACTTTAATCCGGGCAGGTCTGGGTAGAGATACAATGCCAGGCTTTAGAAGTGTCACCTTCTTTTTGAGTATATATCTTCATACATTTATTGACAGTGTCATATACCATCATACCTTCTACAAAGTTGGCTGCCGAAATTCCGACTGGATTTCCTGATGCATCAAATGCAACTCTGTTTGGTACAAAAGCTTTGGTTTTAGACTCTAGTGCTAACCATCCACCTTTACGTGTCATTGGCCACTTATCAGAATTATCTGTACCGGCTCTGCTCAAAGCGGTGATACCTGCTTTGGTGTCTAATGCCGTTCCCGCTGTAATACCAGGTTTGTAACAAAATCCAGGTAGTACCGGTGCTCCACAAAGGTCTATCTCAGGGGTGTCTGCAAAGTTATACTCATTCTCGATAGTATTTGTGCTTGTACCATCGCCCATACTCCCGTTAATCCTATGCCCCACATAGCCATACGTTTCGCTGTTGTTCTTAACGATCATAGAGGTATGCCCGCCGGTTTCTACAGCAATCACTTTGTCTGTCCAGTTAAGCTTTCCGATGTCGTACGGATCAGTGGCAGGAATACTGCCCGCCATCTCGGTTGGATCTATTGTAGCAGCTGTTTCTCCAAGCATCTGACTGTCGTTGCTTCCCCAAGCCCACAGCCTGCCGTCTGCAGTCAGTACATTGATGGAGCCAAAACCATAATAGTCATGCTCATTTGGACTTATCCAGACCACATTGGTCAGGTAATCTCCGGCCGATGCCGATTTCTGCACCTGTACCCAGACGTTGCTGTTGATCGTGCTAAAATTACCGAGCTGTCTACTGTTGTTGGTACCCGTACTATAGACACTGCCATTGGTACCCAATATATAATAGGTACTATTAGTGCTACCGGTTGCCCCTATCATTTTTGGGGTCACGCCCGCTGGTAAAGTTATTGGTGTTGCGAATGTTCTGGCTGCTTGGGCACTGCCATTCCCCAACCATGTGATGTTTCCCCAGGTATATACCTCACCAGTGGCAGTTAATGCCATTAGCGTCTGAGAACCATTCCCCCGTATAGTTACTACATCGTCGAGTGTAGTAGCTGCGTCAATATGTACCCGGTGCCATAGCTGTTGGTTTGCAGTGGTGCCCGGTGCACCATCAGCGTAAAGATTTGAACTTTGAGCCAAAACCCAGGCTTCGCCGGAACAGGTAGTCAATGCCAATGCTTTGTAAGTACCAAACATCATTTTCACATCTCCAGGAGCCACCCCGTCGGGTAAACCGTCCACCTTTGGTGCACCGCCATTTACTCCATACGTTCCTATACCTATCTTTTGAAAGGTGGTACTGCTTGTAAGACCCGACGAAATCAAAGTCCCTTCTAGCCCCCAGGCAAACAGACCGTCTGTGGTTAAAACGACACTTTGAGCTGTAGCTTGACTATTGGTTCCGCTGGTAAACTTGAGGATATCTCCGATAAGTGCCGGATAATTGGTGTTATTAACCTCAGTAGGAGTTAATACGCTAGTTGAACCATTATTTGCCATTCTTTCACCCCATACCATCAGTGCTCCGGTAGATGCGTCGCGCAGCATGCTGCTATGGAAGGTGCTTACCATATTGTCATACTCTATGGTGTTGGGGTCTGAGGTCTGTAAAAAAGTATTCGGGTTACAGTTGCCGGTAACGCAATAATTGGCTAAAAGTCCTGCAAAAGTAAAATACTGTCCGTTTCCGAATGTAACGTTTGCTGTGTTATAAACTAGCCCATTTACAGTTATTTCTGTAGCCATTGGGGTAAAGCTATCTGTTCCGTCAAAAACAGCATCCGGAGACTGTACCAGATACAGGTTCTTTATTCCTTTTGGCCAGGCAACCGTTACAGTTCCTACACTTCCTGAGTTCTGGACTTTCCAGATAGACTCAAAACGATGGCTAACCTCTCCATTTGAACCTGCTGTGTAAACCAATGGTGTTTTAAGCTTTTGCTCCAGGCCGTTATCTCCCGTCATCAGATATTGCAGGTCAGTAGGTAGGTCTGTGCTGTTGGCTGCATTGCTATCAGCAAAGCCTGTTGTGGAAATCACAAGCTTTTGCAGATCATTTACACTTCCTGTCTGCTTTTGGTTCAATGCGGTAAACTCGTCTTTTGCAATACCGAAGATATTGTTGTTATAACCAATATTATCAGTTCTGTCCCAAACTACAGTGTTGGTTGTAGAAAGGTAATTTTCATTTAATGTAGTACCGTTCTTTACAGCAAGGTAAGAATTAACTCTCGATTGCTCGTTAGGTGTAAGTGCTCTTTTATACCACACGACCTCCATGATGTCACCAGGAAAAGCGCCTGGGGAATCCCAACCAGCATAACCTATTCTTAAGTGTTTTCCAAGAACATTGAAGGTATTTGTTGTACTATCCAGATTAAAGGCTTCGTAGATTCCGTCTAATCCAAGTCTTCTTTCTCCTCTTCCTGAATTAAGTGCCTGATCCTGAATTGCAGAAAATACTGAACTTTTATTTGTCGTAAACGCATTAGCAGCACTCATCGTGTTACTATTTGCCTGTGCTCCGCCGTTTCCAAAATATTTGTAAATATGAGGCATTCCTGAATTAATAGAAATACCAGGTTCAGATGCATTCGTATCGTCATCAATTCCTGTAATACGGCCTGTTCCATTTGTAGATGTTGGTCTTACTGCCGAGAAAACAGATACCGAACTTCTCATTGATGGGTCCAAATAATTATTAGTCGTATTGAGTACACTATTTGTATTATAAAAGAATTTAGAAGCAGAATATCCCGTCGTATAAGGATGGAAGTTGTGTGCCCTGTCTGCAGGAGACAGTATTATTCCTCCTATATTGGGAATATTGTCTGCATTGGCAGACTGGTCTTTCCATGCTGTGGCAATAGTTCCCGCATCATCTGATTTTACCCAGAAATCTGCTCCGGAAACTCCTCCGGCAGTTGCATTTATAACATTTACTGCCAAGTCACTCGTGCTTGTACAGGTACCTGTAGTCACTGTCCATCTGAAGGTATAGGTACCCTGAGAATTAAATCCTGTAACATTGGTATTGTATGCCGATGGTGTTACAATAACCGGATCGGTTGCCCCAGCAGGTTTTGACAATAGCGTCCATGCACCTGTAGCAAGTCCCGGATTATTGGCATTAAAAGAGGTTTGCGTTGCTCCTATCAAAGCCTGAGCAGACCCTGCGTTAGCTCCTACCTGTGCGGCTACGAATACTGAAAATGTACCTTCTAAAGAAGTACCTGCACACGCATATTCTTTATCTAAGAATGTCCCTACACTTGGGTTATACGTATCCGCTTTTATTTTAAATACATATTCACCCTGCATATTCAGGTTGGAAATTGTAGTTGTTGCATTGGTAAATAATGTATTGTTGTAAGGCTCGAATACAGGATCTGCAGCTCCGGCAGGTTTTGAGACCAATGTTAATCTGTAGCGGCCGTCAAAATCCTGAAAATAGCTGTTGTTTACCACCCCTTTATAAGCGGCAGGTAATGGGATAGTAGCTGTTACAACACCGGACCCGGGATAGCATACTGTAGTGGTTGGCACCGTTACATTCGGGCGGTTACCATCAGATATATGGATATAATATGATTGAGTGCCTGAACAGGTCCCGTTCCCCCTGGTGATCGTAAATTTGTAAGTTCCCAGTCTCCATCCACCGGCGGGCGGTGTTATGGTTGCACTTCGGGTAGCAGTTCCTGCGCCTCCGTTTACTATGGAAGTAGCTAATCCCGATGGTACAATACCAGAGGTGGTTACACTTGTCGTTATTGTTGCAGGATTATCTGCAGGGTCAATCGTATAGTAAAATGTAATAGGTGTGATCTGCCCTTCCAAAGCACATTGAACTTCTCCTCCCGAACTTCCGGCTTGATAAATCATCATCTGTTCAGGTCTGGAAGATATCAGAAAGTTTACCGGATTAGACTGTATTCCATTGTAGGTATAGGTGATTTCCGGTGTTGTATACGTCCCACTGGCATTAATCACGGTTAAAGTAAATTTGTAGGTCCCTACAACATTTACACCGGTAAAATATATATTATCATCATAAATATTCGAATATGCGATATTTCCCCCTGCCGGTTGGCTGGTAACGTTCATGGTAATAGCCGTACCAAAGTTTCCTGAAGAACCTGGCGTAGAAGGGTACCCCTGAGAAAACTTAGGAGATGTATTCTGAAGTGAAATAAAATGGCTTCCACTGCTGGAAAGACATTTGGAAGTTGATACATTTGGAAGTATCTGTGGATTCGGGATGAAACGTACAATAGCGGTATCCTCGTACCAACAATTCGGATTGATTGTAGAGGTTATTCTCAGTGTCACTACATAAGCCGGATCAATATCGTGATCTGCCTTTTTAATAAGACTGAACGTTGTTGTTGCTGATGTTGTTGAACTGAACTGTGAGTTTTGGTTAGTTTTTATACTGCTTCGCTCCCATCTGTAGATATTGTAGGCACTCCATGATGCCGTATATCCGTTAGGTACAACGCCATTCAGTGTAACGGCACCTGTGGTTGCATTAACATTGGTAATATCCGGTCCTGCAGTGAATGTAGACACAGCTCCCGGTGCCGCAATGGTTACCTGTGAGGTTGCCGTTCCTGTAGTACAGTTCTGTGAAATCTGGAATACATAATTTCCAGGAAAGGTCATTCCTGTGACATTGGTATTGTAACCTGAAGGGGTTACTATAGTAGGGTCTGGTGAACCTGCAGGCTTGGATACAAGGGTCCACAATGGATTTCCAAGTGTGCTTCCTCCGGGACTTCCGGATAGATTGGCAGATGTGCCACAAATGACGGTGTTGGCTCCTGCATTGATGTTGCAGTTTTGTGCCAAAATCATCATATTGCTCATAATGAGGAATATGAAGAAAAAGACGATTTGTTTTTTCATGATTTAAGAGTTTTTAGCCGGATTTCCGACAAGCGTGTTTTGTAATGTGATATTTTATAAATATGACTATGGCTTTTGCGGCTCAAGCATTACAGAAAACCGATAAGAATTGCTGATTTCCAATACAGCCTTTGAAGGCATGCTATTAACACTGCTTAATTACAAGCAGCCATGTTTATAAAAACCGGGATTAATAAAATTGTATTTTTTTCATTTTAGAGGGTTTTAAGCTGTATAACAGGATAAAAGCTAAGGTGCTTTTATCACTTAAAGATGTTGTTTGAGGCTTAGATTTAGGTATTGTTCCGTCATCTTCATCACCATTAGAAGTGCTATCAATGAGGGTTATACGGAAGAACCTTTTTTCTTTCCAATTTTAATCTGTGACTGGTAAATCTCGATGGAGGCTATTGCCAGTAATGTTTTCATTATGTTTTTATTTGAGCCAAGAAATGATCTTACCTGTTCGCGTCGGATGGGCCGGCAAATAGGATAAATTATGTGGAAAATTTCATTGATTGATTAAGTAGTAACCATACATAGAGATGGCGGAGGGCGATTAAAGTTTTTAAAGAATCTTAAACTTGAAAACCCATGGTTTTTATATACTTTTTTCAGAAAAATATCCAATAGATAGCTTGGTATAGGTATCTTCCTTTCACCCTCAAACAGAAGAAATTTTATCGTATGTTGATTGGGTATGACAATTTGCTTTTTACTGTTAGAAACTGCTAACAAGGATTTTCCGGATTGATTTTGATTATTTATGCTGAAAATCAATACGGCTTTATTGCTGCTTTTAACAGGTTTAGAAAGGTTGTCTTTTGTCTTTTGTTTTCTTTTGTTGGATATGACTGAATTTTTTCTTTTGGACTTTTTCTGTACTTCCTCCTTTGCCGGATTTATAACATGTATTTTTTCCACTCCCGAAATCACGGTTCCTTCTGAGATGAACAGGACAGTTGATGGAGTAGCTATATCTGGTGAAAGAGCATCATGTCTGCAAACAGCCTGCATCATCTGATAGTTGGCTAACAACAATATCAACAATAAAAATCTTCCCTCTCCAATTGAATGCAGAGAGAAGAGTTTGTTCATCATGTTATTTTCAGAATCGGTTATCATTTTGGTGCAATATTATGACTGCCACAATGCCTGTACAAACTTAATACGGGAATAATTCGGAAAGTTTCATCTGCTTTTTAATCTATTTTACAAATTTTATATACTGAAAATCAAATAGTTAAATTTTATTTAGATGTTTGCGCAGAATTTAAAAGAATTCCCAAATAGGTATTTGTGTCTTTGGATGTATATTTCATTAAATTTGTTCAAATGATAATTATGAATAGTATGATAGAATTAATCTCATGAAGATTAATGAAGAAAATATATTTATTCTTTATCTTTTATATAGTATTCGCATAAATGTAAACAGAAGATTCTGAATCCATGGGATGTGATTATTGAGAAACTAAAATACATCAAAAGAGAATCCATAGATTTAAAAACACCGCGAGATACTGTTGTCTAGATTAAGAACCATGAAAAATACTAACTCATTTTAAAATATAATCTTATGATTAAAAAATTATCTTTGTTTGCTTGGGGAGAAAACAGTCTGCTTTCTCACAGATTGTGTACTACTTTTATCTCTTTGTTGTTTTTTCTTTCTTTCTCCATTGCAAATGCAGAAACAATTTTATGTCCTGAAAATAAGAATATAGATCAATTAATAGATCAGGCAACTTCTCTTAACAATAGCAAAAAGAGTAAAGAAGCTCTCAAATTGTTTCAAAAAGCTAATGATCTCGCTAAAGCTATTGGGTGTGAAAAAGGAGAATTGAGTGCCACAAAAAATATAATGTTGATTTATTCCGAAGCATATGACTATAAAAAGGCTTTGGAAATATCAAACAGAGCAAGAGATTTGGCAGTTAGTCAGAAAGATTATAAAATATTATCTACTTTATGCAATAAAAGAGCAATATTATATGAAAATCTGGGTCTGTATGATGAGAGCCTAAAGGAATATGAAGCAGCTCTGAAATACGCAAAACTGATTGCTGAAACAGATCAGAGGTATTATCAGACTTCTCTGGTTTATTATAATATGGCTCCGTATTATCAGGGACGATCAGATAAAAAGGTTTTGTATTATCTGGAAAAGAGCAAAGAAGAGGTCTTGAAAGTAAATGATAAGAGTAAAGATATTCCTTTAGATAAAAAGGTTGATATGTTGGTATCAGTAAATATGAATCTGGGAATTCACTTCAGGGATTCCAATAATAAAGGAAGAAATGTCAAGCTGTCCGAATTTTATTTTATGGAAGCCTTAAAACAGCTTGATTTAATTAAAGAAAAAGTAGATCCGAATACAAAAATAGACTTATATCAAGCACTTCAGGAGTTATATCAAATGAAGAAAGATTACAGGAAAGCAATAGAATATGGAGAGAATATGCTGGCTTTGGAGAAGTCCAACAGTATGCCTTATAACCGGAGAGTAGGCTATATGGTATTGGCGAAATCTTATCTGGGAATTGGTGATCATTCAACATCTCAAAAATATCTTGATCTTTTTTCAAAATTAAATGACAGTATTAATTCCATGGAAAAGCAAGCCGTGGAGGCTCCTGTCAAAAAGATGATTTCAGAAACTAAAATCAATGGCGAGAAAAAGATACAGAGAATTGCTGTTATTTCTTTTATTATTCTTATCCTTATTACCGGAGGAATGTTGATTTACAGGAGGAGAAGCCATAAGATCATTCATAAAAAATATGAAGATCTGATTGCTAAGATACACCATGAAAACGAGGTCAATACAATAGAACCAATCTCGGAAAAGAATAACAAAAGCAATGGAACAAAACCCTCGGTCACCATTACAGATGAAACGATAAAGGCATTACTTCTTAAGCTTGAAAAATTTGAGTCTTCAAAGAAATATCTTCGGAAGGATTTGAGTCTTACCTGGATGGCAAATAACCTTGCTACCAATCCAAAATATCTTTCAGAAGTCATAAAAACCTATAAGAACCATAACTTTACAAGTTACATTAATGAGCTTCGAATCAATTATATCATTAAAAAGCTTTATGAAAACCCAATCTACAGGGAATATAAAATAACCTATCTGGCAGAGGAGTGCGGGTATGTTACACCAAAGGTTTTTGTCAATGCTTTTAAACAGCAAACAGGTTTTACCCCTTCTTATTTTGTGGAACAGTTGAAAGTTGCTGTATAATATTTAACCTGCGAAAAACTGATTGAAAAAGCCAAAGAAAAACTTTCGACAAGAGATATGTCTCTAAGCGAAATCGCTTATGAATTAGGATTTTGAACATTCCCAATCATTTAGCAGGATATTCAAGAATAAAAACAAATCGAACTCAAAATATCTCTCAAATAATCTTCCGAAAATAACTTACATTAGTAAAGCCCAACGTATAAGCCGTTTCAAAAACAGAAAGATGTTCCTGTTTCATAAGCCGGGCTGCTTCCTGCATACGCAGATGCTTAATAATCATAAGGCTCTTTCCAAATACCTGCATGAAAAGCTTTCGAAGTTTAAGAATATTTATTCCGCTTATTTTCACCAAATACCAATCCCATTTAACAAATCAAAAGCAGCCTCCATTCACCATTCTTTTCCACAGGAGCCCTGTGAATACACGGCTGGACTTTCTGACCCGGATGATCTACTGCCAGTTTCCAAAGATGCCCTAATCCTAGATTGATGGGTTGGGTATTGGGTTTTGGCTGATAATGCAGATCGAAGAAACAGTCTTTCAGGAACATTTCAAATTCAGCCTCCGGACCGTCATGTAATTCTTTAAGCTTTTCCCGGATTTCAGGAATCAGGATTTTTTGTGTAGCCTGATCATTGGGCAAGATATCACTTGCAGCACCATGGTAGGTACATAAAAAAGTTTGGGTACCAACAGGCGAACGGTCCACATGATACGAATATACATCTGTTGAAATGAAATCGAACTCCTCATCCCGGTCGTAACTTTTGAGTAAATTGAGTGAGGGGGAGGCTCCGAAATCAGTTAATTGCTGTAGATCATTTAAGATAATTTCCCTTGCAGCATTCCCTTTTTCCGATAGTTGCAGTGCTAAAAGGTCTTCAGAGAAAACTTCTGTAATGTTCTCCTTTAATTGAAGTTTTGATACAATTTCTTTAAAATCTCCGTTTAAATTTCTATTCCAGCAAACGGCATTCATCGCTCCCTGAAAACTGGTATTTATAAGTTCAAAGAAAGTAGAAACGACTCCAATTTGGTTGTGGTCAGAAAATTTTAGATTCATAAAAAATTGCTTAATGCTCTGCAAAAATAAGGATTAGGCTGGAAGATAATGAAGATTATTATCAGATATTATTTGGCTTTTTATTCCTGGAATTATTTTTTATATCAGTTTACGGCGGATACGGCTCAGGCTTTCCGGCTTCATACCCAGAAAAGAAGCAATATAAGTAATAGGAACATTATGCAGGATTCCCGGATAATTTTCAATAAGTTTTCTGTAACGTTTTTCTCCGGAAAGAGTGGCAAGTTCATTGGACCTTGTTTCATTATAGACAATAGATTTTTGGAAAACTTCTATGCTGAAATCTTTCATAGCTTCACTTTTTGAAGTTAGAGAATCAAGATCCGTCTTGGTGATTCTCAGGAGCTCACATTCAGTGATACATTCAACATTTTCATTAGACTTTGTCGTATGTATGAAATTAAAATAAGAAGTAAAAAAGCCTGGAGGACAGTTGATATGCGTGGTCACTTCATCTCCATTTTCATTATAATGGAACAGACGTAAATAACCTGATACAATATAATAAAGGTATTCCGGTACTTTTCCCGCTTCTTCAATAATACGGTTTTTAGGAAAAAGTACCGGTTCAAAATATTGGAAAATCAAATCCTTATCCATCTGGGAAAGAGGATGTCCGGATTGGATAAAATCAATTAATTTTTGCTGCATCATACCTTACTTTGATTATGTATTCAAATTTACAATAACTATTTCAACAGCTCTTTATGTTCCATTAAATAAAGTAATGCTTCCTTCACTGCCTGTTCTGGACTTTTGGGATTGAATCCCAATTCTTTTTTTGCTTTTGTAATGTCGAAATTTTGCTGTAAGCCCGAAAACATAGCAATATCTTTACGGGTCAGAACAGGCGGTCTTTTCTGGAACTTAGCAGTAAGCTCCATGATTCCGGCAATAATAAATAAAACAGATTTAGGCACCGAACCGGGTATTTTGATCTTCAGCTCGGGAAATAAGGTATTGGCCAGGATAGTAGTATCTGTAATCGTCATACACTTCTCATTGGCAAGAATATAGCGCTCTCCGTTCCGGCCGTTCTGTGCAGCCAGGTAGCAGCCTTCCGCTACATCTTTTACATCTATCCAGTTCAGGGTGATTTTAGTATCTACCGGAATTTCTTTATTGAGAATGAGCTTTAAAACTCCGTAAGAAACATTCAGCGGTAAAAAAGCTTCACTTCCGATCATTGCTGAAGGCATAACGGATACTATTTCTATTCCCAGCTTTCTGGCCAGTTCAAAGGCTAGCTTTTCACCGTCATTTTTAGAATTGTAATACATATCCCTGCGGTCAGGATTGTAGCCGTTGCTTTCTTTGGCAGGGAGTTTTGTATAATCTAATGCTGCTATAGAACTTACATAAACAATACGTTTTACCCCTGCTTCAGCTGCGGCTTCAATAGTGTTTTTTGTTCCCTGAATATTCACATCATAAATTTCTGTTTTAGGATCCTGTGCCCACAGCTTGAAGGATGCTCCCACAGCATAGAATGTTTCCACTCCCTGTAAAGCTTTTATAAAAGATGCTTTATCGGTGATATCTGCCTGTACCACCTCGCAGTCCAAACCTGTAAATGGTGCCTTATTTTTAATGTTTCGTACACTGGCTCTTACAGGAACTCCTTTTTTAATCAGGAATCTTACCAGGTTATTTCCTAAATGTCCGTTGGCCCCGGAAACTAAAGCCAGATTTTTCTGTATCATAATTGCTTATTTTAATGACACAAAGTTCCTGTAACCGTTTGCCAATGCACTTGACTTTTGTTAGATAATGACGTTTCCTATGAAAAACAGCAGCCGTCCCATTATTGAGACGGCTGCTGTTTTTTATTAACCTGAATTTGCTTAGCAAATTTCTAAAGTTGTTGGAAAGTTAGGAGAGTGAAATATTATGCAGAGTATCCTTGTCAAGGATAACAACCGTACCTTCCGATTTCTTAATTCCAGCTGTCACAATACTCATTTTTAAACCCCAAACTCAAATTATATGAGTCTTTAAATGAATAGTGAGCAGCTGAATGTCATGACCTGATTGTTTATCCTGCTTTACACATGGCATCCCATGTTGTCCAGAAATGAGCATTTATAGCTCCTGGAGCCGGATTGGTACTGTCAGCCACAATACCTACCATGGAAGCGCAGTTCGAATTACAGCCTATTTCATTGTAACTTCCTGCCTGAGGCGGAATTTGGCGCCAAGTACCCGTAGAACCACTTAATAATTCTACTTTAATCTCAAAAATACCTGAAAGATTGGGAGTCTGAATTTGTTTTGTCGGATTGTCACTTGAAATCGAATCGCTCCAGTTACCCTGTGAGAAGGTGACACGCCATGTAGAAATCATTTTAGCGGTATTGTTCTGAGGTGAAAGATAAACCCAGAACTGTGCGCCTCCACCCAATTGAAGCTGGCCGGAAGAGTTGACATTGAAGCTCGTGTTTGTAGTTTCCATATTGAATTTATTTATTGGTTATTTTTATTAATTGTTCCGTATTCCAAAGTAACAAAGAAGAAAGCAGCTTTTTTAGAGTACAAATGACCAATTAAGGCTTTGGGTAGAAATACTTAGCACAGGAGAAAAAAAACTGAAAACTGATATTTTCCGGTAGATTTGTTGGCAGAGCAGGAAATACTTTATCTTTGTTTTCATGCTGATGATAAGTTGTTGGCCGAAAATACCTCTATGAATAATAATAGTTTCTTACTTCCTGCAAAAGCAATCTGTCTTGCAGCTTTTCTTTCCTTAAATACGGTAATGCATGCCCAGAAAACAATAAATATTTCTGTGATTTCGGAAAAAACCTTAAGCAGTATCCTGGAAAAAAACAGAACCTATTATACAGAGGGAAAAGTGGCCGACTACATTCCTGAACTGGGAAAAATGGATGCCAAAGCAATTGCTTTTTCAGTAGTGGAAAAAAATGGAAAAATATTTAATGCTGGCGATGTTTATAAGAAATTTACCATGCAGAGTATTTCCAAAATCATTGCACTGATGATCGCTGTCAATGAAAAAGGCGAAGCCCATGTCTTTGATAAAATGGGGTATTTCGGAACTGATAAGCCTTTCAACCATTTTTCCAATCTTGAGACCACAGGCAAGCCATTGAATCCGATGATGAATGCAGGAGCGATTCTTACCACCTCATTAATTTCGGGAGAAGGCGAAAAACCATTTCTTAAAATTCTGGATTTGGTGCGGTATATCACCAAAAATAATACAATCGACTACAATACATCCGTTTACCAATCCGAAAAATCTACAGGACACCGTAACCGTGGCATGTTTTACCTGATGAAAAACAACGGGCTGATCCCGGGAAATGAAGATCAGCTGGATAATTATTTCAAACAGTGCTCTATTGAACTGACAGCTGAAGATTTAGCTAAAATCGGCTATTTCTTTGCCAATCAATGCGTTCGGTTTGATGGAGATTCTACCTATAAAAACGAAGAGCTGGCAAGATTGATACAGTCACAAATGCTCATTGCCGGGATGTATGAATTCAGTGGAGAATATGCCAGAACCGTAGGCCTGCCAAGCAAATCCGGTGTTGGAGGCGGAATTACAGTAAGTGTTCCCGGGAAAATGGGAATCGGTGTTTTCAGTCCCGCTTTAGACCAGCATGGGAACTCCTCGGCCGGTTATCATATGATTTTAGACCTGGTAAAACAGTATAATCTGAGTTTATTTTAAAGCTGATTCTTACGATTATATTAAAATCAATTTCTTTGAGCCATACCACTCTAATGGTTTCATGTGCTAAAATTCAAAAGTTGGTGATTTTTATTACCTGGGTATTTATTAATCATGCATGAACCCAATGATAAAATACAGTAAACTAAAAGAATTTGATCCGCATTAGTCATCCGGAAATTTCAAGACATCAGTAAAACGGAGAATCATGAAAATTCAGAGAAAAAATTGCCAACATACAATTTAGAAAATAATTGACATTGGTCTAACCTGTTTATTTTCATTGAATTAATTTCTGCTAAGACTATTTTTTTGATGATAAATCACTTGAAATTTTATCAATAATTATTTCTCATTTTCATTTTTTCAATCAGTTTTAATTGATGAGTGAAATCATTTTTTGTTGATTTTAAAGGCTTTTTTCATGTGTTATAATTTTGTAATATTAAATAAATAATTCTCTTATTATTGATTTATTTTATTTTTTATTTCTATATTTGCTTTAAATTATCAATTGTAAATGTTTATAATTGAACCAAATAGGCTGTACCGTAGTTTTTTTGATAATAAAAATATAATCTGTATTTTTTAATGGTATTTAAATTAATAATAATTTTTTATTAATAATTTATTATTAAATTTTATTTATGATTAGAAATGTAATATAAATTCATTATTTTTATTCCCTAATAATTGATAAATGCTCTTTATACCGAAAGGTTGCGAGTTTTGTTATATAATTTCCCCAGTTATTATCTCAATACCATGAATGTAATGAAAAACTTAACCATTATTGGTGTAACGCCTTTTGAAAAGCCGGATGTTAATCTTATGCTGAAATTGCATGAGGCAGGTGCGTTTCCCGTTTTAAGCTTAGGACACGATTCAAAAGCCGCTCAGGAAGCGCTGAATCAGATGAACCAGACAGATATACCTTCTTATGGGATCTATCTGCCGAACGACAAATTTATTTCCCTTCAGATTCCCGAAAAAGTCAGGCTGGCTATCCTTCCGTCCGGTGTTTTAATGAACGTTATACCGGATCTTCCTGTTATTTATCAGGTAACCAGTTTAGATGAAGCCAGACTGGCCGAACAGTCTGGGGCCGAAGGTATCATTATAAAAGGAAATGAAGCGGGCGGACTGGTAGGGTATGAGTCCACATTTGTTTTATTTCAGCGTGTCATCAAAGAAATTAATTCTGTTCCTGTTTGGATACATGGTGGAGTAGGGATTCATACAGCTGCCGCTGCGAAAGCATTAGGAGCAGCCGGCGTTGTGCTGGATAGTCAGCTTGCCCTGTTCCCGGAGAGTTCCGTGCCAAAGGAAATCAAAGACCTTTGCTCAAAGCTGAATGGTACCGAAACCAAAATAATCGCTAATCATAGAGTATTGGTAAGGCCAAATTCACCTGTGCTAAAGGAAAACATCACTCCTGAAGAGCTGAGAGAATATTTCACCGGCCTTGATTTGAGTGAAAATTACATTCCTATGGGCCAGGACATCTCGTTAGCAACAGATCTGTATGAAGATTTCAAAAACCTGAAGAGAATGATTTTCGGGTTCAGAGAATCGATGTACGGTCATCTGAAACAGGCAAAAGTCCTTAAAGTGATCAGCGAAAATAATATAATGGCTCAACAGCTTGGCTTACGTTATCCTATTGCTCAGGGACCCATGACCCGTGTCAGTGATGTTCCGTTATTCGCCAATGCAGTAGCAGATGCCGGTGCTTTGCCTTTTGTTGCTTTATCATTATTGAAAGGTGAACAGGCCAAAGCTTTAGTGATGGAAACCAAAAAACTGGCTGGTGAAAAAACCTGGGGCGTAGGGATCCTTGGATTTGCCCCTCAGGAATTGAGAGAAGAACAGACTTCTTATATTCTGGAAGCTAAACCTTCCGTTGTTCTTATTGCCGGAGGAAGACCCGCCCAGGCTAAGGTATTTGAAAAGGCAGGTATAACAACCTTTTTACATGTGCCTTCCCCTGCGCTATTAGATATTTTTCTGAAAGAAGGAGCTACTAACTTTATCTTTGAGGGCCGTGAGTGTGGAGGCCATGTAGGTCCGCTTTCAAGTATGGTTCTTTGGGAAAAACAGATTGAACGTATTTTAAAAGAAGAACATCCGGAAAAGATCAGTGTATTTTTTGCAGGTGGAATTCATAATGCATTCTCAACAGCATTTGTCTCTATCATGGCAGCTCCGTTAGCCGCCAGAGGCGTAAAGGTGGGCGTATTGATCGGAACAGCTTACCTGTATACGGAAGAAGCCGTACGTACAGGAGCTATTCAGCAAGAATTTCAGGTACAGGCCATGCAGGCAAAAGATACGGTATTACTGGAAACAGCACCGGGACACGAAACACGTTGCTTAAATACCGCCTTTGCGAAACATTTCAGTACCGAAAAGATCAAACTTCTTTCAGCCGGAATGGATAAAAAAGAAGTTTGGGAAAAACTTGAAAAATTAAATGTGGGCCGGCTCAGGATTGCTGCAAAAGGAATCGATCGTCAGGGAGACAAACTAGTAAATGTTCCTAAAAATGAACAGCTTGATCTTGGAATGTACATGATCGGTCAGGTAGCCACGATGCAAAACCGCGTAATTTCCCTGGCATCCCTTCATCAGAATGTAAGTATTGATAATTATAAATATATTGAAGAGGCTGCCTTGCCGGAACAGCCAGGATCAACAGAAAAGCCTCTGGATATAGCGATTGTCGGGATGGAATGTATTTTCCCGGGTGCTAAAAACCTGGAAGAATACTGGCGAAACATCATCCTGGGAAGAGACAGCGTCACAGAAGTTCCTGATGAACGTTGGAATAAAGAACTTTACTACCATCCGGATTCAGACGGGCCCGATGTTTCCCACTCCAAGTGGGGCGGGTTTATTCCAAAAATAGATTTCGATCCTTTGGCATTCGGAATTCCCCCGCAATCCCTTGCTGCTATTGAGCCAACACAGCTGTTGACCTTGCTGGTTGCCAAACGTGCCATGGAAGATGCAGGCTATGGAGAAAAACAGATCAACAGAGAAAATATTTCTGTCATTATAGGCGCTGAAGGCGGTAATGATCTCGCCAACAGCTATAGTTTCAGAGGATACTATAAACAGGTTTTCGGAGAACTTCATGAAGAGGTGAAACAGGCATTTCCGCATACCACAGAAGATTCATTCCCGGGTATTTTGGCTAATGTGATTGCAGGCAGGATTACCAACCGTCTGGATCTTGGAGGAAGAAACTTCACAGTAGACGCGGCGTGTGCTTCTTCTTTAGCAGCTATTGATCTGGCCTGCCAGGAGCTGGTATTGGGAAAATCCGATATGGTGCTTGCCGGAGGAGCGGATTTACATAACGGGATCAATGATTATCTGATGTTTTCCAGTACTCATGCACTTTCCAGAAAAGGAAGGTGTGCGACATTCGATAGTGAAGCGGACGGTATTGCCCTTGGAGAAGGCGTTGCTATCCTTGTTTTAAAAAGATATGAAGATGCCGTTCGCGATGGCGACCGTATTTATTCTGTCATCAAAGGAGTGGGAGGATCCAGTGACGGAAAAGCATTGGGTCTTACAGCACCTAGAAAAATAGGACAGGTACGGGCTTTGGAACGTGCATACTCCCAGGCAGGGATCAGCCCTGCATCAGTTGGCTTAGTGGAAGCTCACGGAACCGGAACTGTAGTAGGAGATAAAACCGAACTGAGTGCGCTTACGAATTTATTCAGCCGTTCAGGAGCCATACCCGGGCAGACTCATTTAGGCTCTGTAAAAACCCAGATAGGACATACAAAATGCGCGGCAGGATTAGCAGGACTCATCAAAGCATCGCTGGCGGTATACCATGGCGTAAAACCACCGACACTTCATTTGCAGCAGCCTAATGCATATTATAATGCCCGAACCAGTCCTTTTGCTTTCTATGCAGAAAGTGGATTGTGGGGTGAGAAGAACCGTTACGCAGGAATCAGTGCTTTTGGATTCGGCGGCACCAATTTCCATACAGTGATTGCGAACCATCCTAAAGAAGATGATTCTGCCGTATTGCTATCGTGGCCGTCAGAATTATTTGTATTCCGTGGAAATACTTATGAAGAGGCTAAAATTCAATTGGGACAAATCAAGTCCTTATTAGATATTAACGGTGATATTCCTTTAAAAGATATGGCTTACAGCTTAGCTGTCGGCTCAGAAAAACCTATTCAGTTAACCATTGTTGCTGATACCGCCGAACATTTGATGATGAACATCGAACTCGCATTATCCGGCATCGAAAGTAAAGACACTTTTACAGTGAACAGACGCGACGGTAAAGTAGCTTTCCTTTTCCCGGGACAGGGCAGTCAGAGAATCAATATGGCCCGCGATCTGTTTGTTGCTTTTCCGGCCATGCGTAACCTGATTGAAGGATATCCTGAACTGGAGAAAGTAGTTTTTCCTTCGGCAGCATTTAATGAAGTTGCTTTAAAGCAACAGAAAGAAACCATTAAAGATACCCGCCTGGCACAGCCTATCTTAGGAATGGTTGACCTGGCTTTAGCCAAATTCCTGAAATCACTGGACATTGTTCCCGATATGGTGGCAGGCCATAGCTATGGTGAATTACCCGCATTATGTTTTGCCGGTGCTTTTGAAGAAGAAAAGCTGGTTGATCTAAGTATTCAAAGGGCTCATACCATTCTGGATTCAGTAGAAGGTGGAGATCCGGGTACTATGATTGCAGTAAGCGCGACAAGAGAACAGTTACAGCCGGTATTAGACAAAACAGAAGGCTGTTATCCGGTTAATTATAATGCTCCGAACCAATGCGTGGTAGCAGGAAGCATGCCGGCCATCAATAAATTAATGGAAACCCTAAAACAGGAGCGTATTTCTGCTAAGAAATTAGAAGTGGCCTGTGCATTCCACAGTCCGTTACTGGCCAAATCCAAAGATTTATATGCTGAGGTTTTAAAAGAGGTCCCTTTCAACGAAATGAAGATTCCGGTTTGGTCGAATACCACAGCAGAAACCTATCCGGCAGCTCCTTCAGAAATTAAAGAAAGATTAACGGATCATCTGGTACAGCCGGTAAGATTCGTAGAAGAAATTCAGGCGATGTATGATGACGGAGCCCGAATATTCATCGAAGTAGGCCCTGGAAAAGTCCTCTCCGGACTGACTAAATCCTGCCTGGAAAAAGATCAGCTGATCCTGTATGTAGAAGACAGCAACCGCAATAAAATAAGCCATCTTCTATCCATGCTGGCGCAATATCTGGGAACAGGCCGGAGCTTCAGCATTGAAAAACTTTTCGATGGCCGTAATGCCAGGTTCATTCAGATGGACCAGCCCGAATTATATAAGAAAAGCCCAGCCATCTGGCGTGTGAACGGACAGACGGCACATCCAACCACAGGTAATCTGCCGGCGAACGGTGCATTACCAATATTAAATCCTATTCCAATGAACAATTTTACTAATACCCAACCAGTCCCTGTAGCCGAATCTCAGCCAGCTGCTGAAAGGATGCTGCATGAATATTTAAATACCATGAATCAGCTGATCCAGGCACAGCGTGATGTAATGCTTTCCTTCCTGGGACAGAATCCACAAGTCAGCCCTGCGCCTGTTTATGCTGCATCAGTACCGACACCTGCTAATGATCGTTTGGTGACGATTCCTGCACAGCCGGCCCATGTAGAGAAGCCAGCTGCTGTTGCGGTAAAACAGGCTCCGGTAAAAGATATTAAAACCTTGTTGTTACAGGTTGTCAGCGATAAAACAGGATATCCTCAAGAAATGCTGGGTATGGAAATGGACCTGGAAGCAGATTTGAGTATCGACTCTATCAAAAGGGTGGAAATCATCGGAACACTTAGAAGCGAACTGGGAGCACTTACATCAGATCATGCCAATGAAGATACAGTCATGGAAAAATTAGCATCGATCAAAACTTTAAGTGGTTTGGTTTCCTGGCTCACAGAATTTACAGGAACTCCAACAGCTGCTTCAGAAAAAAATGAATCTGCAGTAACTGCAACCTCAGAACCGCAAAAAAATTCTGCGTTATCTCTTGAAGAACTTCAAAATATAATTCTGGCTATCGTCAGTGAAAAAACCGGTTATCCGAAGGAAATGCTGGGATTGGATCTCGATCTTGAAGCAGATTTGAGTATCGACTCTATTAAAAGAATGGAAATTATCGGAGACCTTAAAACCAAAATCGGTTTCGGAGGGGATATGGACCAGGCTGATGACCTGATGGAAAAACTGGCGGCCATTAAAACATTAAAAGGACTGGCCTCATGGATCAGCGAGATGAGTGGAAACACTGAGGCTGAACCGGTACAGAATTTACTGTCACGCCTTCGTTTTGATCTGACTCCAACGGATGTTTCTACAGAACAGAATACAGAAATCATAAAAGGAAAACGTTTTGCCATTACTCAGGACAACAGTCCGCAAACAATGGCGATCAAAAACGCTCTTGAAAAACACGGTGCTATCGCAGAATTGGTGGATACAGAAAAAGATCTTAAAGATTTTGACGGGTTGATCATTCTGGATCTATTCTCATCAACGGTAAAGCACAGCATCATTGATCATGTGGATCAGATCAAGAAACTGGATCTTGACAAAGCGAAATGGGTGTATCTGATTTCAGATATTCCGGCTCATATTCAGGAACTGACCGATACCCGCCTTTTGCGTCATTATAAAGGCTATCCCGGACTTTTTAAAAGTCTGGCAAGAGAATTTGAACAGACATCCTGCAGACTGATCAGCCTGAGCACACCACAGGAAGTAGATCAGATTACTGAAATCGCTTTAAAAGAAATATTAACCACAGATAAACCTTCCGAAGTCGTTTATAAATATGACCAGAGGCATAAAATAGATATGATACCTTCTCCATTGTCAACAAGACTTGAGGAAGCCCATATCCAACTGGATCAGGAATCTGTAGTCTTAGTGCTTGGAGGCGGACAGGGAATCACTTCTGAGCTGGTAAAGCATATGTCCGGGGCGTATCCCTGCACCTATATTCTTGTAGGAAGATCAGCAGATCCGAGAGATGTGGCAGGATTAAAAGATGTGGAATCCATGAAAACCAAGGAAGAAATAAGAGGTTATCTTATTAAAACAGGAACATTCACTTCCCCTGCTGAAATAGAAAAAGAAACGGTAAGAATTTTTAAAAACAATCAGATTCTTCGTACCATCCGTGATATGGAGCAGATGGGTAGTAAAGTAGTCTATCAGTCCTTGGATCTTTGTAACGAAGAAGGATTATCAGATCTGATCAAAAATATTTACGATAAATACACCCGTTTAGACGGGGTGATACATGGAGCCGGTCTTTTGGAAGATAAACTGTTCAGACAGAAAACGTCCAGCTCATTTGAACGGGTCTTTGATACCAAAGTAAAACCACTTCGCGTACTGGCTGAACAGCTGCGTGCCGACTGTCAGTTTGTAGTGCTCTTCTCAAGCATCGCATCAGTATACGGAAACAAAGGCCAGACTGATTATGCTGCGGCCAACTCCGTACTGGATGATTATGCGAAAGCTTTAAACAAAAAATTAAAAGGGAAAGTCATTTCTATCAACTGGGGCCCGTGGAAAGGGGCCGGAATGGTTTCGTCAACACTGGAAACAGAATACGAACGCCGCGGTATTTCTTTAATTCCATTGGACCAGGGGAAAGAAATTTTCCTTAACGAAATCAAATACGGAACCGAAAGTCAGGTGTTGATCATGTCCGGAAACAACTGGTAAACCTCTGTATACGATGACTATGAAAAAAACAGATGTTGCTGTTATTGGCTTATCCTGTGTCTTTCCCGGGGCACAGGATGCCCATACTTTTTGGCAGAATATTGTCAATAAGGTAGATTCCACCCAATCGGCTCCTGCTGACAGGATAGATCCTGTACACTTCAGTGATGCTACCAGTCCTGTCGACAGATTTTACTGCAAACGCGGTGGATTTATCTCTGATTATGAATTTGATCCTACGGCTTTTGGAATTCTTCCTTTAGCAGTAGAAGGCACCGAGCCTGATCATTTATTAACCCTTGATCTGGTGCAAAAAGCCCTGGAAGATGCCGGCGTATTTAAAAAGGGAACATCTCTTGAAAAAACCGGAATCATCATCGGTAAAGGAAACTATACCGGCCCCGGAGCCACCCGCGCCATTGAAATTGTACGCACCGGGGAACAGATTTCCTCATTGCTTCAGGAATTATTACCTCAGGTATCTTCAGCAGATATTGAAAAGGTGAAACATGCTTTCCAGGAACGGAAAGGACGCTTTGCAGCAGATACAGCCATGGGATTGATACCCAATCTGGTTGCCTCATTAGTAGCCAACAGGTTTAATTTGGGAGGTGCTGCCTTTACAGTAGATGCCGCCTGTGCCAGTGCCCTGATTGCAGTAGATCATGCCGTTCAGGAATTGAACCGTGGCCGTTGTGACATGGTCATCGCTGGAGGTGTACATACCGGACAGAACGCTGCTTTCTGGAGTATTTTTGCCCAATTGGGAGCTCTGTCGCATCAACAGCAGATCAAGCCGTTCAGTACAGATGCGGACGGATTATTAATTGGCGAAGGCTGTGGTTTTGTTGTGTTAAAAAGATTGGAAGATGCAGTCCGTGATCAGGATAAAATCTATGCTGTGATCAAAGGAGTTGGAGTAAGCAGTGATGGTAATGGAACCAGCGTGATGAGCCCCTCCGTTAAAGGCCAGCTTAAAGCTTTACAACAGGCATGGATCAATGCAGATCTGGACGAAAAACAGATCGGTTATCTGGAAGCACATGGTACAGGAACACCGCTTGGAGATAAAACAGAACTTCAGACCCTGGCTCAGTTTTTTACTAAAGAAGAAACAACCCAGGCTGCAGGAATAGGTTCTGTAAAGTCCAATATCGGACATGCCATGCCGGCTGCCGGGATCGCAGGTTTAATCAAGACCTGTCTGGCGCTTCATCATGATACGTTACCGCCTACATTGTATTGCGAAAATCCAATTGCGGATATGGAAAAGACCCGTTTTGCTCCGGTACAAGAACCGAAAAGCTGGTCGAAAACTGGTCTGCCGAAAGTAGCGGCAGTCAATGCCTTCGGATTTGGAGGAATCAATGCGCACGTCGTTCTTGAAGGCTATGATATGCCAAAAAAAGACCGTGTTTTAGTATTAGCAAGACCCACGCACGAAGAATTGCTTTATGCTTTAAAAAACAGCGAAAACAGAGTAGGAGAAGGGGATTACCGGATTGCTTTATTCGACCCGACACCTGAAAGAATAGAAAAAGCCATTAAAATTGCAGCTAAAGATAATCCATGGCGCAACAAACAGGATATCTGGTACACCAATACGCCTTTACTGAAAGATGGAGGTAAAATTGCCTTCGTATTTCCGGGGCTGGACGGCCTTGCGAAAGGAGAAGTAGACAGTGTGAGCCGTTATTTTGAATTAACCGAACCTATCGAAACAGAAGGGGAAGGTTTACTAAGCGATGCATTGGGAATTTTCAACAAATGCAGCATTTTGGATAATGCTTTGAAAAAACTGGGAATTGTTCCCGATATGAATGCCGGACACAGCCTGGGAGAATGGCTGGCAGGATATTCTTCAGAACTGGCAGAAGTGAATTCTGTGAAAGCTTTGATCGATGTTCTGAATCCGGAAACCTTTGAATTAAAAGATTCCAGATTCATTGCGATCGGAGCGGGAATTGATGCCGTCAAGCCTTTTATCGATGCCATTCCCAATCTTTATATTTCCAATGATAACTGTCCCAATCAGGTGATTCTTTGCGGAAGTAATGCAGCGTTGGATGAACTGGTTCCATTGCTAAAATCAAAACAGGTCTTTCATCAGGTCCTGCCGTTCCAATCCGGTTTTCATTCACCGTTTATCGCTGATAAACTGGATGTAATCTTAGCGGGAATGGAAAAAGCACAGTTTCAGCAGACGAAAATTCCGTTGTGGTCTGCAACGACTTTAGAACCATATCCTGCCAATCAGGATGCCATCAGAAAACTAAGTGCCGAGCATTTGGTTCAGCCGGTCCGTTTCCGTGAACTGACGGATAAACTGTATGAAGAAGGAGCCAGATTTTTTATCCAGATAGGAACCGGAGGACTGATCGGATTTATCGATGATACCTTAAAAGGAAAAGCATTTAGTACGATTGCTTCGAGTGTAGCCACAAGATCTGCACTGGCTCAGCTGCAGCGTGTGGTAGCCGCATTATTCGTGGAAGGTAAAACGGCAGCATTAGACTTTTTAGAAATACAAAGCCAATCTAAAAAATCATCAGGAAAGGGAATCAGGTTACAGCTGGGTTCACCTATTATCCGTGATTTTAAAGAAATTAAAAATCTGGCTCAGTCCTTTGAGGTGCCAAAACAAAATACGGTTTCAGCGACAGTAGCTAAAACAGGGCATCCTCTTGTTCAGGCTTTCCAGGAAAATATTACCGATATGATCCGGATGCAGGAAGAAGTATTGACCCTGTTTCAGAACCGTCCGGAAATTATAGTTCCGAGACCTGTTGTTTCCAGAGCACCGATCAGTAAGAATTTCTCGAAACTTCTTTATGTCACTTTAGAGACTCATCCTTACCTCATCGATCACAGTTTACTGAGACAGCCAAAAGGATGGGCCCATGTTTCTGATATGGAACCGGTGATCCCGATGACCATGATTTTTGAGCAGTTAGCAGAAATAGCACAGGCTGAAATACCGGGAACCTGCGTTCATAAAATTATGAATGTGAGCGTGTTTCAATGGATGAATGTGGCCAGGCCTTTTGAAAAAACAGTCAAAGGAGAATGGCGTTCACCCAACCATGCGTATCTTAATATTGAGAACTTTGCGAATGCAGAAATCTTACTGGCTTCCTCTGCACCTGCTGCGCCTGCCTTTAACCTATCGATCGGGGATCTTTTGCCTATCGAAAGAACAACTGAGGAGATCTATGACAAACACATGTTTCATGGGGAACTGTATCAGGGAATTACAGAAGTTTCAGCAGTAGGAACGAAAGGAATTGTTGGGAAAATCAAAGGAAACGGTGGAAAAGGATCTTTGCTTGATAATGCCGGACAGCTATTCGGATTATGGCTGCAGCTTACCCTGACCAAAGACCGGATTGCTTTCCCTGTAAAAATCAGAGATATTGAATTCTTTGGAGATATGGAGGATCAGGACGGCCTTTTTGAATGTACATGCATCCTTACCGAACTTAATGAAGAATTTGCCATTGCAGATATCATCCTCAAAAGAGACGGAAAAGTATGGTGCGCCATTACAGGCTGGCAAAACCGCCGACTGGAAATTGATGAACCGCTTTGGAATGTTTCCATGTCGCCTTTACATAACCGTCTTTCGGAGGAAATAGCCCCTGAGGTATTTTTCTTTCATCAGGCATATACCAGAGTGGCGTCGTGGGATTTTATTCTCAAAAGATATTTCAACCAGACTGAAAAACAATACCATCAGCAGCTATTTCCAAACAAACGGAAAGAATGGATGGTAAGCCGCGTAGCGGTGAAAGATGCCGTACGGAATCTTCTCCGTGAAAAGAAAAATCATCCTTGTTTCCCTATCACTTTTGAAATAGGCAAGAATGAAGTTGGAAAACCCTATCTGATAGGCGATGTTACCGAAGATATCCATATTTCTTTAGCCCATAAAGGAAAGGATGCGGTCGGTATTGCACGTCAGGACGGCCCGGTGGGAATCGACATGGAGATCATGGAAGAACGAAGCTCCGGATTTTATGACCTGGTATTTACCGATCATGAATTGACATTATTAAAAGACAGAAATCAGGCGGAATGGACCACCAAGTTCTGGGTAGCCAAAGAAGCCTACGGAAAGTTTCTGGGAACCGGACTGAAAGGAAACCCAAAAGCCTTCGAAATCACACATATTGAGGGAGATCACTTATGGATCAGCCAAACTGAAATAAAAACTATTAAACATAAAAATTATATTATCGGATGGACACTATAAACAACACATTACAATTGAATCACGAAGAACTGTTCACACTTTTAAAAGGATTTATTACAGAAGTGATAGGCGCTGAATTTGTAGAGGAAATGGATATCACTCCGGACAGTTCATTCACCAAAGACCTGGAAATGGACAGTATAGAAATTGTTTCTTTTTCTGAGAAGATCAAAGCGCATTTCGGGGATCAGATCGATTTCACGGGATGGCTGTCTTCTATGGATTTAGACGAACTGATCAATCTTGACCTCCGTATGATCATCAATTATATCTACGAATGCCAATAATCAATGTAAACCATAAACAGGTTCATATTCAGGAGCTCAATAAGGGGGCTGAACAGACGGTGGTACTTATCCACGGGATGTTCAGCAACCTCTCCATCTATTATTTTAATATTGCCCCGGTTCTGGCGAAAGATTTCCACGTGGTAATGTACGATCTGAAAAGTCACGGCATGAGCGAACGTTTTACAGACGGCTACGATCTGGAAAGTATGTCATCCGATGTATTGGCTCTGATGGATGTTTTAAACCTTAAAAAAGTGCATCTTGCCGGATACAGTTTCGGAGGTCTTATCGCTTTGAAAACAGCATTGAAAGTACCGGAACGTATCAGCCGGCTGGTCGTGATAGAAGCCCCGGATCCTCAGGATGAAAAAGCCCGTAATATCATTGATGAATACAGCAAAGAATTCCTCGAACATTACGTCGCCAATTTTACAGACACCACCAAAGTGCAGATGGGCAAAAGGCAGATGGAGAAAAACCACCGTATGTATGAATTCCTGTTTGAAAAAACCAGTATCAAAGCAGATATGATCAGGGAAAAACATTTTCTGGGTGAAGCCGGTTTGTCAGAACTGGATATTCCCACATTACTGCTTTACGGATCTGAATCGAACTGTAAACCTACAGGGGAATGGCTGAAAACGCAGATTATTCCGTCTGAACTGGAACTGATTCCAGGCGATCACAATGTCCCGATCCAGGAACCTGCTCAGATCGCAGAAGCGATTGTTCATTTTTTATCTCAATCATTAACTAAAACAGTAACACAAAATCATGGCTAAATTCGTATTTGTTGTTCCACCATTGACAGGCCATGTCAATCCAACCTTAAGCATCGGCGCAGAATTATTGCATAGAGGACATGAAGTGGCCTGGATCAGTCTTGATAAAAATTTAAGTACAAAACTTCCTGCCGGGGGAGAATTGTTGCTCATTCAATATGATCAGACCGACGAAGAAAAAAGAGAAAGTGAGAGTTACCTCGATATTATTTCCAAAAAAGTAGTCTACGGCATCGACAGTATCAAGTTTTTGTACGATGATGTATTGATTCCTTTAAATAGACATTGCTACAATGGAATTGTTACCCTGCTGAAAAACTATCAGCCCGATATGGTGATCGGAGATCATCAGCTGTTTGCTGCCGCTATTGCCGCCAAAAAACTGAATCTTTCCTACAGCACATCCGTTACCGCTCCGGCCGCCATTAAAATGATGGATGAGCTGCCTAAAGTACACGAATGGGAAGTCAGCAAAATCATCGAACTGCAGAAAGAACTGGGGGTAACGGAAAACCGTTCATTGGCATCTTCTGATCTGCTAACCCTTGTTTTAACCTCAAAATATTTCTTTGGCGAAATGGATCTGCCGGAAAACTATCAGTTCACGGGGCCTGTTCTTACGGAACGCCGGATCTCCTGTGAATTTGATTGGAACAGATTGAAAAGCAGTACCAACAAAAAAATCCTGGTAAGCATCGGAACAACCTTCGATCATGATCACAAAAAAGCTTTCTTCCAAAAAGTGGTTGATGCCTTTAAAGATGAAGATCTGACCGTTGTATTGGTTTCGGATCCGCAGCTTTTTGACCGCTGGCCGGAAAACTTTATGGTCTATAATCAGGTTCCGCAACTGGATCTGCTGCCTCATCTGGATGGAGTCGTTTGCCACGGCGGTCACAATACCGTTTCTGAAGCCCTTTCAAACGGTCTTCCGCTGGTTGTGATTCCTATTGCCTATGATCAGTCTCATGTCGCAGGCCGTGTTGTGCGTACCGGAGCAGGAGAACGTCTGAATTTTAACAGATTTAAATCCCATCACCTGAACGAAGCTGTTCAAAAGGTTTTAAAAAATCAGGAATATAAAGAAGCTGCTGAAACGGTTCGGGAATCTTTCACCGAAGCAGGAGGCACAGCTACTGCAGCCAGTCTGCTTGAAAAAGCATTAATCCCTGCTGCCGAAACGCTGCAGCCCGGATCTAAATTTTTATTTGTGATCCCGCCGTTTTTTGGCCATATCAGCCCTACATTAAGTGTGGGAGCCAGCCTGATCGCCCGCGGACACGAAGTAAAATGGTTTGGAATTACTCCGTTGGACAGCAAACATATTCCGGAAGGAGGAAGTTATTTTTATCCTGAAGAAGATCTGAGTCCGTTTCAGGATGATATTCAGCGTATTTTAAAGAGACAGGATGACGGGCCGGCGTGTTCAGGGCCTGAAGTAATGAAACTGGCACTGGAAGAAACCTATGTTCCGTTTGCTAAAATCATGATGCCGGGGCTGGAACGCTTAATGGAAAGGTGGAAGCCGGATGTTTTGGTGAATGACTGTATCACTTTCGGAGGAGCGCTTTTTGCCCACAAACACCATATTCCGTGTGTAACAACTACGCCTGTTCCTCCTGATGTAATGGGCGATACCGCGAATAACGCACCCAAAATATTCGAATGGCAGCAAAACCTGATCAAAGATCTTCAAAAAGAAGTGGGAATTGATGATGAAGGGATTTTTATCCATTCCAATCAGTTGAACCTGGTATTCACATCCCAGGCTTTTGCAGATTTTGAAATTGTTCCGTCCCATATGAGATTTGTAGGTCCGGTAAAAGGACGTCCGAATCCTGCCCCTTTTGACTGGGGAAAACTGGAAGCATCCACGACACCGAAAATATTTGTATCGCTCGGCACTTTGTTGGTAGACATCAGGAAAGCCTTTTTTGAGAAAGTGATTGCGGCATTTGCAGATCAGCCCGTAACAATTATTGCGGCAACTCCGCCGGATATATTCGATGAATGGCCTGCTAATTTTATTGTAAATGGCTTTGTCCCGCAATCTGCATTGATGCCTCACATGGATGCGGTGATCTGCCACGGAGGTTTTAATACCGTTAATGATACATTCACCAACGGATTACCGATGCTCATTACGCCTATTGCCTACGATCATTTTCATATCGCCAAATTAATTGAAAAAGCAGGCTGTGGGATAAGCATCCGGTACAAGAGATTGCGTGTTGAAGCCCTTCGTGAAACGGTTTTTGAACTGCTGGAAAATCCTGCCTACAGAAACGCTGCGAAAGAGGTTCAGGCGAGCTTAATTAATGCCGGCGGCAATGACCGTGCGGTAGAGCTTCTGGAAGATTTTGTTCAACAACATCGTTCAACATTAGTTACGGTATAAGCCTATGCGACGAAAATTGTTATTTGGTGAGCGTATGCTTTTAGGAGACGGAACAGAACCTTTTAATGCGGTTATTCCGTTCCGGTTGCGCGGAACCTTTAAAGAGGAACATATCCAGCATGCCCTGAATCAGCTTCAGGGCAAACATCCGTGGTTGAAAGCGCTCATCAGTTATGACGAAAATAATATCCCATGGTTTGAAGTCCCGGAACATCATCCGCCAATCCCCATACGAATTGTGCCCAGAAAAGGCGAGGACGACTGGCAGGAAGCATCCAGAACAGAGTGGCAGACTTTATTTAATTACGGAGAACTGCCCTTGATCAGGTTTGTATGGATCAAAGGGGAAGAGGTTTCAGATATGCTTTTTTCCTTCCATCACTGTTTATGTGACGGAGGTTCTGCGATGGCTTTTTTAAATGAATTTTTAAAGCTGTTGGATCATCCTGCTGCAGATATTGGGCTAGAAAAACCAATACTAGGAATTCAGGACGTGGTTCCAGCTGATATTTTAACGGACCGCAGACAAAAACTGAAGGCGAAAGTGATCGGCAGACTGGCCGCAACAGCAATAAAATGTATTCCTGTCAGTAAAAAAGCAGTTGATCGGCAAAACGATTATCTGATCCATTGGAAATTCGACAAAGAAACGAGCCAGGAACTGATTTCTTACTGCAAGTCACTGGAAGTTACCGTTAATACTTTCCTGAGTGCGGCTGTGCTCCAGGCATTTAAAAAAGTGAGGGGGACAGCGGCTTTCAATAAGGTTTCGTGTCCTGTAGATATCAGACGTTTTGCGAAACAGATCAAAGAGGATCATATTTTTGCTTTCGGGCTCATGATCGTGGTTTCAGCAAATCAAAAAATAAGCTTTTCAGAAAATTTAAGGCTGATGCAGGAGTCTGTAGAACGGAAGACTTCCAAATTGAATCCCTATATTACGATGATGGTGATGGAGTCCGCGCATGATGCGCTGAAAAATTTCACTAAACTGTTGAAGCACGGCAAGTCTTCCAACGACTGTATGTTTTCCAATCTGGGACGCATTCAGATTCCCCATCAATACAAAGAATTTACGCTGGATACCATTTTCAGTCCTTCTGTAATTGGTCCTTTGGGCAATACCACAACGATGGTAACATCTACATTCAGAGGGGAAATGGATTTTTCATTTGTTGGAAGCGAAGGATACTTACCGTATGCTGAAGCCTTAGCCATTCGTGATGAGGTGATCCGGACGGTGAAATTACAATTAGACCACATAGCAGTATTATGATCAGGCGAAATTTAATGATGGTGGAACGGATCATGTACGTTGATCCTGAAACACCTGTCAATTGTGTATTTACGGCAAAAATCAAGGGGAATATCCCTGAGGAAAACTTTAAGGCTGCTTTAGAAAAAATCCAGCTAAAACATCCTTTGCTGAGAACGAGGATTGATAACAACAGTGAAAAGTATCCGTTTTTTATAGAAGAAAAGGAAATTGAACCGATTCCGATCCGTATTGTTGATCGAAAAACGGATGAAGACTGGCTACAGGAATCTGAAAATGAATGGTTCCGGATGTTTAATGATGATAAAAAGCCACTGGCCCAATTGGTCTGGATCAAAGGGCAGGAGGTATCGGAAATTCTCTGGGTACTGCCTCACTGCATCTGCGACGGAACTTCCCTTGTCACCATGATGACGGAACTTCTTAGTTTGTTGGATGATCCTGCTGTGGAGCTGCAACCTTATGAAGTATTCCCTTCTGTAGATGGTTTTCTTCCTTTGGATTTTAATATGAAAAAAAAGAAGCTGAAAGCCCGTTTTTACCTGATGATGGCCCGGCTCTTTTTTCTTATGCAACGGAAAAGTAAGATGAGGAACCCCGGAAAAAATTACGTTGTCCATTGGAAGGTGGATTCCTCCACAACCGCGCAAATAACCGAAAAATCTAAGACTCACGGAATTTCCGTACATGCTTTGCTTTGTTCTTCATTCATGCAGGCTTTTCAGGAGATCCAGGGAAGGCAGGCAAAAGGTAAGGTGATCAGCCCTGTAGATGTCCGCCACTTTATTCCCGAGATCAGGCAGGATCATGTATTTGCTTTCGCACCAACTGTTGAATTGTCATTAAAAAAAGGAAGCACAGGTATACTGGATAATGCCAGGCAGATCAAAAAAGATCTTGTAGAAAAAATTGAAAGAATGGAGGCCAGAGAGCTTCTGTGGATGGGTGAGCAGATGCATCCGGTCGCTGAACGCATGGTTTCGATGATGAAATCCAGTAAAGGGGGGCATGATATAACGCTTTCCAACATGGGAAGAATCAATATCCCAGGCGATTATAAAAATTTTAAAGTGGAAACCATCATCAGCCCGACGGTTGCCTTTCCATGGCTGAATTCCAATACGTTGGTTACAACAACGTATAACCGGCAGATGGATTTTACATTCATGTCCAACGAGAGTTTCCTGCCCAAAGAACAAGCTGTTAAAATTAAAGACAAAGCCATTGAACTTATGATCTCGTCGCTATGAAATTTAAACTGAAGCTACCACCCCCTAAAAAGCTCAGGAAAACTACCCTGAAACGCTTTTTAATCAGGCGGACGATCTATTATGTCCTTCCGAATGTGTTTTTCAATTTTATTATTGCTTACGCCAGCTTTCAGGAACTGGGATATACTCACTTCTTTTCAGGTACCCAAAATCTGGCCCGGCTGACCCTTCCAATGGCTATATTCTTACCGGTAGTCCTTACAGTGGATATCATCAACAGAGTGATTATTGCTTCTGAGCAGGGCGCCATTGAATTTACCGTAGATGAACAGCTCAATAAAAAGAAACTCATGGCAAAACTAAGTATTTTGCACGGGCTCGCTACCGGATTATTGGTCTTGGCTGTACTGTTTTTTGCACAGCAAAGTTTTTCAAAATACTATAAGCTGGATGCTACCGCAATGGCTGTGCTGGTTGGTGTATTGGCAGGAGTATTGTCTGTAATTTTTGTATACGTGCCTGTCTGGAGGTTGAGAAGATGGATGTATAAGCCTGAAATAGCTAAATAATAAATTGCTTCTAATTTTAACATCAAAAACTATTAACCATGGAAATTAATAAGATTAAAGATCACATTGCAGAAAAATTCAGCAGTGATTACAGAATCTGGAATAATGTATTAAACCATACACAGCCGGAAAATTATACCTGCAAAAATTGGCAGGTAGAGGTCAGCCGGGAAGATATTCTTGTTGATGCTTCTTCAGCAACATTTTCAGTTAACGAAGGTTTTTTTGCGTGCCACTTACTATTACAATCCAATGATCAGGATGATATTGTAACTTACAATAAATCTTTTTCAGCAAAAGGGACATTCCAGTTTGACAGTATCAACCGTATAGAAATAGCGGATATAGACATTGATATTGAAGTAGATATTTTTTAAGGTGTTGTTTAATATTGATCAGTTGGTTAATTGCTTTTTACTCTTAAAAGGCTATTAATACTATAATTCTCAGTGTGTTATTATAATTTTATCAATACATTGTGAAATAAATTTAAATTATATTATATTTTTTATTATTTTCATTGTCATAAACCAATACTATAAAAATATTAATAATCAAATTAAAACTTATGAAAATTTTTCTTTCAATAAGATTGGGAAGTGTTCTTATTCCGAAGTCTAAATACCTTCACTTTAACTTGTAATCTCGATACGGATTTAGTTTGATATCAACCTCTCATTTTATTTGAATCAGAATTATTTTTGACTAGGTTGGGATTTAGTTTATATTATTTTGCCGTTTATCTGTAACTAGTTTTGGTCAACTGTCCCAAAATATTATCCTTATGTGAAAAAAAAAAGTAAAACAATAAAACTATGAACACACTTGAACTTCTGAACAAACAATTTAATTATCCGTTCCCGACATTAAAGAATCCACATGCAGACCAGCTGCAGGAAATTACCGAAAACCAATGGATAGACGGGGAGTATCTTTGGCTTTATGAGCAGAACCCCGATCTCCGCAAAAAGTACAAGAAAACGAAAACCGCACATATTGCTGCACAATGGTTTCCCACAGCATCGCTTGAAAGGTTCAGGCCTATCTGCAGGCTGATGTTGTGGACACTGTACAATGATGATCTGTATGAGGAAAGTGTATCCGGAGATATTAAAAAGATACATACCCAGTCCGTTGCCGTTCTCAATGGTGAAATAAGTGCTGAAGAATCAACAATACCGCTGGGATCTATGCTGGCTTCATTAAGGCAGGAGCTGTTACAGTTTATTCCTCAGGAATCAATTGTCCGGTTTACAAAAATGATCAGCAGGTATTTTACCGGACTGGAAACTGAACTCATATACAAGGAGAAAAAAGTGTTTCCAACCATAGAAGAATGTATTGCTTTGAGGGAAGATTCCATTTGTCTTTATCCTTTTTTACAGCTTACAGAAGTAGAAACAGGAATCATTCTGCCACAGGAAATACACGAACACCCGGTGATCCGCCGCCTGCAGACCCTGGCCTGCCATCTGGTGACTTACTTTAATGAAGTGCAGTCCGTAGTGAAAGATGAAGCGACAGACAGTATCTATTACAACATTGTAAAAGTCATCCAGCACGAACGCCAGATCTCACTGGAAGATGCCTGCCTGGAAGATCTGCGGCTTCATAATGAAGACCTGAAAGAATTTGTAGCCCTACAGTCATCACTGCCTGACTTTGGTATCTGGCAGGATGCCGTGGTAAACTGGGTACATTATATGAGCATGGTTCTGAGCGGCTGGAAAAATATCTCTACGAAACTTGGCCGTTACAATGCATTGGAGTTTCCGGAAGCCAGAGAGCTGAAAGAAAAGCTGAACCAAATATAATATCATTAAATAATTTTCATTTTAAATAAATCATGAGAGAAGAATTAATTGTTCCAAAATGTCATTACCCATGGCCTACGGTGAACAGCCCAATTGCCAATGCTTTTGATGACGAAGAAAAAGACTGGTATGATAATGATTATACTTTTATTTCTGAAGAAGGAATAAAAAGATGCAAACCCCAGTTCCTGTCCCGGGTAGCCACTTATATGAATCCTACCTGTGACAGTATAGAACGGATGCGCCCGTGTGCCAGGCTGATGATCTATATCACACTGTTTGATGACTATTTCGGAATGACTCCCGCAAAAGAACTGAAAGCGATGGCAGAACGGGTATATGAAGTCATGATGGGTGATGATCCCGATCCTGATGAAATTGGTATTCTGCGGCAGATGGCACAGGCCAGGAAAGAGTGGGAAACATTTATGCCCCGTTTCTGGATAGACAGAGTGGCCATCAATTTTTATGAGTTTATCATCTATGGAATGATGGAGGAGATCCCTTTCAAACAGGCTGAGAAAAGAACCTATCCGCTGCTTCCGCATTATCTCAGCTTCAGAAAATATTCAATCGGGATGTGGCCGTATGGAGACCTGATAGATCCTGCAACAAATTCCCCACTGCCTGTTTTTATCTATAATCACCCTATTGTACAGCGTTGCAGAGAGCTGCTCTCCCTGATTATTGTAATCCAGAATGACTTTGCCTCTCTGAAAAAAGAACTTGAAATAGAAAGTGAAAGCCTGAACATCATCTTCATCTTGAGTCACCAGTATAATCTTACCTATCAGGAGGCCTGTACAGAAGCCATGAGATTGCATGATGCCTATGGCCAGGAACTGGATGATCTGCACAGGTCCCTCCCGGATTTTGGGGCTTTCCAGCAACAGGCCTATGATCATATTTACCACATTAAGCTTCAGATAAGCGGCTGTGCCAACTGGTACTATAATTCCGGAACTAACCGGTATGAACCGAAAGGCTTTATTGTGCCACAGTACGGAAGGGAAGGGGATGACATTCTTATCCCACACAGTATTTTTGTACAGAAATAGCGGCAATGGAATACTGTTGAAGCAAAAAAAACAGCAAAGATGTAAATTTTTGCTGTTTTATATTTTGAAAAAAGTAGATCACTAAAGCTGAAATCTACATTGCAGAAATAAACATAATCGTTTAAAATCTTATCTTCGTGTCTCAATAATTGATGATTATGAAAAAAGTAATATTCCTGGCCGCAGCTGCCTTTGTGCTAAACTCCTGTGTTGTAAGAACCGCTGCAAAAGTAGTGACAGGAGCGGCAACAATAGGTTATAAAGCCGTAAAAGGAACCGTAAATGGCATCAGCTGGGCGGTAAGCAAAGCCAAAGGAAAAATAGATGAAGACCGTCTGGACGGAACCTGGAAAATTGTTGGGGTGTATAAAGGCTCTTTCGAAGATTTTTCAAAAGATCAGAACCCTGAAAGTTCATTTACATCAGACTGTGCAGATAGTTTTGATCAGATTATTTTCAAGGCTAAAAAGTCCAAGTTCAAACCGGTACACTGCAGTTCCGGTGAAGAAGACTGGGTAAAATATACTATGGAATTCGGGAAAAATCCTTTAACTAAAGAAAAGGAAAACTATATAGAATACAATTCCAACAATTATATCTCAGTAATTGATGTCAACAACAAAACCATGGTGCTGGAAGGAAATGTTATGCCTAAACTTGCTTTTTCAGGGGCTAAACTTTATCTGCTGGAAAAAGTAAAATAATTTCCCTTTAATTGCGGAATCTGTTTATCGGCCTAGGAAGCTGTAGCGTTAAAAAAAATAAAAACTGATCCGTTAACAAATTCCCACTGTCTGAGTACGGATGAAATATTAAACCGAAGTAGCAGTGAATCCGTACGAGTTTGGGAATTTTAGGAGCAAGTTTTATTTTTTAGTGAAAAATTCCGGCCTTGAATTTTTGGTTCTTTTTGTTGTCAAGACAAAAGAACATATAGAAAGGAGTGAAAATTTGTTTAGGATGACTTCAATACTATTTAATAAAACATCATGGTAAACTTAAACGTAAATCATAATACTTTAACAAACATTGTAGCGTACCCTCGATAAATTTTTGTTCTTTTGCAAAAAGTTTAATTTTAACATAATTGCATGTCGAAGTTCGATGAGATCCGGTTTTTTGATGACAGTGAAGTAAATGAAGCATTACTTGGAATAGCCCGTGATCCGATGATGAATGCACTGATGAGTTTTACTTTTCCTGATACAGATAAGAAAATCTGGAGGGAACAGTTCAAGAATATCCACTCTGTAAGTGATTTTCAGCATAATTTTATCGCCCATACCATTCGCCAGATCCTTGCGAAAAGTTCTGAGGGTCTTACCACTTCGGGATTCGATAAGCTGGATAAACACACACCGTACCTTTTCATTTCGAACCACAGGGATATCGTTTTAGATACCTCGCTCATCAACCTGGTCCTTTTAGAGAAAGGTCTTATCATGACGGCCTCAGCAATCGGCGACAATCTTGTTCAGAAAGCTTTTTTACATGACCTGGCCAGACTGAACCGTAATTTTTTAGTTCAGAGAGGACTCCCGCTTCGTGAGCAGCTGAAGAGCTCCCAGATCATGTCTGAATATATTAAGGAACTTTTACATAAAGAAAACCGTTCCGTCTGGATTGCCCAGCGCGAAGGCCGTACAAAAGATGGAAACGATGTTACCCAGCAGGGCGTTCTAAAAATGCTTGCCATGGCTGCAGAAGATATGCCTTTAGCCGATTATTTTAAAACACTGAAGATCGTTCCTGTATCCATTTCCTACGAATATGACCCTACAGATTCCTTAAAAATGCCACAGCTTCTGGCTAAGCACAGAGATGAGGAATACGTTAAAGGTAAAGACGAGGATTTTATGACCATGCTCAGCGGGGTTTTAGGCCAGAAAAAACGGATTCACCTGCATGCAGGCAATGTCCTTGATACCGAACTGGATGATATTGCAGCCAGTTCTGAAAATAAAAACAAGCAGCTGCAGGCTATTACACAGATCATTGATGATTCCATCATTCAGAACTATAAGCTATGGCCTACCAAGTTTATAGCTTACGACCTGCTTCACAATACGGATACCTATGCTGATCAATATACAGAACAGGAAAAACAGCTGTTTGTACGGAGACTTGAGATGCGTATAGACCCTTCTGATTCCATTTCCAAAGACTATTTCCTGGCGATGTATGCGAACCCTTTGGTGAATAAAATCAAGTCCGAACAGAAACTTTCAGAATAATTTCTATAATAACGTTATAAAGCTAGGCTCTTTGATCTTCAGCCGGATGACTGGATGCATTTTTTTACGGCTTATAGTAAAATTAATAGTACTTTTAGCCGATCATAATATCGGCTGCAATACATTGTAGATCTATTAATTGTGATGCGAACCGACAAAATTAATAACTTCTATCTCATGAAACTATTTCAGTACGACAATTTTCCACATGTGACAGGTAATAGAGTATCATTACGACAGATTCTGGAAACGGATGTTGAAGATCTTATCGAGATTTCATTTTATGATGCTGTCCGGGCAGAAACGGCTCAACAGGCAGCGGAAATGCAGGCAAAGATCAATCAGGATTACCTGGATGGAAATTCCATTCACTGGGGCATCGCGGACAATGAAACTCATAAAATCGTCGGTACCTGTGGATATTACCGGGGGCTGGATAAAGGAGAAGGTGAACTGGGATGCGTTTTATTGCCACCATATTATGGCAAAGGATATATGACTGCCGGAATGGCGCTGGCCATTGATTTCGGACTGAATACATTAGGTCTGAAACGGATATGGGCAGCAACAGGTCAACAAAACGGTCCTGCAATTAAACTGCTGGAAAGGCTTAATTTTGTGAAAACAGCAGATCTGGATGACGGTGAAATTGAGTATGAATTAAAGCAAGCCAGTAATTTATAGAATTCATAAAATCGGATATTGGTGCGTTTATTTTTGCAGGGTTTTAAATGTGTCGTTTTTTAAGATCGCCTGTATGGCTTCAGAAATATCAAAAATTTTTTCGTTGTAATTATTACTGAGTAAAATAATTGTTATTTTGTTTTGAACATCTGAAAATAAGATGGCTCCCAAACTTCCCGCTCTGCCATCATGAAAATGTTCTTTTAAATTTTTATTATCAAATTTAGCATTTCCTAACGCTGATTGACTATCTGAAATATGAAAGCTTTGACCTGATTCATAAAGAGAACTTTTACTGATAACTTTTCCGGAATGCAGACTGTTGGCCCATTTCAATAAATCAAGAGTGGTAGTATAAGTCCCGCCAGTTATAGGTAGTTCTGCACGATCTTGTATTGCTTGATTGTTAAATCCTTGAGCAATATTTTTTTCGTTTTCAAAAGGAGTCATCAGGGTAGTATTCATTTCCAAAGGCTTGAAAATAAATTTTTCAACATAGGTTTTAAAAGGAATTCCCGCAATACGTTCAATAATAAATTGTCTCAGAAAAAGATTGTTGTTATTATAATCATAATCAGTACCCGGCTTAAAAGACAGATGATCAATCAACAATAAATCATTGAAAATATCCGCATCATTTTTGATTTTCTTCCAATTTACATTAGGAATTCCGCTTGTATATTGTAATAAATCTTTTATGGTAACTTCATTGGCCCATAAAGGAAGTTCGGGAATAAATTTGGAAACATGATCAGATAATTTTAGTTTCCCCTGTTCTTTTAATTGAAATAACGCAACAGCACTAAACTCCTTAGTTATAGAGCTTAAATGAAATTTGTATTCATCTGTTAATTGAGTGGTCTTTGCAGCATCAGAAAAACCAAACGAAGCTTTGTAAATTATTTTATCATTTTGTGAAACAAGAACATTACCATTAAATATCCCCATTAGGCAGATTTCATAAGCTTATCCAAGAGATATGTTTTTTGTTGTAAATTGTTTTTTTTATTATTTATTTTTTGACCAAAGCAAAAAATAGTGAGACATACCAAACTTGAAATTAAAGCGGATTTCAGCATTTTCTATATATTTTCTGATGATGACTACAAAATGGTAGCTTAATCTAATGTAAAAGGTTAGAAGTAGATATTAATTTTGAATTTTCAGTCTGCTCAGACCAATAAAATAAATACTGATAGAATATTCCGAGAACAATATTGAGAACTTTTTCATTGTGGATGTTTGTATAGCTTTCTCAAATATAATGTTTATTTTCAGTGATTGGGAGACTGTTGTAAAATAAAGATTATTTAAGAATTGCAGGGTACATCATTTACACCAATTAAGCACATATTTAAATTAATGAAACAAGAGTAAAAAAATATTTTTGTAAATTCAGTATTGAGGCGGCAAGATAGTTGTAGTGAACTAACAACCACACAAATTAAAACATATGAATTTACAGTTAAACCAATGCCCAAAGGTTGAAAATCATCATGTTGACAGTTTTCGAACGGATGTCCTGGAAGGCTTAAAAAGCAGTCCCAAAAGATTATCTTCAAAATACTTTTACGATAAAGCCGGAGACCGGATTTTCCAGGAAATCATGGCAATGCCTGAATACTATCTCACCCGCTGTGAGCTCGATATCTTTAAAAATAAAACGGCTGATCTCGCCCGTCTTATTACCCCTGAAAATGAGCCGTTCGATTTGATCGAACTGGGAGCGGGAGATGCAATGAAATCCACATTTTTACTGAAACACCTGGTTGAAAAAGGAATTCAGTTTACCTATATGCCTATTGATATTTCAGGCAATATCCTTTCCATTTTAAAAGAAAAACTGAGCCGGGAATTACCGGATTTGGAGATAGCCGCTTTAGAAGGTGAGTATTTTGAAATGCTTCAGAAAGCAGCATCACTCTCCGGAAGAAAAAAGGTTATCCTGTTTTTAGGAAGCAATATAGGAAATATGAACCCCGAAGAAGCTGAAGACTTCTGCCACAGTTTAAACCGGAATCTGACGTCCGGCGACAGGGTATTGGTAGGTTTCGATCTTAAGAAAAACCCTCACACTATTTTAAGTGCTTACAATGACGGAAAAGGCGTTACCGCAGCATTTAACCTTAATCTGCTGACCCGCATCAACCGGGAACTTGATGCCGATTTTGACCTGAAACAATTCCAGCATTATCAAACCTACGATCCCATAAGCGGAGCCTGCAAAAGCTACCTCGTAAGTCTGCAAAAACAGACCGTAAAAATAGGAAATGACAGCATTTCATTTGAAGAAAATGAACTCATTGACATGGAAATTTCGCAAAAATTTTCTGAACAAAGAATTGAAGAATTAAGAGAGGAATCCGGCTTTAAACGGATAGGAGAGATTAAAGATTCAAAAAAATGGTTTGTAGATACCGTTTGGCAGGTAACATAAAAGCAATATAGAAAGTAATATTATTAATTCTAAGAAGCAAATCAACAGGCCATACAGCTTCATCAACGACTTTGTCGATTTCTTTGCTTATCTAAATAACCATGAACTAATAAAACTTTGCATTAAATCAAACATAAATACCTACAGAATCATGTATTCTTTTAATCTGCGTGATCTGTTAGATGAAAAATAAGAAGTATATTTATTTGGCTCTAAGTTATAACCTATTAAAACTAAAGAACATGACACTGAATATAACGACACCGGATTTAGTGAAAAAGTATACAGATATCCGAAAACATTCTGAAGAAATCTGTGCTTCTTTGGAAATCGAGGATTATGTAGTGCAGCCCATCATAGATGTAAGTCCGCCGAAATGGCACCTTGGCCATACCACCTGGTTTTTTGAGACTTTTATTCTCATCCCCAATTTTCCTGATTATAAAGTTTTCGACGCGCAGTATAACTTTGTCTTTAACAGCTATTACGAAACTATCGGGGCGAGAGTGATCCGTACCGACCGTGGAAATCTCAGCCGTCCATCCGTTTCAGATATTTATAAATACCGGCAGTATGTGGATGAGCATATGAAAATATTTCTTCAGGGCAAATTCATGACTGGAACCGTTGAACCGCTTTTAGAATTGGGGCTTAATCATGAGCAGCAGCACCAGGAATTATTAATTACCGATATTAAATACATCTTAGGGCACAATCCGCTTTTCCCAGCCTATAAAAAAGAAGTTACCACAAAAAAAGAAATCCCTGGAAAGGCTGAAATGCTAAAGTTTTCCGCAGGAATTTATGAAATCGGATTCAAGGGAGAAGGTTTCTGTTTCGATAATGAGCTGGACAGGCATAAAGTTTATCTTAATGACTTTGAAATTGCCGATCAATTGGTTACTAACGGAGAATATCTGCAGTTTATGGAAGCCGGAGGATATACCGATTTCAGACACTGGCACGCCGAAGGATGGGACTGGGTAAAGCAGAGCAATGCAGACTCTCCCTTGTACTGGCATTTTATTGATGGAAAATGGATGAATTATACTTTAAATGGCTTGCAGGAAGTTGACCTTAATGAGGCCGTCTGCCATATCAATTTTTATGAGGCCTCTGCTTTTGCCTCCTGGAAAGAAATGCGCCTGCCTACCGAAGCAGAGTGGGAAGCAGCATCCGGTAGTTTCAATTGGGGAAACCGTTGGGAATGGACCAATTCTGCCTATTTACCTTATCCCGGTTTCAAGAAAGAAGCGGGCGCTGTAGGAGAATATAATGGGAAATTCATGGTCAATCAAATGATTTTGCGTGGTGCTTCTGAGGCTACACCAGCCGGACACAGCAGGAATACCTATAGAAATTTCTTTCCGACCAATCTGAAATGGCAGTTTACAGGAATCAGACTTGCTCAATAACTTTTGCCGATGATTACAGTTCAATCAGTTTCAAAGAGTTTTAACGGAAAACCTGCAGTGGACGATATTTCTTTTCAGGCCCATGATCAGGAAATTTTAGTCCTTCTGGGAACGAGCGGGTGTGGTAAAACGACTACCCTTAAAATGATCAACCGCCTTGTAGAAGCAGATGCAGGGAATATTTCCATCAACGGTAAAAATATCCGTGATCAGAATCCGGAACAACTGCGGATGGGAATCGGTTTTGTAATGCAGCATTCCGGTCTGTTTCCTCATTATACCATTAAACAGAATATTGCCGTAGTTCCGGAATTGCTGAAATGGGACAGGAAAAAAACAGAAAACCGGACCCATGAACTGTTGGATAAACTTCATCTGTCAGAAGATGTACTTTCTCGGTTTCCCAATGAACTGAGCGGAGGTCAGCAGCAGAGAGTAGGAATTGCAAGAGCGCTGATCGCCAATACACCCGTTTTACTGATGGACGAGCCTTTCGGGGCATTGGACAATATCACCAAAGCTGATATTCATTCAGAATTTAAATCGCTGGAAGAGCTTAAAAATAAAACCATCATACTGGTTACCCATGATGTTCAGGAAGCTTTTGAACTGGGGCACCGCATATGCCTGATGGACAAAGGGAAAATTATCCAGACAGGAACCCCTGAAGAAATGCTTTATCATCCTCAAAATGATTTTGTCAATGAATTTTTTGCCGAAAACAGGCTTTTACTGGAATATAAGATTGCGGTTTTGAAAGATCTTTCCAATTCAGAAAACCTGTACAAAGAATTCAGTTTTACTGAAAACACCAGTGTCTGGAATGCCTTACAAAAATTAAGCTCCGATCACAGAAATATGGAATATTACGAAAGCCTGATCAGGGCATTCAATGAGTATAGAAAATTACAGATCGTATGACGCAGCAAAACCTTTGGCAGTTTATCACAGAACAGCAGGAAAAATTACTGACCCAGGTTGTGCAGCATCTGGGGCTCACATTTCTGTCATTGCTTTTAGCAATTGTTGTTGGTGTGCCTTTAGGAATACTGATTGCCAGAAAAAGAAAACTTTCCAGTCCGGTGCTTGGTTTTGCCGGTATTTTGCAGACCATTCCGAGTATTGCCCTGTTGGGTTTTATGATTCCAGTTTTTGGGATCGGGCCCAGGCCTGCTATCGTTGCCCTGTTAATTTATGCTCTTTTACCCATCATCCGAAACACGTATACAGGAATTACAGAAGTAAGCCCCACCGTTGTAGAAGCGGCAAAAGCAATGGGGATGAACAGGAGGCAGCTCCTTTTTAAGGTGGAACTTCCTCTGGCCATGCCTGTGATCATTGCAGGAATCAGAACGGCAGCGGTGATCAATGTCGGGGTGGCTACATTGGCATCCTTTGTGGCAGCAGGTGGCCTGGGCGAGTTTATTTTTGGAGGAATCTCCCTGAATAATACCAACATGATCCTCGCAGGTGCTATTCCTGCGGCATTATTGGCTGTTTTGCTGGATCAGACTATTGCTGTTGTACAGAAGTCCGGCTACCGTCTGTTTCAGAAGTTGAAATATATAATTCCGGCAGTCCTTATTGCTGTTGGGGCAGCTTATTTGTTGACTTCCGTATCCAAGAATAAAATTAAGGCAGGCTTTACCCCTGAATTTATGGGAAGACAGGATGGTGACCTCGGTTTGCGCTCTGTTTATGGACTTAATGTAAATCCTGTTGTTGTAAACGATGCCATCATGTACAAGGCGGCATACGAAAAGGAGCTGGACCTCATTAGCGGTTATTCTACCGATGGCAGGATCAAAGCTTTTGATCTCTATGTTCTGAATGATGACAAAAAAATATTTCCACCCTATTTTGCAGCACCCATTATTAAAACAAAAACACTGGAGAAATTTCCTGAGCTGGAAGAAACCCTTGATCTGCTGGCGGGTAAATTCAATGATTCAATAATGACCGACCTGAATTATAAATCTGATTATCTTAACCAGACCCCGGAAAAGATAGCAAAGGATTTTTTAATTAAAAATAATCTGTATAAAAGTTCCAGGAAAGGAAACTCCGGAACTATACGGATCGGATCGAAGATTTTTGGCGAGCAGTATATCCTCACAGAAATGTATAAAATGCTTATTGAAGGCTATACAGATTATAAGGTGGAAACAAAAACAGGGTTGGGAGGCACTAAGATCTGTTTTGATGCCTTAATGAATGATGGGGTTGATTTCTATCCAGAATATACGGGAACCGGGCTTCTGGTCCTTCTAAAGCCTTCGGAGGAAACCCTTAAAAATGTCACTCAGAGTCCTGATAAAACATACAGCTATGTCAATTCGGAGTTTCAAAAACAGTACGGTATCCGGTGGCTTAAGCCTCTTGGATTTAATAATTCCTATGCTTTGATGATGCGCAGAAAACAGTCTCAGAACCTTCAAATAAAGAATATATCAGACCTTAAAAAATATTTCAAAGGCAGATAAAACAGAATCTGATCTTTTCTTTAAAACCGTAAATATTTGATTTATAACCAATAAAAAACCTAACACTTGTTAGTCGTACTACTACTACACTTTCTCAGATAAATCATAAAATGTCCTTTTTATAGCACAACTACTTCTATATTTGGTGAATTAGAATAACATCAGATCACAAAATATTAACCATTAATTTACAAAATCATGGCAGAAAGAAATTCAAGAGGAATCTTAAAATTTAATGGTGGAGAAGGGCAGAAACTGCTAAAACTTCACTACAGTGTATCACGTTCTACGGACGTATCAGGAAGAGTGGCATCAGATCCTTCTAATGCGCTTATCAAAATTACAGTAGAAGCTACTGAAAAATCTGATATCCTTGAAAGTTTATTGAACGGAAAATACAAGCCTACAAGCGGAGAAGTAACGTTCAACAAATCTCACGAAGAAGGAACACTGACTACTCTGAAATGGGAGAACGGATATGTAATTCAGCACGAAGTGGATTTCAATGCAGTAGATGAAAACAGTATGTATATCAGCTTCATCGTAAGTGCAGAACAGATTGACTTAGGTAATTCTTCTTACAAAGCGGAATGGCCTACTGCTTAAGAATATAATTTCTTAAACTTAAAAAAATCAGACAGAATGGTTACCTATAAAATTAGGATACCATTCTGTCTTTTATTTGTTCACAATAATTTAATAGGAGTTGCCTTCTGATTTTCCTGTTAAATCAGAACTGCAGATCAGGCCATTTACTTGAAACAGCATCGATTGGAGATACTAAACCCAGTCCACTTGAAGCGGCAGATCCAAAGAGTACACCGATCATTGTAGAGTCATCCGTCTTAAAAACGGCTGCTCCCGAATCGCCCGGCCTTGAAAAATAGCCACCATCGCCCCTGACGGTGATTACATTATGGGCAACGGTTTCTGTTCCGTCAAATTTTTTAACTTTTAAAGACTCAGTAATGCTTTTGACTTCACCTGTTGTAATTTCTGTGGTGATCCCGCTTTTCATAACCTCCTCACCGATTAGAGCAGCACTGATCTCTGCAAATCCTGAAATGATATTTCCTACTCCGTATACTTTTCCAATATCAGCATTTCTGAAATATCCTTTCCTTGCAATAGCACAGTCCAGCCATGCATCTATAGTGTCTGAATCTCTTTCGAAAAAGACATTTTCACGGTAATAATCTTTTAGTGAAGCGCAGTCATGGCAATAGTTTAAAGTAGTTTGCCACTTAGATTGCTGGCATACATCAGAGTCAAGTTTTGTAGTAGTGCCCGCCAGCACATGGGCACAGGTGATCATATAAGGATTTTTATCCCCTTTTTTATTAATCATCACTCCCAGCGTACCGTTGCCTGCAATTTCCTTTCCTCCCTGCATCAGCTCACCGTTTGCTGAAATACTGATTCCTCCGATCAGTGGATCTGTTTTTTCGTTTCTGGTCGCATCTGCCACAGCATCTGGTGCAGCCAGGTTATTGTCTTGGATTTCAAACTCCACAACGTCTGTAGGACAGCCAAAAAGGACAGCCGGAATTGGATTGCTCACTTTGGCTAAAGGCAGTTTGTTTTTCACCCCGAACGTATAGCTGAGGCTTGGGATCAGTGTATCATTCACTGTTTTCAGAGAGACCCCTAAAGAAGTGATCTCGGGTCTTTTAAAATATTCTTCAACAAGTTCGGGGAGTCTTTTGGCCATCTCATCGTGCAGGGCCAGTTGTTCTTTACTTAGTTTCATGATCTGGTGGTTTTATTGGATTGATAAATAGAATAGTAAAATAACGTGAATTCGGATAAGGATTAAATTAAACGCAAGGATAAACAAAGCTTTAAAAAAATCTGCTTTGTTTGCCTTTGCGATAAGGATATAATTGTTTTCAGTATTTTTTATGCCGAACTCAGTTAAATAGTCATTGTATTAAAATTCGGAACAGCATCATCGTTCCGAATTCTAATCATCTTCACTAAAACGTAGTCTTAGTTCAGTTTAATGGTTCCCGAAGAAGGAGCACCGCCACCGGAAGGAGGAGGTCCGCCTGCAGAAGCCTGATCGGCCAGCATTCGGTACTGTGCTGTTCCTTTTTCAGTTTTGATCGTTCCTGAAACCGTATACAGATACAGATCCCCCGAAACAGCAAAGTCATTGGCTGAATTATTCACATAAAAGTCAATATTTACAGTAGACATCTGCTTTGCCTTTTCAAGAAAAGCATCCATTAATGTGGTGATCTGAGCTTCCGTAAGCCCTTTGGACTTCATAGATTCTTTTGTTTTTTCATAAGAAGCAGAAGCGCCGCCACCGCCGAAGAACCACGTCCAAACGGATAAGTTGGCACTTGCCGATGTTTTTTCGTATTCTTTAACTTCTTCTTTGTAGCTGGCGCTCAGCATGCTCATGGCCAGATCATTCAGATTTTTCACATCCTGGCTGGACATGGCAGACACCTGAAGAGAAGCGGTGATTCTTCCTTGAGTGAATGGCGGTACGGTATAGGAAAGCCCTGTAAGCTGCCCTTCCCCGGCTACTTCGATAGAATAAGACTCTTTGGATTCTCCTCCTGCTTTTGAGGTTGAAATAACGCGTTCGAACGGATCTTTGAAACCCACTTCGGTCTGTGTAATTTGAATTGTTTCCATTGTTTTGTTTTTTGGTTGGTGTTTGTAATTACTTATTGAACAACTCAAAGGAACGAAGAAAAAGAACCGGATTTTAGCGTGTAAATAACCAAATATCATCTTCAGTAGAAATACTTATCGAGAGTAATGGGTTGTTTATTAGTGATTTGTGTGTTGTTTGCCGGTCCTGTAACATGAATTCTGATAAAAGTAGGTGAAACCAATTTTATTGTTATCAAAGGAAAGCAAGGACATTCCATTCTGTAATACAAATATTCCTGTGTATTGCTTTTTATAAGCGAAACGGCTTTGTATAATAAAAATCAAATGGATGTTTTATAAAATCCTTGTTTATCCTTGCGTTTATTAACTTTTAACCGTGTAAAAAAGGCTGCTCCTAATGATCGGAGCAGCCTTTTGTTTAGTGATGATAATTTACTGAATAACAATACTTTTTTTCTGCACCGTATGCGCTGAGAAATAGCCCAGGGCCCCATTGTCAATATTACTTGGAGGATTGGACGGGGTAACGCCTCCGCCAGGTCCGCCGTCCCCTGAAATCTGCAGAAGGGCAGAATAATAGGTGAATATAGTATGGTCGATGGACTGCATTTCTACATAAACAGTATCTCCGGGTGCCACTTTATGATCCGTGGGGTCATCATCATTGTCTTCATTCGGGAGAAACAGTGGTCTTTGGTTGACCATTCCGTTATTTACATTATCCGAAAATACCTCAAACGTCTTTTTCGTCATGTTATTGATGGTAAAATTAAAAAGATAACGGTTCCCCAATGCTGCCGGATCGGTGAAAATTGGTAAAAGGGTATAGGTGGTTTCGCTGCCGAAAGTAAAAGAGTCCTGCGTAAGGCCGTCAAAACTGACCACTTCAGGCATGGTACTTTGAGCCGTATACTGCTTTCCTTCGGCCTGTATTTTCAGGGTGTAGGTTCTGCCTGTCACTCCGGTAAAAGCGGTAGTCATATATTTGCCGTCACCTACATACTGTAAAATTTCTGTCTGTCCTGTATTATCACTTACGACAACCTGAGCACCAGTAACTGCAGGGTACTGGTTGTTCTGGGTAAAAGCTACAGATTTTGTGATTCTTACAATATACGGGCCGGGCTGGTTCGTTATATTGCCTTCTATGACGATGTTTCCACTCTTGTCATCCAGATCAAGGTCGATCTCCTTTTCACAGGAAGTTAGTAAAAACAGCGATAGTATGATAAAAATGATATTCTTCATGATCTAAAATTTGAAATTATAAGTGATGTTGGGTACCCAGCGAAAAAGGGAAGTCTGCATAGCGCGTGTTGTTCCCGGATTGTTCGGATTGTCTTCAAACGTAATCGTATAGGCATTTTCCCTGCCGTAGAGATTGTAAATACCGAATGACCATGAGCCTTTGAAACGCTTGGTGGATTCCGGCTCATAGGTAGCGCTCAGATCCATTCTGTGGTAGGCAGGCATACGGTCTGCATTCCTGCTGCTGTACTGAAAAATAGTCTGCCCGTTCAGCTCATATTTAGCGGTAGGGAAGGTAACGGCATTTCCTGTACTGTAAAGGAAGAGTCCGGATAAAGACCATTTTTTATTCAGTTCATAAGTGGCTACAATAGACAGATCGTGGGTTTTGTCCATTCTGGCGTTATACCATTCATTATCATTGATTCCGTTTATTTTTCTTTCTGTTTTAGACAGGGTATAAGAGATCCATCCGGTCAGTCTTCCGCTTTTCTTCTTGGCGATCAGTTCCAGTCCGTAGGCTCTTCCTTTACCATACAGCAATTCGCTTTCTACATCAGCCGCCGTGTCAAAGGTGATCTGCGCACCGTTTTTAAAGTCGATCTGGTTCTGCATGGATTTGTAATAGATCTCAGCATTCAGCTCGTAATTGTTGTTATTGAAATTTCTGCTGTATCCTGCACTGATCTGATCGGCTATTTCCGGCTTTACGCTGTAGCTGCTCCCGATCCACTGGTCCGTAGGATTTCCGCTGCTGCTGTTGCTCAGAAGGTGCAGGTTCTGCGTGTTGCGGGAATATCCGGCCTTGATGCTGCTTACCTCATTGATCCGGTAATTGGCAGTAATTCTCGGTTCAAGATTGAAGTAGGTTTTCCCGAATTTACCCTTTTCCAGGAACCGGCTGTCCGTAATCACCCCATTGTCATAGGTATTATAGGTGTCACCGCCCAGAATGCTGAAGGTAGAAAGCCTTAAACCATAATTCACAGTCAGTTTATCTGAAGCTTTAAAATCATCATTGATATACACTGCATTTTCCCAGGACTTTCTCGGATTTCTCGGAAAGCTGCTCACACTCGTACCGGAAGCACTGCTTGGCGTGATCGTATGGTGAATAGACTGAAGTCCGAAACGTACCGAATGCTTATTTCCGGCAAACCATGTAAAATCCTGCTTAAGGTTCCAGTCTTCGATCTGTGAATCCAGCCCAAATGTATTATCATTGCTTTTCAGGCTGATTTTATAATTGTAATTGCTGTAAATTAATGAAGTATTGGAAAATAATTTACTGCTGATGATACTGTTCCACCGGAGCGTAGCCGTTGTATTTCCCCAGTCTGTTGAGAATGTATCGCCCAATCCCAGAACATCTCTTCCGAAATATCCGGAAAGGTAAAGACGGTTGTTGTCATTGATCTGATAATTGGCTTTCAGATTCAGGTCATAGAAATACAGTTTGCTGTCCTTATAATCATCACTTGTCTTAAGAAACAGGTCGGCATACGTTCTTCTTCCGGAAACAATGAATGAAGATTTTTCCTTTTGAATAGGGCCTTCCACACTCAGTCTGCTGCTGATCAGCCCGATTCCTCCGTTCACATTGTAATCCTTATTGTTCCCGTCTTTCATTTTAACGTCCATCACAGAAGAAAGACGACCTCCGTACTGGGCAGGACTGTTTCCTTTGATAATACTGGCATCTTTCAATGCATCACTGTTGAAGGTGCTGAAGAAACCCAACAGATGCGAAGCATTATAAACAGGGGCTTCATCCAGTAAGATCAGGTTCTGGTCCGTGGCTCCGCCTCTTACACTGAATCCGCTGCTTCCTTCACCATTGCTTTTGATGCCCGGCAAAAGCTGTATCGTTTTCATGACATCTTTTTCCCCGAATAAAACCGGCAGTTTTTCTATATTTTTGATGCTTAAAGTTTCAGTTCCCATCTGGGCTGAGGTAAGGTTTTTATCCTTTTTGATCCCTGAAATAACAACTTCATCAATTTTCCCCACTTTTTCATCTCCTTTTTCTTCCTGGTCGAGAGGCAGGTCCAGCTTGGTATTCTGTTCCACCTTTACCGGCAGTTCAAAATCACGGTAACCCGGATAGGAAACGATCAGCGTATAGCTTCCTTCGGGAAGCGACAGTGAATAAAAGCCATATTCGTTGGCAACCACAGAAACAGACGGATCTTCACTTACTTTTACCGTAACCCCGATCAGCAGCTCTCCATTCTTGTGATCCTTCACAGTACCGCTTACTGAGTATTTCTGCTGTGCCAGCGCCATGGAGCTGAAACAGACTACAGCGGCGGTGACGGCAGTTTTAAAAAACAATTTTTGCATTGAGTTTAAATTTTAATGTAGTAGAAATCCTGTCAAATAGTACGTTTAAGTTAATTGATGTTTAGTTAATTGCAGAAGAAGGAATGAGACGGATGAAACTTTTGATGTTAGGTGAAATGGTTCATAGTTTACTGTCAAACGTAAAAATTCAAGCGATAGTACTGACATTGAAAAATATTCTGCCAGATGCTAAAGCCGGAATAATTACCTCAACCTTTTACAGCAGATTGTTTCTTGAATATTCCGAAGAGATGGGAAGGTATTTTTGAGACTGAATTGATCTCTTTATGGTCTTTTTTTCCTGTGTAGCCAACAGGCAGCATTTGATTTCGGTTCATAGTTTTTGGTGTGGTTATCCTGAAAAGGTAAAAATCTCTCTTCCGGGAGTACAAAAATAGCAAAATACCGCTACCAGCCTTATATTTTATTGTCATCTTAATGTTAAATGATCACTTCGGATAAAAAATGAGCGTAATTCCAACAGACTGTGAATGAAATCAATATATTTGTTCAATTATTATTCAGCAAAGTAAGACCATACATTTTCTGTATTACTTACAATAAGTGAAACGGCTTTGTATATCTTAAAAATCAAATGAATGCTTTTTAAAGCTTTGTTTATCTTTTGCGTTTAATCTAATCCCTGTCCCGAATTCAGGTTAAATAAATAACTATATAAAAGATGATTCCACTTCACGAGCTTTTATTCTTTGTTCTGGCTGCACTTGTTTTAGTGATAAGCCCCGGCCCGAATATGATTTACCTCATTTCAAAATCAATTACACAGGGAAAAAAATCCGGGCTTATTTCTCTGGCAGGCGTAATATGCGGCTTTATGTTCCATATCGTCATGGTATCTTTCGGGCTTACAGCGGTATTACTGGCAGTTCCGGTTGCTTATACCGTTCTGAAAACGCTTGGAACTGTCTATCTTTTGTATTTAGCGTACCAGGCGGTAAGACCAAAAAGCAGGAATATATTTGAAGTAGATAAAAACAGTCCGCATGATGGCACCAAAAAGCTTTTTACCGTTGGCTTCCTGACAAGTGCGCTCAATCCGAAGGTCGCTGTATTTTACCTGTCTTTTTTCCCGCAGTTCATTAAACCTGAATATGGCTCTGTTTTAATGCAAAGCTTTGAACTGGGAATTGTCCAGGTTTTTGTAAGCTTCAGTGTTAATTTTATCATTGTGCTTACAGCCGCAAGGGTGGCTGCATTTTTCTCCGATAATCCATTTTGGGTGAAGATTCAGAAATGGTTTATGGCGGGTATACTTACTTATTTAGCGGTAAAAATGGCCTTGTCAAAAGCCAGATAAACTGAATTATAAAATAGAATGGCCTTACTTTGCTGAATGAAATGCCTTTGTTTATCCTAAAAAAAACAGACAGAGAGAAATATTTCTTTGTTTATCTTTGCGATAAATAAATAAATAAATAAATGCTTTCAGCTTAATAAATCAGAATAATTTCTCATCATCAGCTATTTTTCAATGAAGCAGTCCATTCCCACCTACGATTTAAACAGCATTACGCAACACGGTATTCTGATCGAAAGGATTGAAAAGAGGACCATGAACACGGAAGGTAATCTTTTTGATAAAGGAATTCATCGCGACAGTCATTATATTTTCACCTATCTGGAACGTGGCCGGGCGAAAATGATGGTCGATTTTAAAATGATAGAAGCTCAGGATACAGCGGTTTTCTTTCTGCTGCCGGGACAGGTGCATGAAGGAATTCTGATGGATGATGTCAGCGGATGGTTTATTGCGGTAAAAGCAGATCTGCTGCCCGATACCTTACGGTCGGTTTTTGAGGAGTCGCTGATCGATATACAGCCTGTTGTTATTGACCGGATTACGGCAGAAAAGCTCAGTTCATGTGCCGAAATGCTGCAGATGTCCTGTACCGAAGAAATGCTGGCTACCAAAGAAGGTTTTCTTGTTGCTCAGTCTCTGATGAATGCCTATGCCGGATTGTATGCCCTGATTTTTCTGAAAGAAAACAATCCCGCAGTTTCGACCGGAGGCCGTGCTGTTCAGCTCGCCAGGAAGTTCAGAATTCTTGTAAGGAGAGAATTTAAAACCCTGAAAAGTCCATCAGCCTATGCCGGACTTTTAAATATTTCACCCGGTTATCTTACCGAGGTTATTCGTAAAGTAACGGGTAAATCTGCACAGCACCTGATTCATCAGGAGGTGTTGATAGAAGCCAAAAGGCTCTTATCCTTCACTCAGCTGAGTGTAAAAGAAATTGCGTATGAGCTGGGCTATGGTGATCATACCTACTTTTCCCGTTTATTTTCTAAGGTTGAAGGCTGTCCGCCTACAGAATTCCGCGACAGATACCGGAGCAGGCAGTAAACCACGAATTGTCCAACTAATACCCTGATACGGCTATCGGTCTGCATTTATTTTGAAGCTTCCTTTGCATTAAAAATTATTTATGCCAAGCTTACCAAAATGGATGAATGACACGTTAGAAAACGTCATGTCCTCCAAATTTAAAGATTGCACCGTTATTCATACAGAAGCTGTCTCAGAAGATCTCCGCCTTATCCGTTTTGCTTCCGGTCTGGAAGATGTTCATTTTGAGCCGGCTTACGCTATAGGAATAAGAGTGAATGAAAGGGATTACCGTAATTATTCACCTTTCAGTTTTAATAAGCATGCAGGAACTTTTGATGTGATTTTCCATCTTCATGATACGGATGCTGTAGGAAGCCGTTTTGCCAGCCGTCTTTCAGTAGGTGAAACTACAAAAATACTGATGCCAAGGGGAAAGCGTTTTTTTGAACCCAATGCAGAAATTCATTTTTCCATAGGGGATGCAACTTCACTGGGAAGTTCCTTGTCCATCAAAGAAGCTGCGGAAGAAATAGGCAGTGCATTTGTATGCCTTCATGAGCTGGAAGATCCTTCGGTGCTGAAAAAACTGGAACTGTACGGCTATCACGCTCCCAAAAACGATATCCAGAACATCATGGAAGCTTTAAACGATTTTTTAAAAGAAGAAAAACAAGCCGTTTACAATAACGAAGCGGTTTTCTATCTTACAGGAAACGGAAATACCATGTCTGTGATCCGGAAATTTCTTAAGGCGAAAGGTGTGGAGGGGAAGTGTATCAGGTCGCAGGCGTATTGGATGGAGGGGAAGAGGGGGTTGTAGGGGAAATCTTTGATTTTATAATTAACGGAATTATAATACTTATTTGTCGTTGAAAATCTTTAATGTTATCTTTGATAAAGCAAATGCCATAAAGAAACTAATGATGCTATTTAACGAAAATTCGAGAGTCAAAATACCAGCCATATTACATTTAATAAAATTAGGCTATCAATATATACCAATAAAGGAACAGATTCGAGTACAAGAAAATAACATTTTCTCATCAATTTTTGTTTCTAAAATATCCGAAATAAATAAAATATCCGAACAAGAAGCTTTAAAATTATTAGATGAAATAAATTTAGAGCTAGACTATGAAGATTTAGGTAAGAAATTCTATGAACGACTGACTTCAACTTCAGGGATTAAACTAATTGATTTTGAAAATTTTCAAAATAATAGTTTTCATGTTACAACAGAATTGACTTGTAAATCGGGAGACGAAGAGTTTCGTCCTGATATTACTATTCTAATTAATGGTATCCCTTTAGCATTTATTGAAGTAAAAAAACCACATAATAAAGAAGGTGTAATTGCAGAGCGAAATCGCATCAATGCACGCTTTAAAAATAAACATTTCCGGCGTTTTGCAAATATTACGCAAATGATGGTATTTTCCAATAACATGGAATATGAAGATGGGATCGTAGATCCAATATTTGGCGCATTTTATGGTACAGCTTCTTATGATTCTTTACATTTTAATTTTTTCAGAGAAGATAAAGATTATCCTGTAAAACAATCGTTATTAGATATAAGTGAATCTACAGAAAATGCTTTGTTAAAGGATAATAACATGATGGTTATTAAGCATAGTCCAGAATACATTACGAATAAACAGCCTTATACTCCTACACATCGGATATTGACATCTTTATTTTCTAAGGAACGGTTAGCCTTCATTTTGCAATTTTCGATTGCATATGTAGAGGAAGAAAATAATGGTAAAAAGGATTTACAAAAGCATATCATGCGTTATCCTCAATTATTTGCTACACAAGCTATCGCAACTAAATTAGAACAAGGTCAAAATAAAGGAATTATATGGCATACACAAGGATCTGGAAAGACAGCCTTAGCATATTTCAATGTCAAGCATTTAACCCAGTATTATGCGAAGAAACAAATTATTCCAAAATTTTATTTTATTGTGGATCGTTTAGATCTATTGATACAAGCGACCAGTGAATTTTCAAACAGAGGGTTAAAGGTAAATTCTATCAATTCCAAACAGGATTTTATCAAAGACTTACAAATTGTAGGAGCAATTCACAATGATAGTGGTGTTCCAGAAATTACTGTGGTGAATATTCAAAAGTTTAGTGAAGATGCTACGGCTGTGGAAACGGTCCATTATGATATCAATGTCCAGCGTATTTTCTTTTTAGATGAAGCTCATCGCAGTTATAATCCAAAAGGAAATTATTTAGCCAATCTGATAAATTCAGATCGGAATGCTGTTATCATTGCATTAACCGGAACTCCTTTATTGAAAGAGGTTGCTAAAGACTATGATTCGAAGATGTTATTTGGTAATTATTTTCATAAATACTACTATAATATGTCTATTGCGGATGGTTATACATTGCGTTTGATTCGTGAAGAAATTGAGGGTGGATTCAAGATTCAGATGAAGGATATAATGGATCAGATTAAAGTTTTACAAGGTGATATAAAAGCTTCAAAATTGTATGCCCATCCATCTTTCGCAGAACCATTATTAGATTATATCACCAAAGATTTAATACAGTTTAGACGTGATCAACAAGATACCTCGTTGGGAGGAATGGTTGTATGTGATTCAGCAGACCAGGCGAAAGAGTTATTTCGTTTATTTCAAGAACAATATGGTACTCAAGAAACTGATGCCAGTATATTAATGGTTGCTGAACCTAAGGCAAAATATGGTAAAGAAGAGCCGGAATTGACTGCTGCTTTAATTTTACATGATGAGAATGATAAAGCTATTCGTAAGGAACTCATCAATGCTTATAAAAAAGCTAAGGTAGATATCTTGTTTGTTTATAATATGTTGTTGACAGGTTTTGATGCTAAACGGTTGAAGAAATTATATTTAGCGCGTATCATTCAGGATCATAATTTATTACAGACATTAACACGTGTAAATCGTCCATACAAAAAATATAAATATGGTTATGTTGTAGATTTTGCAGATATTTCGAAAGCTTTTGATCGTACTAATAGATTATATTTCGATGAGTTGCAAGAGCAATTGGGTGACGAAATGGAAATGTATTCTTACTTGTTCAAATCAGAAGAGGAAATAAAATCAGAGATACAGGAAATAAAAGAAACTCTATTCCATTATGATACGCAAAACAGAGAATTATTCTCACAACAAATTGCACAAATTACAGACAAAAAGGAATTAGTACGTCTGATCAAAGCTTTGAAAACAGCTAAAGAATTGAAAAATATTATTGCAGTCAATAATTTTGAAGCTTTAGACGGTATTGCTGACTTTGATATTTGGAATCGTTTGCTGGTTGAGGCACAAAGCAGATTAGATAATCTCAATTTCGTAGAAAGCATTGGAAATGAAGAAGCTTCCAAAAATCTATTGAATACTGCTTTAGAAGATATCGTGTTTCAGTTTATCAAGGTGGATGAAAGCGAACTTGTATTAGCAGATGAGTTTAAAGAGATATTGCGAAAAACCCGTGAATCTTTGCAGTCAAATTTTGACCAATATGATCTACAATTCGTAAGTTTGCGCGAAGAATTAGAGCGTATTTTCAAAAAGAAAAATCTGAGTGAGACAACGCAAGGTGATATGATTGAAAATATGCGATTGTTGCAAAAAATTTATGATAAAGCAAAAGAGCTGAATCGTAAGAATGCACTCATAAAAGCCAAATATGAAAACGATGAAAAATACGCCCGTATCCATAAAAGATTGAGCGAAAAGGATACTCTTAATGCTAAAGAAATACAATTGCATAACGCCTTGATGCAAGTCAAGGACCAAGTAGACGAAAAACTAGAAGGTCAGGAAGATATCCTAAGCAATGAAGCCTTCTTTAAAAAGTATTTGATGCAAGTAGTGATTAGTGAATTTAAGAAGAAAGAAAATATTCCATTAGATTATGCAACTACAGAAAGCATAAACAATATGATTGTAAATGAATATTTACAGCAGTACCAAAACAGATTTTAAAACATGACGCAAGACATTAACTTCATTACCAAAACCAAAGCACTTATTGATAACCTGAAAAGTGTTTGTGCTAACTACGGCTTGGGGAATGATGGAAACGAATTTAAAATTATAACCCAAGTATTTTTATACAAATTTTTAAATGACAAATTCCGTTACGAGGTCAAAAAGGAAATACCTCAATTATCGGAAGCTGAAAATTTATCGGATGCTCTAAAGGAATTGAGCGAAGATGAATATGCTTTTTTATTAGGGAGTTTAAACCCCAACGTGCCACGTCTGCAACCCTATCATTTGATTTCTTATTTGTTTACAAAACAAAATGATGGGGATTTTGCAAAATTATTTGATGATACGTTACTTCAAATTAGTATTGAAAATGCCGACGTATTCTCAGTAAAATCATCTTCAGGAGCTAAAGATAAATTATTCGATGCATTAAGCCAGTTCATCTCTGATGCCTCACAGCGGGATGCATTTTGTAAAGCCTTAATCAATAAATTATTTGAGTTCAGTTTTGAGGAAATGTTTGAGCAAAAATATGATTTCTTTGCAACTATTTTCGAATATTTAATTAAAGACTATAATACTGATTCGGGTGGTAAATATGCAGAATATTATACCCCTCATGCTGTTGCTAGAATTATGGCGCAAATTATGGTTCCGGAGCCAGTGAAAAAAGTAAAATGCTATGACCCAAGTGCTGGTTCGGGTACTTTATTAATGAGTATTGCTCATCAGATTGGAGAAGAAAACTGTACAATATATTCGGAAGATATTTCCCAAAAGTCAAGTAATATGTTGCGTTTAAATTTGGTGTTGAATAATCTGACCCATTCTATCCCAAATGTAATTAAAACCAATACCATTGCAGAACCCAATTATTTAGAATCCAAGTTTGATTACATCGTATCAAACCCACCATTTAAATTAGATTTTTCTGATTTTCATGCGGATCTAGGTAAGGATGTTTTTAAAACACGTTTTTTTGCCGGAATTCCAAATATTCCTAAAAGTAAAAAAGAGTCAATGGCTATTTATTTATTGTTTATTCAGCATATTATGCATAGTCTTAGTGAAACTGGGAAGGCGGCTATTGTAGTCCCAACAGGATTTATTACAGCTCAATCCGGAATTGAAAAGAAAATTCGTGAACGCTTGATTACGAATGGTTGGTTGCGAGGTGTAGTGAGTATGCCTAGCAATATTTTTGCAAGTACAGGAACCAATGTGTCAGTTTTGTTTTTAGATAAATTAGCAGACAATGAACATATCGTATTGATGGATGCTTCAAAGTTGGGAGAGACAATAAAGTGGAAAAGACGGTCAAATTGACCACCTAATTTCGGAGTAAATTGACCACTGATTTCGGAGCAAAGTGACCACCACTTTTCGGTTTAAAATGACCACCTGTTATTTGGGTTATATTTGAGATAAAAA
>Ga0307416_100000093_pt1 | contig 60283 bp, 52 predicted proteins | sample DK1Cmetagenome_2_FD_203821 | JGI IMG/M metagenome (GOLD analysis project Ga0307416, IMG submission 203821) | Maize rhizosphere microbial communities from greenhouse at UC Davis, California, United States - DK15-C-3 | ecosystem: Host-associated > Plants > Roots > Rhizosphere > Soil | place...
ATCCGGAGTTGTTTTCCAATCCAAAGCGGGCGACCGAACTCCTGCGCGAGCATCGCCGGTTGAAGCAGACGTTGGAGTTGTGGGATCGCCATGAAGATCTCGCCCGTCAGCTCGCCGACAACGAAGCGCTGTCGAAATCCGACGACCCGGAGTTCGCGGCGATGGCGGCGGAGGAAATCCCCGCCCTGCAAAAAGAAGCGGCGCAGGTAGCCGACGACCTTCAATACGCCTTGCTGCCCGCCGACCCGAACGAGGATCGCGACGCCTTGCTGGAGATCCGCGCCGGGGCCGGTGGAGATGAAGCCTCGCTTTTCGCCGCGGAACTGATGCGGATGTATCAGCGCCATGCCGAACAACGCGGCTGGAAGTGCGAGCACCTCGAAAGCAGCCCGTCCGAAGTCGGCGGTTTCAAGGAGGTGATCCTCAAAATCACCGGCGACGAAGTTTTCCGTTTCCTCAAATACGAATCCGGCGTGCATCGCGTCCAACGCGTGCCCGCCACCGAAGCTCAGGGCCGGGTTCACACCTCCACGGTCACGGTCGCCGTGATGCCTGAAGCAGAGGAAGTCGACGTGGAATTGAAGGCAGACGACCTGCGCATCGAAGTCTGCCGAGCAGGGGGCGCTGGAGGCCAGCACGTCAACCGGACCGAATCCGCGGTGCAGGTTTTCCACCTTCCCACCGGCATCATGGTCCGTTGCGAAGACGGGCGTTCCCAAGGGCAGAACAAGGAAAAAGCGCTGCAGATTCTCCGCACGCGACTCTACGAATTGAAGCTTCGTGAACAACAGGAAGCCTATTCCTCGCATCGTAGATCTTTGATCGGCTCGGGTGATCGTTCCGAAAAAATCCGCACCTACAATTTCCCACAGTCGCGCGTGACCGACCATCGCATCGGCTTCACCTCACACAATCTCACCGGCATTCTCGACGGCGATTTGTTCGAAATCACCGGCAACCTCCAGAAGGAGGAAATGGCCGAACGCCTCGCCGAGGTTTCGTAAATCACCAGAGGCCGTATTTGCCGTAGGCCATCGCGTACAGGCCCATGAGCAGATTGGCCGTCGCATGCATCGCGACGCACGCGCCGAGGCTCTTGCTTCGCACGCAGAGCGCGTAAGTGATCGTTCCGTAAACCAACGCCGCGGGCCAATCGAGCGGCTGATGGATGAAGACGAACGCAGCGGTGACGACGCCATACGAGAGCCAACTCGCCTTGCCGAACGGTTGATTCCAATAATCGCCGTCGGGTTTGAGAAGGAAGCGCATCAGAAAACCGCTCCAGAAGATTTCCTCCATCAACGCGACCACCACCACGGCACGAAAAAACCGCAGGATGACGGCGGTCCACCAGGCGACCGGCGAAGTGAAAATTCCCGGATCGAAGCCATCCTTTCGCCCGGCGATGCCGAGCCATTTCATCCAGCCGTCCGGATCTGAAGTCAGGCAAAGCCGGTCATACAACGTGGTGGGCAAAAGCCAGATAGCGATGCCCACGATCCCCAAAACGATTCCGGCCAGCGCGCTTTTACCGGACCAACGGAAATCGTAGTTTTTCCAGAATCGCAGCAGCAGGGCGAAAACCACGAGCGATTGAACCGGATACAGCCATTGCTCCGGCGCTTGCCGCCACCAGGGGGCGCTTGGATGTTTCCATTCGATTAGCGGCCCGATCAGCAACTGAAGCGCCATCGAAAACCCGATGAACACCGCGAACGGCAGCACGTGCGCACGCGTCAGACGCGAAAAATCCGCCGGACGGATGGGCTGCGTACCGGCGGATTCGTGGATCATGAATGGACTGCGTTACAGACTGCCGACGAAACGCTCCATCTTGTCCATCGCGGTACGGAGGTCGTCGAAGGCGGTGGCATAGCAACAACGGAGGAACCCTTCGCCGCTCGCGCCGAACGCGCTGCCGGGAACCGCGGCGACGTTTTCCGCTTCGAGCAACTTCGTGGCGAAGTCCTTGCTCGAAAGACCGGTCGAACGAATGTCCGGGAAAACGTAGAACGCACCGCCCGGCGTGTGGCAGGACAAGCCCATCGCGTTCAGACGCTTGACCATGAAGTCGCGGCGCTGGTGATAACTCTCGCGCATCGCCATCATCGCCGGAGCACCATTTTCGAGCGCTTCGAGCGCGGCGTTCTGGCTCATGATCGGCGCACAAAGCATCGAGTACTGATGGATTTTCATCATCGCCTCGATGATCGGCTGCGGCGCACAGGCGTATCCCAGACGGAAACCCGTCATCGCGAAGGCTTTCGAGAAACCGTGCAAGAGAATCGTGCGCTCCTTCATGCCGGGCAACGACGCGATCGAGACATGCTTCACGCCGTCGTAGCGGAGTTCGCTGTAAATTTCATCGGTCAGCACGATGAGGTCGTGCTCGATGCAGAGCTTGGCGATACCTTCGAGATCCTCCTGCGATGCGACCGCGCCCGTCGGGTTGGTCGGGAAATTGAGCATCAACACGCGGCTTTGCGGTGTGATCGCGGCGGCGAGCTTCTCCGGCTTCAACGAGAAACCATCCTCCTTGCTGGTTTCCACCGCCACCGCCTTGCCATGGGCCATGACGATGCTGGGGCTGTAGGAAACGTAGCAGGGCTCGTGGTAGATCACCTCTTCGCCCGGATTGAGCAACGCGCGCAAGGCGATGTCGATCGCTTCGGAAACACCGACAGTGACCAGCACTTCGGTCGGCGCGTCATAAGAAACTCCGAAGAACTCACCGACGTAACGGGCGATCGCTTTGCGCAGGGAAAGCAGGCCGAGGTTCGAGGTGTAGGTCGTCTGGCCTTTTTCGAGCGAGTAAATCGCTGCCTCGCGGATGTGCCACGGAGTGACGAAGTCCGGTTCGCCGACGCCAAGGGAAATGACCCCTTCCCGGCCTTGCACCAGTTCGAAGAAGTCGCGGATGCCCGAACGGGGAATGCCCGCAACATGCCGGGCGATTTTGGAAGAATAGTCCATGAACGGAGAGAAAAAAGAATGCGAAGAATAGGGCGTCACTTTCAGGGCGAAACCGCCAGACGCTCGGTGCGCGACTCGTGATCGAAAAGGAAGCCCTTTTCCTTGTAAGTCTTCAGGCGGAAATGGGTTGCGGTGGAAAGCACCCCGTCGAGCGTGCTGAGCTTCTCGGAGACGAACCGGGCGACATCGCGCAGATCCTTGCCTTCGACCACGACCATCAAGTCGTAGCCGCCGCTCGCGAGATAGCAGCTCGATACCTGATCGAAGCGCGCGATCCGCAAGGCGAGGCGGTCGAAACCGCCGCCGCGTTCAGGCGTCATTTTCACTTCAATGAACGCGGAAACATGACCGGCCGCGGCGAGCTCCGGATCGGTCACCGCTTGATAACCGAGGATGGTGCCATCTTTTTCCCACGCGGCGATGCGCACCTTCACCTGTTCGGGGGTGAGCGATAGCAGTTCGGCGAGTTCCGCGTCGGAGAGGCGGGCCTTGCTGCTGAGAAGCTGGAGGAGCGGATCGGTGGACATGATGAGAGAGGGTGCAAATGGAATCCGGAAAAGCGGCGAGATCACTCGCCGAAACTGACGCCGATGGCGCGGGCGGCGGCGACCAGCTCGCTGTTCGCGTCAACCAGACGGAGCTTGTTGACGGCTTCTTCGATGGGCACGGAATCGACGTGATACGCCTGGTAGCTGACCATGCGGCCGAATTGCTGGTTTTCGGCCAATTTCACCGCCATCACGCCGAAACGCACGCCGAGGATGCGGTCGAGTGAAGTCGGCGCACCACCGCGTTGCAAGTGACCGAGCGTGCAGGAACGCGTTTCCTTGCCGGTGAGTTCTTCGAGGCGCTTGGCAACAATCTCGCCGACGCCGCCGAAACGGACTTCACCGCCGGTGTTCGGATCGACCGTGACGATGTCGCCTTCCGGCAAGCACGCGCCTTCGGCCACGACCACGAGTGAACTGTGATAGCCTTGAGCGTCGCGCTCGCGGATATGCTGGGCCACTTTTTCCAGGCTGAAAGGAATCTCGGGCAAGAGGATCACGCTCGCTCCACCGGCGATGCCACCCCAAAGAGCGATCCAGCCGGCGTGGCGACCCATCGCCTCCACGACCATCACGCGCTTGTGGCTCTCGGCGGTCGTGTGCAAACGATCGAGCGCGTCGACCACGGTCGTCACCGCGCTGTCGAAACCGAACGTCATCGCGGTGGCGTGCAGATCGTTGTCGATCGTCTTCGGCACCCCGATGATCGGCCAGCCTTCGCGATAAAGTTGCAAACCGGTCGTCAGCGAACCGTCGCCGCCAACGATGATGAGCGCGCGCACATCAAGCTGCTCCATCGTGCGCTTGGCTTTGGCAACAATGTCGGCGGGCACTTCGGCGATGTCGCCTTTACCCACTTTCGCCGCGAAATGACCTTTGTTGGTCGTGCCCAGAATCGTGCCACCGTGTTTGAGAATGCCGACGGTGTCCTCGGGCTTGAGAATGGTGTAGTCGCCCGGCGGAAGAAGCCCTTCGAAACCATCACGGAAACCGATCACCTCCCAGCCAAGCTGGCTGGCCGCGCCAACCACTCCGTGAATCACCGCGTTGAGCCCCGGGCAATCGCCCCCGCTGTTGAGAATTCCGATGCGCATCGTCTTGTTGTTAGCCCGCGAATCGCGGCGGCGTAAGTAAAAATCCCGCAGAGGGGAGACTTCCGTAATTAACGCAGATCACCCACCTTGATCAGCTCGCGTTTCGGATCATTGACCGGCGCGCCAGCCGCAAGCCATGGGTCGTAAACCCCCCAACCTTGTTGGACGAGCGACCGGGCGCGATTGAAGCGATCGGGGTTGTTCAGCACCACCACGATCAACCGGCGCGGCGTCACGCCTTTGGTCCCATCGGGTTTCTGACGCACCAAGGGATCGCGATCCATGCAAACGGACAAACAAGGGCCGGCGGCGGCGGTGGTGCCGGTTTTCACACCCAACACGCCTTCTTCACCGATGAGTTCATTCGTGTTCTTCACCGTGTAGCTGCGCGCGCCGGTCGAGCCACTGACTTGAATGGCGCGATCTTTCTGCCGGACGATGAACGAAAACGCGTTGCGCCGCATGGCGTAGGTGGAAAGCCGGGCGATATCCGCCGCAGTCGAATAGCCCGGTTTTTCTCCCGCAAGCTCCAGGCCGTGCGGATTCGTGAACCGCGTCGAGTCCATTTCCAACGCGTGGGCGAGCTTGTTCATTTCGCCCACGAACGCTTCCACCGGATCCCCTTGGCGACCCCGGCGCGCGAGGATCTCCGCGCCGATGTGTTGCGCGATCGCCTGGGCGGCCAGGTTGTCCGAGCCGAGCAGGGCGGAATAAAGGGCGTCTCGCATTTTCAAGCGGTCGCCCGGCTGGAGCTTCATCGGGTTCGGCCCCCCGATACGCAGGATCGACTCCGGCACGGTAATTTCGGTGGTCGCCATGTCATGCTGGGTCGCGGCCGCCCAATCGACAGCGACGACACCGGTGGCGATCTTCGTCAGGCTGGCGACCGGGCGCTTCACCCTGGCGTTCGCCGCCACCAGCACTTTGCCCGACCACGCCTCGATCACCATGACGCTTTCCGGCGCTTGGGCCGTGGCCAGAACGGGCGAAAAAGCGAGAAGACAGGGAAATACGCGGGTGATGAATTGCTTGAGCATGGCGGCCGGAGAACGGCGGCGAATCTACCGGCACGCGTCCGCGACTCAACTCCAAACCCCACATCCGCCCCTTATGCCTTGCCAATCGGCCGGAAAGCCGTAGTTTCCCGCGGCAGCAGGAACTTTCCGCTATCCCGTTCCCCGCCGTCGGCTCTCTATTACCCCAATGGTCCCTTCGCACGGTGACCTTGGCGACCCGCGCGATCCCGGATTCCGTAAATTTCCTGCCCTCGGGCGGCGGCGCAAGCCGGCCGGCACGGACCCACGCGGTATGAGCCCATCCTGTACTCCAGCGGCTTTCCGCCCGGCACCAAAAAGCCGGGGCTTCCGCGCTACGCCGGTCCATCCACGGACCCATCCGCATCGCCGGGTTTCATGAAACCCGCGGCACCGGACCGCCCGCAACAACGACCCATGCGACAACATGTCCAGCCCCACAAACGAATCCCGTAACAACCCGGGACGCAAACGCCGCCGCCGCAATCGCGGAGGCCAAAACCGTAATCCCCAGAGCCAGAGCCCGCAACAAGGCGCTCGCCCGCAAGGCCAAGGACGCCAAGCCAATCAAGGCCCGCGTCCGACCCGCCGCCCGCAGCCGGTCAAACTGACCTGGTGGCAGAAATTGCTGAAGGCCATCGGCCTTTACAAGGAACCGGCCAAACCAGTCCGCCCGCAACGCGAATTCACGGAGCGCACGGAGCGCCCTGAGCGTGGCGAGCGCGTCGAAGGCTCCAAAAAGGAGCGCCCGAGCCAGCCGGTGAAGTCCAACGTCCGCGTCGCCCGCGGCGCGGAAGGCCAGCAAAAGCGTGACACCGAGCGCGAGCGCGGCCCGGTGGAATCGCCCCGCCTCTATGTCGGAAATCTGTCCTACGACGTCTCCGAAAGCGACCTGACCGATCTTTTCAAAGGCATCGGCGGCGTCCGCAACATCGAGATCGTTTACAACCGCAACACCCATCGCTCGAAAGGCTACGGCTTCGTGGAAATGCTCCACGTGGACGACGCCAAGCGCGCGGTGGAAGTGCTTCACGACCAATTCTTCATGGGCCGCAAACTGAACGTTTCCGGCGCCAAGTCGAAGGGTCAGGACGAGCGGGAAGATCGCGACGAAGAACGCGAAGAACGCCGCCCGAAGCCGCAGGCCGCCGCGCCGGCTGAATTGGAGGCGAAAGCCCCCGAAGCCGCGCCGGTCGAACCGGTCGCCGCCTCGGAGCCTGCCGCTCCGTCCGAAAATCAGAACGAAGCCGCCTGAAGCGCGCTTTTCCAAACCACCCCGCCTCGGCTCGTCCGTGGCGGGGTTTTTCTTTGCCCCGGCGAATCCCTTTGCTTCCCTCCCCTCGCCCGTGACCGATTCGCCCACACCTCTCTACGTCTGCGGCCCGACCGCTTCGGGCAAAACCGCGCTCGCCCTCGAATTGGCCCAGCGTCACAACGGCGAAATCGTCAACGCCGACGCCTTCCAGCTTTATCGCGGGCTCGACACGCTCACCGCCGCGCCTTCCGCCGCCGAGCAAGCCGTGGTCCCCCATCATCTTTTCGGCATTCTCGACCCGGCCGAATCGAACGACGCGCAAACCTATGCCAAACTGGCGGCTGAAGTGATCAACGAAATCCTCGGGCGCGGCCGCATCCCGATCGTGACCGGAGGCTCGGGCCTTTATTTGAAATTTCTCACCCACGGTGCCGCCCCCTTGCCGCAAGGCGACCCGGCCCTGCGCGCGGAACTCGACGCCTTGCCACTGGAAGAATTGGTCCGGCGACTCGAAACGCTCGACCCCGCCGAAGCCGCGCGCACGAATCTCCAAAACCGCCGCTATGTAAGCCGAGCATTGGAAATTTGCCTGCTTACCGGCAAGCGCGCTTCCGAGTTGCGCGACCAATGGGAAAGCGCCACCCGGGATCGTGTCGCGGCGTTGCGCGGCTATGTCATTCAGTTACCGCGACCGGAACTTCACGCCCGCATCGCCCGGCGGACCAAGGCGATGCTCGACGGCGGAGCGATCGGAGAAGTCGCCGCCGTCGGAGCCGTTTCCGAAACCTGCGGCAAAGCGATCGGTTTCCGCGAAATCCAGGCGTTGTTGCGCGGCGAAATCGACCGGGCGACCTGCGAAGAACTCATCAACGCCGCCACCCGGCAATACGCCAAGCGCCAAGAAACCTGGTTCCGCCGGGAAAATTGGCTGACGACCGTTTGATAAAAACAGGGAGCAAGGACATTCCTGTCCTTGCCCGTTTCCCAAATGGGACAGGAATGTCCCAGCTCCTTGCTTACAGCGGCAAATCGTAGCTGCGACCGCTCACGCCTTCATACCAGCGGATGTAAGCGTTGTTCACCATCGCGTAGCCACCGGCGGTCGGATAGTTGCCGGTGAAATACCAATCGCCGCACTCGCCTTTGACCGACGCGTGAAGGTTTTCGATCGTTTGAAAGATCACTTCGACCTCGCCGTTCCAGTCGATATCTTCCGGATACACCATCCGGCTGATTTCGGCGGAAACCTCCTCGTCGGTGAAATCGGCATAGACGCCTTGCACACGATTGAGACGCTCGGCGGCTGGCTTTTTAAGCTCCGCACGGCATTCGTCGTAAATCCGGTCGAGCAGCGACTGGCGCCCGGCGCGACGGTGCAGCGCCACGGCGGCCTGGAACGCGATGAAGCGTCCAATGTCCGCCATGTCGATGCCGTAGCAATCCGGATAACGGATCTGCGGCGCGGTCGAGCAGACGACGATCTTACGCGGCTGAGTGCGGGCGAGAATCTTGAGAATCGACTTCTTCAGCGTGGTGCCACGAACGATCGAGTCGTCGAGTGCTACCAGAACATCGTCCGGACGAACCACGCCGTAGGTGATGTCGTAGACGTGAGACACCAATTGGTCGCGCCCCTTGTCCTGGGTGATGAAGGTGCGCATCTTGATGTCCTTGTGGGCGAGTTTTTCGCCCCGCGGCCAGTTGCGCAAAATAAGATCGTCGAGCTTTTCGGCGGTGAGTTCGCCTTCTTCGACCGCCTTGAGAATTTCCGCACGAACTTCCTGACGACGGAACAGGCGAAGCCCGTCCATCAGTCCGTAGTAGGCGGTTTCCGCCGTGTTCGGAATGAAAGAAAAGACGGCCTTTTCGAAGGCTCCGTCGATCGACTTGACGATCTGCGGCACCAGCGAGGCGCCCATCGCCTTGCGTTCGCGGTAAATCTGCGGGTCGTTGCCGCGCGAGAAGTAGATTTTCTCGAACGAGCAAGGCGTGAATTTCTGCGGCGGCGAAAACGGCGTGTCGCTGAAGGAACCGTCGGCCTTGATCGTGACGATCGAACCTGGATCGACCGCTCTCACCTGGTCGGCCGAGGCTTCGAACACGGTCATGAGCGGCACCCGCTCGGAGGCGAAGGCGATCACGTCCTCAGTGACCAGCATGTGGCACGGGCGAATGCCGCGCGGATCGCGCATGACGAACATGTCGCCATTGCCGACCACGCCACAGATCGCATAGCCACCGTCCCACGGCTGGGCGGATTCGCCCACGATGCGCGAAATATCCATTTCGGCGGAAATGCGCGCCGGCATTTCCCGGCCGTCCACTCCGGCGTCGCGGAGCTTGCGATAAAGATCGGTGTGGGCCTCGTCAAGGTGGTAGCCGATTTCCTCCAACACCGTCTGGGTGTCCGTGCCGAACACGGGATGCTGGCCACGTTCAATGAGCACTTGGTTGAGCTCCGCGGCGTTGGTCATGTTGAAATTGCCCATGACCATGAGCGTGCGAGTCGGCCAGTTGCTGCGGCGCAAATACGGATGGCAGGAACCTTCGTCGAATTCGCCCGAAGTGCCGTAGCGAAGATGGCCGACGAGGATCTCCCCGCCGAAATCGAAGCGTTCTTTGACGCTTTCCGGGTTCTTCGGATCGAGAGCACCCTTCCGCGTCATCTTGTGGAAGGTTTTCACTTCCTTGCGAAAAATCTGCGCAAGTGCGTCCTGCTCAATGCCCCGGCGACGGAACACGTAGGGCTGGCCGAGCGGCATATCGAGTTTCACGCAGCCGATGCCGGTGCCGTCCTGACCGCGGTTGTGCTGCTTCTCCATGAGGAGGAACAGCTTGTTGAAACCCCACAGGCTGGTGCCGTAGCGGTCGAGGTAATAGGCCAGCGGTTTGCGGAGCCGGACGGCGGCAATTCCGCATTCGTGTTTCAGGAAGTCGCTCATTTACCGGTTGGTTGGCGCGGCCATCACTCGCCGCGCACTTTCACCCGAACACCTTCTTCGTCAACCATCCGGCCGATAATTGTTCCGCCGGGACCCGCCTTGAGAGCGGCTTCCACGTCGGATTCGGCGACGATGGCGACCCAGCCGATGCCCATGTTGAAGGTGTGGAAACGGTCTTCGGAATCGACGTGAGCCAGCAATTTTTCGATGCCCGGCAAGTCCCATTTCGGGATTTCCAGGTCGGCGCCCATGCCGACGAACAAGCGCTCCAGATTCTCCGGAAGGCCGCCGCCGGTGATGTGGGACATCGCCTTCGGCTTCACGCCGGAGGCTTTGAGACCATCGACCACGTCGTGGTAAAGGCGGGTCGGCTTCAACCAAGCCGCGAGTTCTTCATCCGTCACATCCGGCGCGTGATCCTTGAGGACACGGCGCACGAGCGACCAGCCGTTGGCGTGGATGCTGTCGGACGCGTAGCCGATAAGCACATCGCCGACCGCAACCGTCGTCGGGTCGATCAGATCGGGTTTTTCCGCGCAACCGATGCAAAAACCGGACAGTTCGATCACGTCGGCGGGGACGATGCCCGGCATTTCGGCCGTTTCGCCGCCGGCGAGGATGCAATTGCAGGCCTCCAGGTAATCGGCCATGCCCCCGATCAGACGGGTGATCTTTTCCTCATTGAGAGCCGCGATTCCGATGTAATCCAGGAACAGCAACGGATCGCCGCCGGTGGTGAGGATGTCGTTGACACTCATCGCCACGAGGTCTTTGCCTGCGGTTTCGAGTAAATCGTGCTCGAGGAGTAGCTCCAGCTTCGTGCCCACGCCGTCGCAACCGGTCATAATCACCGGTTGTTTGTAGGCGCTGAGGTCGTAGCAGGCTGCGAAAAGCCCGAACGCGCCGAGCAATTTCCGCTGCGCCTGGGTACGACCCACGTGCGTTTTGATGTCCCCCACCAGAGCGGCCGCTTTGCGCGTGTCCACTCCTGCCTGCTGATAAGTGAGCTTGCCCGCCATGGTTGCCGTAGGCGGGGGTCATAGCAGCCCACCCCCCCGCGTCACGCGGAAAATCCTTCTTTGGAAAAACTGAAGCTTCCCAATGGCCGATTTTTATCCTCAGAGTCGGAGAATCCCTGCTGCAATTCGCCCCCCACGGGTTGCATTCCGCGAATCCCCTATCCGTGAAAATCCCTACACCCCTTTGGTCTTTGAGCATTCGAGGACATCTAATTCCCCTTGAATGCATGCAATTCGGGGGTAAGTAACAGAACCTGCTGTACCTCAATGCATCCCGCAACCCAACCCTTCATCCGACTCGGGGCCGGACTGGAGATCGGCTACGGAAGTCCCTTGGCCCGTTCCGAACGGGAAATCACCTTGGAAGGGGGCACTCATTTCCTGCTCGCCCGCAACGGCCGGGGAAAAACCACCCTGCTCCGCACACTCGCCCGCACACTGAAACGCGTTTCCGGCGAATTCGAGACCCGCGGGTTCACCCAATACCTGCCGGAGGAACTTCGCTTCGACGCCGAACTGCCCGCCGCGACCCTTTTCCGCACTTTGTTACCAAAATCCCGCTTGGACGAGGCCATGAACCTCGCCCGCCGCATCGAACTCGACACCCGCAAGCCTTACGGACGGCTCTCCACCGGCAACCGGCGGAAAACCAGTCTCATCGTGGCCGAATATTCCGTTCACTCCGAAGAGGCCAACATTCTGCTTTTGGACGAGCCGTTCAGCGGCCTCGACGCCTACACGCGTGAAGCTTTTGAAACGATTTGGCACTCGGAAAACAGCCGGGTGCTCCGCTTGGTGAGCTGTCATCCGGATTACGATTCCATGCCGATGCCAAGCGCGCTGCTGATCGAAAGCGGCCACATCGTCCATCACGCCTCAACCGGCCAAACCTGGTCCGGCCTGAAAAACCTCCTCAACTGAGCGATGCGACTCTTCCGGCTCACCTTCGCCACGATCCTGCGACGCAAATCCTGGGCGGTTTGCGCATTCGCCGTGGTCGCGCTGCCGTTCATCCTGCCCGAGTTTTCCATGGCGAGCGAACGGCCCGTTATTCTCCAGCCCGCGCGCATCCAGGCGACTTGGAGCGTCCTTTGGATCTGCGCATTGTTCTGGGGACTCTTCACCGCTTCACGACAAGGCGAATCCAACGCCCGTTCCGGCCTGGGCGAATACTTTCTCACCACCGGCATCGGCGCCCCCCGGCAGTGGTTTCAAATCTGGCTCGCGGTGCTCGCCTACATCATCCCGCTCGCACTATTGGCCGCCGTGATGTGCCTTGGATTCGCCTTACCGAAAGATCCCGCGGAAAGGTCGATGTGGTGGGTACTGAATTTCCAGTATGTGGCCCTCTTCCTGCTAGCTGTCGCTCCGCTACTCGGCCTTGCGATCGCCTTGGCGTCCCGCTTCGGCGGTATCGCTGGTTTCACCCTGACTCTCGGACTCGCGTTGTATGGACTTTATGGCGTCGGCCACCTCGACAACATGCTCAAAGAAGGCTCCGACCCCTTGCTTCACACCATCTGGCAATTCTCGCCGCAATATCGATGGGCGGACCTCACGCAGCGCCTTTACTTCAAGCTCGGCGCTTTGCCCGCACCGCTCTTCTGGAAGACCGCGACCTATTTCACCGGAATCCTCGCCCTCTACGCCGGTCTTTCCCGCCTGATCTTCCGTACGAAATCCGTAGCCTGATGTTTCGAATCGCGTCCAACACCCTTTCCCTTCTGCTGCTCGGCGCAGGTGCCGGAGCATGGGCGTTGACGATCCAGCCGCTCGCCCGCGATCCCGAAACACACATCCCGCCAAATCCTCTGGGTTTGAAACGTAGTCCTTACGGGGAAGTGCTTGCCATGGCGATGCAGAGTCCGATCGACCTCGTCTGGCATGCCGGCGTCACCGGCGAAAATCACCACCACGCTCCAGGCGAGCCTGGTCATGACGATCACGATCACGATCACGATCACGATCACGATCACGATCACGATCACGATCACGATCACGATCATGATCATGATCATGGACGGGACGACGAAGGCACCACCCCGAAAGCCCTTCCCTCAGGACCGCTGGGATCTTACCAACGTTATCTGGAAGAACTGAACGCCGCCGCCGAGCTTCGCACCAATCCGAAATCCGCTACCGAAGCCCATCGCTTCGCCATGCGCCGGAAAGTGGAGGATCAACTTCGTTTCGCCTACGAACTCGATCCGTCGCACTACGGCAACTACAACTCGTATCATTTCTTTCTCACTCATTCCACCCTTGGCACCCGCCCGGAGCTGACGCGGCAGGCGATGGCGCTTACGGAGGATACCATCCGCTACTGTTTGTCCCGTAACGACGATCCACGCCCGGCTCTCACCGCCGCCGCCGCCATCGAAAACGAATTTTTGATTTTTTTCAACGAACCGGCCCGCCATCCGCTTTCGGAGATGCGACGCAAGCTCGACTTGTTAGACACCAGTCTCGCCCGTCATCGCGAACTCCGTGAACAATGGATCCAATCCGGCAACTGGAACCTCATCTCCCGCGCCCGCCAGGAGGAAATCGACGAACGCTACCGGTTCACCAACAAACTCCGTGAAGCCATCGCCGCCACCTTGCAACGGATGACCACCGAACAGCAGCTTGGATTGGACCTCAAAACTCCGACCCCACCGTCGTTCGCCCGTTGACCGGCCGAAACCCCAATTCCCATTTCCATGTCCTACGCCCCGCCACCCCTTCCCGGAGTCGCCGCTCCCGCCCACCGCTTCACCCGCGATATGGACGGGCAAGCCATGCTCGGTCTCATTTTCCGGGTCTGCAAGGAGCTCAGGGTGTCGGATATCCAGATGCGATCGGACCGGCCGGTCTACATCCATACCAATAAAGGCATGGAGAAACTGGAGCACCTGGGCGTGCTCGATGGCGGCCAAATGGACGAGATTCTCAAGGCGCTCATCCGCAACCGCGAAAGCGCCAGCCATGGATTCGGGGAGGAAACTTCCACTCTGGAGGAACGCGTCGAAGATAAGATCGATCGCGCCATCGCCGATTTTGCCAAAACCAAGGTCGCTGATTTCTCCTGCGACGGCATTCCGATGGGCGAAAACGGCGAAAAATCCGGCCGTCTGCGTATCCAAGCCCACCTCAGCTCCTCCGGCCTCGGCGTCACCTGCCGTATCCTGAACGACCACATTCCGGAGCTTGAAGCGCTCGGGATCGACCCCGACACCACCGCGACTCTTCGCCAAGCGGTTCTCAAGCGAGCAGGCCTTTGCTTGGTCACCGGTCCCACCGGATCGGGCAAATCGACCACCCTCGCAGCCCTCATCGACTGGCTGCGCCGCAATCACCCGAAGCACATCGTCACCGTCGAGGATCCGATCGAGTACCAATATCCCGACGACATGCCCGACCCGGAATATTCCGGCCATCGCATCCCTTCGCCCTCGATCGTCACTCAACAGGAGGTCGGCCGCGACGTCCACTCCTACCGCCAAGGCCTCAAGGACGTCCTCCGCAAAGCGCCCCACGTCATCCTGCTGGGCGAAATCCGCGACCGGGAGGCGATGGAAACCTGCATGGAAGCCGCGCAAACCGGTCACCTCGTCCTTTCGACCCTCCACACGACCGGCGCGGTGAAAACCCTCGGTCGTATTCTCGAACTTTACCCGAAGGACAATCACTCCGCCGTGCTTAGCCGCCTTTCGGAAATTCTCATTTTCGTTCACTCGCAAGGCCTGCTCAACGGCATCGAGCGACGGGTGCTCACCTACGAGTTCCTCCAGAACAACGACGACGCCGTTTCCAGCGCCATTGCAAATTACGGCGGCGGTGCACGATCACTCGAAGACGTCATCCGCCGCGCCGGCAACATCGAATGGGACGCGAACCTCCGCCGCTTGTTCCGTCAGGGATTGATCGACGAACAGGCCCTCGTCAGCGCCCGCATGAACCGCAACGATTCGGACATTTTGTAGCTTGATCTCCCCTCACCCTTTGGTGCAGACTGCATCGCTTGATTGCCCGCCCCCCCTGAAATCAAGCTTTTGCCAAATTTCATTCTCCCCTGTGGCAAAAACCCGAAAAAACGAAACACACCCAACACAATGAAACTGAATACCCGCAATGTGACGAAGAAGTCAGGTATGACCCTGCTGGAATTGACCGTGGTCATCCTCGTCCTTCTTTCCCTGATGACCATTCTCTTCATCGGTGCCCGCCAGTGGAAGAAAGGCTCGGACCGCGCCGGTTGCATTATGAACATCCGCAACATCCATCAGGCTGTTCGCGGTGATCAAAACATGAAGGGCAAGAACGCAGGGGATGCTGGTCTTGTTGCCGCCCGAATCATCGGAACTGGCGGCTATATCGAAAACACTCCTACCTGCCCATCGACCAGTGTTGCTTACGTGCTAGTCGACGGCAACTACCCGGCGTTGAACTCGCCCGCTGTCGCCTGCCCAAGCATCGCCACGGAAACCGATCACGTGCCGAACAGCACCGCCGGCTGGTAATTACAGCCTCTCATGATCGTTCAAGCGATCCGCCGTCCCCGGCGGATCGCTTCCTGCATGCTTTGATTTGTCACTAGGTCTAACCCTTACACCCTGGACCCTTGGCCAGTTTCCAAAATCCCCGGCTTCTGAACGAAGCCAAACGCTATTCCCAAGCGTGCTCCATCCTCCGCTCGACGAGCCGTGCCCGCAACAAAGCGTGGTTTCAAGACGCGCTGGAGCTCGATTATCAATTGCACCTTCGCAGTGAGGGCGGCGGCATCGTCTCGCGTATTTTCGATCGCAAGTCCGGCGATTGGTCCGAGGGTCCCGCGATCATGTCCGAGGTGCTTCGCGACGCTGAAAAGGCGGCCGCGTTCGCGCACCAAATCATCGAACTGGCTCGTCAGGCCCGCGCCAACGCGCTCGGGGTGATTCTCTACCTTGCGGACGAATTCGCCACCGCCGAGCTACGATCCGACTATGACAATCCCGCGGATCTCGCGGAGCTTCGGGCGACGGCCGAAGCCAACCCGGGAACACTCTTCGAGGGAGCAGCGGTTTCGTCAGACGAGCAATCCTACCGGCTTTTCCCCTATCCCGCAGCCGGCGGAGAGTCCATCGCCACCGGCATTGCTACGAGCAAACAGCATGGGGCGTTCTTCGAACAACTGCGCTCGGTGTCCGAAGAACAAAACTTTCCCGTCATCGCGCACGCCTTGAGCGCGCCGTTGGTGGCCCTGCTCGCGGTTCCGGAAGCCGCCAAGCCCACCCGCAACAAACCGTTCATGGCGGTGCTGTATTACAGCCCGTTCACCGTAATCGCCTTCTTTAACGAACACGGCGACTTGCGTTTGATTCGAACCATCCAACATCGTGGCCAACGCAGACCGCTGAATCTGCGGGACATCACCACCACCACGCTCGCCGCGTTGGAACTTTCTGACCCCGATGTATTCATCCTTCCGTTGACCCGTAACGCCGATCCGACGGTGCTGGTCGATCTTCAAAGCAAGTTCACGAAAAGTCGGGTGGACACGGTGGACTGGACCCAAACCTCCTTTTCCCACCGCGGCATTCCCGCTTACTGCCCCGAGCTTTTGATCGCTACCCGCCCGGCCAGCGAGGCGATGACCGGGTTCAGCACCACCTATGAATCCCTTGTTGCCGACAAATGGGTGCATCAGAACTTTCTGCCTATTCCCCTGGAAGTCGCCGAAATTTACCCGACCCACAACGAGGTAAAGTTGCTGCGCACGGTTCGCCTTGCGCGAGTTGCTGTCGTTTTGGTCGCTCTGCTGACAATCGCATGGGCCTTGTTGGGGTTGTTCCAAATGACCCGTCAACCGGCCTGGGCATTCGAGCCGCAGGAAGCTGCAACGGTGCAAAAACGCGTCGCCGCCCTCACGGTGGAACGGCAGCAGATCGATCACTGGGACAACCTGCTGGAAGATCGCTCCAAAGGCTGGACCGCCATGGAATTGCTTTGCCGGTTGTTTCCGGAAAACAGCGGTCTTCTGGTCAAAAGTTTCAACCACACCACCCGACCGGAACCCGCTCCGGGCAAAGCCAAGGTCGGCTTTGTCAAAGAGTGGAGAATCACCGGCTACACCCGGGAAGATGGCTTGGAGAAGCTTAACACGATCAATTCCCGAGACGGCATCAACGCCATTTTCGCGGATGTCGCCAAAGTCACCGGCAACGACGCTTATCGTCCTGATGTCGGCAACCGAAGCACGCTCGTGAACGTCCGCTTGCAGGAAAACAACTCGTTTCGCCCTCGTCCCACCGAGGAACTGCTTACCGCGGACACCTCGAGCTATCGCCATACGTTCGAACTCATCATCACCCAACGGTTCGAAGCCAGCGACCCTCTCGCGCTCAACGTCTCGAAAGCTCCCTGAAGCCAATTCCCCATTGACCAACCTGATCTCAGGCAGCCTCCATGTATTATCGTCAATCCATCTTATTTTTCGGTCTCATCGTTCCCCTGCTGATCGCGGGGCTGGTGGTGGGAGGCGTTTTCTACGCCCGTCATAATGTCGCCGAGTCTTTCACAGCCAAGGAAAAGCAGTATAAACTCTACGACCAAAACAAACGCAGCGCCGACGCGCTCGATAAGGACTTGGTCACAAAGCGCGACTCCGTCAAACGCTGGAAATCCCTGCTTGCGGAAGAAACTAAAAGCCAGGTCAACAATCACATCCGCAAGATCCAGGATTCGCCACTCGGCAAGGAATTCCAACAAACCAGCACGGAGTCCCTGAACACTCAAGGCGGTTTCGCCTCGGTCTCGGCCCAAAAGTCGTCTCAACTCCGCTTGGGTTTTCGCGGAACCTATCGCGCGCTCCAGCGCGCGTTCCTGGACCTGGAAACCCGAATGCCCCAATTGCAACTGCAGGAAATCAAGATCGACGCGAACTCCACCCAAGCCTCCATGAACAACGTCGACGTCACCTACACCGCTTGGGAAAACTGACAAGCCACGCAGTCCCTGCAACCACCCCTTTGTTCCCACTCGCCATGGCGAAGATCCCTTTCATTCCCTGCCAAATTCGCAAATCAATCCTCGGTTCCGCCGCATTGTTTGTGACGAGCTTGGTATCGGTTGCGGCACCAGCCGCTCCGCTCTCTCAAACAACCCAAGTGACCATCGCGCCCTCCCGATACGCTGGCGCCGAAACGGAGGCTTACATTCTCACCCTGAGTTCCCGGTTGGCCAGCACCAGCAGAACCACGGATCCTTTTGGTCAGGTTCAGGATCCCGGCGCAAAACCCGCTCAACCCAAGGTCGCGAAACCCACACTCAACAAGCCGACCGCCGGACCCGCGGCAAAGCCGTTCAGCGAAATCGTGAAGCAAATACGGGTGACGACCGTGATGCCCGCCGAAAACCGCTTTCTGGTTGGCACTCGCAGTCTCAGCGCAGGTGACAGCTTCCCGCTTGTCTCTCAAGGCCGCCGCTATCAGGTCAAGGTCGTCGAGGTCTCCGCGGAACGCATCTTGTTTCGTGACTTGGGCAGCTCCGAAGACGGAGAGCTCCGTCTGGACGTGATGCCGCAAGGCATGAGCCGCGGAATCCGCGGCGTACTCGCTCCCGGCATGGAAGCATCCAAAGCCGACGCTCCTCTCGAAATCGATACCCCTGGTTCCCGCCATTAAATTTCATTCAGTTTTTTGACCTTCCTCTCCATGAAACCAACCCGCCTCTCTCTGCTCGCGCTCGCCGCGGTAATGACCGCCGGCCATCTGCCCGCTCAATCGCCGGACAGCGACTCGGTTTACCGCGCACTCGTGGAAAAACGCGGCAACACATCCGCCGCTCCTGAAAACGAAGCGTTGGTCGAGCCGGTGGTCCCTGCGACTCCCGCCAAGACCAACGGCAACACTCCAACGTCGGTTACCAAGGCCGAGCAAATCCCCGCGGAGGCAGTGGAGGTGGAGAAGAAGCCTATCGGCGATTCCGAAGAAGGCTATCTGATCAAAGACGCCAATTTGAACGATATCTTCCAGTTTCTGGCCAAGGAGGCGGGCCGCCAGTACTTTCACAATTCCAAGATCGCGACGCCCGAATACCGGGTGACCGGCCACCTCAACACCGGCAATCCGCTCCAACAGATGGAAGAGCTGGCCTTCATGTACGGCCTTACGCTCTACACGAAAGGCGGCACGGTCTATGCGTTGACCCAGGCTCAGCTCGGTCAGTTGCCCGGTGCCGAATTTCACTACCAGCTCAGGTATCTGCGCCCCACCGACATCACGCAAATCAAGGAATTGATCAAACCCGTGCTCAGTCCGTCCGGGGTGGTCAATTTCGAGCCAAAAACCAATACCGTTATCATCGTCGATAACGCACAAAAGATCGAAGCTGCTCGCAACTTGCTTCATAACGTCGATCAGGCCAAAGGCCAAATTGTGGTAGAAACGAAGATTCTTCGTATCAATAGCAAGGCTGCGGAACGGGTCGGGGTCGACTGGACAAAATCCCTCGGTTCTACCGGAGTGAATCTGGAAGTTGCCAGAAATCTCAATAGCGTTTTCGGTATCAATTCGGACTTCGAAACTGAAGGAATCAGTTCCGGGGATGCCTTAGCTACGCTAGATACTTCGACCAATAATTTGGTGCTTTCTCCGCTCCAACTGAATGGCGTTCTTCGGGCGCTCGCCGAAGGCGGTGTCGCCAAACAGGTTTCCAATCCCACACTCATTACGGAAGACAACGAACAGGCGACCATCGCGATCATCGACCGTGTGCCGATCATCACGACCACCGCAAGCCAGGGATCAAGCACGACTCTCTCCTCGGAAGAAGTCCGTTACAAAATCGACGAAAGCGACAGCACCATCGACAAGGAACCCGAAAAACACCGCGAAATCGGCATCTCACTCGTCGTAACGCCCACACTCCTGCCGGATGGCACCGTCCGCATGCGCATGCGTCCGCGTTCCGCCCAGATCACCGACCAGGTTGTCAGCGCCACGTCCGGCAATGTTTATCCGCGCGTTACCGAATCCATGATCGAAACCCTGGCCCGTGTGCCGGACGGTTATTCGCTCGTCGTGGGCGGCTTCTATGGTGAAGTCCAAGAAAACAACAAAACCAAAGTGCCGCTCTTGGGTGATGTGCCGATCCTGAATTTTTTCTTCAAGAGCAAGAATTTGAGCAAGGAGAACACGAGTTTAGTCTTCATCGTGACACCGAAGTCGTATGACCCAAGTGATCGCTGTCAAACCCGTGATCGCAATCTCGCGCTCCGTGACAAGCTTACGCTACCTGCGGACCACGATTGGGCCGACCCAACCAATGACGGACCCGCTCACGAGCCGAACTTCCGCCGGAGCATCCGGGGCATCAAACCGAACCCGGCCCCCTACTATCCGCAAACTGAAAAGACTCCCGTAGAGGAGATCGTGGTCGACGAAAACTGTGATTCCTCCGCGAAAGCTGTTATCGTGGAACCCAAAGCCCAGTTCAGCCGCGCACGCAGGTAATTCAAACTGCCATCTCGCTCGATCCCATGCACCCGACTCTCACTCCGACAAAAACGAGCAAACGCGTTAACATCGATGACGCGATGAACGAATGCATCGCCCGCACGGCCGAAGCGTTGGGTGCATGCGGCGCGGCCGATGGTTCGGAAATCGCGGCCGGTTTGCGGTTGGTTCAAAGCGCGTTGATCGAAGGAAAGCCTGCGGACCTGATCGAGTGCGTGGTTCGGGCGCAAGGGCACGATGTGGAACGGCTCGGGTCAGCAATCCTCAAGCTGTCCGACGCGGTCTCGGCCGACATGAACCCTTATCCGCCCGTGTTTCCATTCGCAGGAAAGCTGATCACTCCGACCGCTTTTTACGAGGCGTTCCCCGATTTCCACCAGCTTGCGAAGGTATTGCTGACACCGGTGATTTACGCCGAAGACACGGATGCGATCGGAATCGCCTCGATCAATCCGATCGCTTCAAACATTCTCGCGGAAGAGATTCTGGGCTGCATGGAAGACCGGGTCGGCGTAAAGCCCTTCGTGACGCTGACGAGGCTCGACTACGAAAGTTGGGCCTTCCTCACGCGAAAGCACTTCGCCCTTCAAGGCTGATTCGTCCCACCCTTTAGCCCTTAACCCTTTTTCCCATGATCGAATTCGACGGTATCGCCTTCAATGAATCGATCAGCCGCCGGATCATGACGGCGCTGGCCGATCATGATTCTTCCTTTGCGGAGCTGGCCCAAGATCAGGTGGCCAACCGGGTCACCCGCTACAGTTTCATGGCAGCGGTCGCCCAGATCAACGGGCTCCCGTTTTTCCCGAAAATCGCGGAATTCTGCGATTCAGCGCTCCATGCTTATTGCGACCCCGCCGTGATGACCCGCGGCTTTTTCACCCCGCTCTGCCAAGCTCCTGGCAACAAGCTGATCGTAGCGGTCGCCAACCCTTGGAGCCCGCTTGCGGAAGAATATCTCGCACCCCGTTTCCCCGACCTCGAAATCGTCAAGCTGGTCACTCTCGCTTCGGAAATCAGCCGGGCGATCGAATCGGTGGCGATCAGCAGCGGCCCCAGCCGTTCGGAACTGGAAGCGATCGACGTGGAGGACCTTGATGAAGGTCACCGGGACTTCGATGTTACGAGCGATTACTCCGAACCGATGGCTCAGTTGATCGCCACGATCATGGCCGACGCGGTTAAACTGCGCGCCTCGGACATCCACTTCAAGGTCGAGAAGGAAATCTTCTACTACACCTACCGTGTCGACGGCGACCTCGGAAACAAGGTCGAGATCCCGATGAAGCTCAAGGACCGTCTGGACGCGTTCCTGCTGAATCTGATGAAGCTGCCGACCGAGATCCGGAACACGACTCCCGGCATTTCCGGTCGTTTCACGATCTCCTATTTCCATCGACCGATCGACATCCGGTACGAACGTCACCGCACCTACCGCGGCTATCACATCACGATGCGTTTGCTCGACAAGAGCCACATCAACGTGACCTTGGGCAAAGGGACGCTGGCCTTTGACGACGAAACTTTGTTCGAGCTGAGCCGTGTTATGAAGATTCCGGCCGGCATCATCGTGATGTCAGGGCCAACCGGTTCGGGTAAGTCAACGACCCTCAATGCCATTCTGCGTGAATTGAACCGGCCCGAGGTCAACATCCTCACGCTCGAGAACCCGGTCGAAGACGAAGTCCCAGGCATCACCCACTGCGACCTCAAGAGCCCCAAGGAATTCAAGCCGATGATCGCTTCGTTCATGCGAAGCGATCCGGACATCATTCTGATGGGCGAGGTGCGTGACATCGAATCCGCCGAACTCGCGATCGAAGCCGCGGTCACCGGTCACAAGGTTCTGACCACCATTCATACACCGCGAGCTTCACAGATCATCGAGCGCTTTGAGCAGCTCGGCATCGAACGCTGGAAAATCGCCCAGACGCTCAAAGCGGCCTGTGCCCAGCGCTTGGTCAAACTGCTCTGCCCTTATTGCAAGGAGATCCAGATCGGGATCGGTGAACTCGATCGCCGGACTTTCAGCTTGGATGATACTTGGGCCGACGTTCCTGTTTTCTCGGCCAAACACGGCGGCTGCCAGGAATGCCGCAACACCGGTTACAACGGCCGAACCGCTATTTTGGAAATCATTCCGATTACGCCGAAGGTTTCCGACCAACTTTCGAAAGGGGAGATTTCTCCTTACGAGTTGGAAGTAAAAATCCAAGAGGAAGGCATCCTTCCCAATCTCCGTCGCAGCGGCCTCCGTCTTCTGCGCGAAGGCAAAACCGACCTCCACGCGATCAGCCAGGTGATCGACATGACCTATTCCGATGAGTAACGCCGGCACCACCCTCAAACCGTCGCCTTCCCTGCCCGCATCCGCACAAGGTGCCGCGCCGGCGAAAGGCATTACGTTCGGAAAAAGCAAACCCAGGGAGTTTAAAAAGAAGGAACTCGTGCAGATGTTCCGCGGGCTCGGCTCCATGTTGCGAGCCCAGATCAACACCGCGGATGCTTTGAAATACTATGGCCAGGGCCTGCCCAATAAAGTGATGGCGGATACCTTGCTCCGCATCCGGGAGGACATCAACGCGGGGATTAATATCCATGAGGCATTCCGCCGCACCGGCCGGTTCAGCGATATGATCGTGGGCCTGATCCAAGCGGGCTCGGATGCCGGCCAACTCCACGAAGCGTTTCGGTCATTGGGTACCCGACTGACGAACGAGCTACATTTTACCAAAGCCTTGAGAAAGGCGACGGTGATGCCCACGGTCGTTATTAGCATTCTCATCGGAGCGTTTATCGTTTCCCAGGTCCGAATCGTTCCCCAAGTGGAACAAATGATGGCATCGGTCCGCCAGAAGCCTGACGGCTTGACGGCACTCTCTTTCAAGGTCAGCCACCTGGTTCAAGCAGTCTGGCCGGTGGTGATTATCGCCATTATTTCGACCGCCATCGTGATCTGGCGTTCGGAAAAAGTCCGAACCGTCATTCTTGGATTCGCAATGGCCAAATGGCGCCTTCTCCGCATGCTGATCATGAGCGTCCGGCAAATGACTTTCCTGGCCACGATCAAGCTCCTCCACGGCAATGGAATCAATTTGGCCAAGTCGATCCGCGTATCGGCGAACAGTGTCAAGGGCACGCCTTTTTACGCCGAACTTCGGGAAGCGGCCGATAAATATGAGAAATCCGGTGTTCCCCTTTCCACCGCTTTCGCGAAATACACCTCGGTCGACGCGCAGGTCGTCCATATGCTGGCAATTGGTGAAAAATCAGCGTCCATCGACAACCAGTTGGAGATGTTGACGACGATGTACGAGGAAGATGCGGAAAACCACATGGCGACCTTCACCGCATCGGTCAACTTCTTGGTCCTTCTTATTGCTGTCGCCCTCATCGGAGCGGTCTTTGTTGGAACTTTCCTGCCGATCTTCCTCATGGGACCGAAGATGATGCAAAGTGGAATGTAGGCCATGCAGCTTACCCGTTTCGATCGTTGGCTTCGCGAGCGTTTTGTGAATGAAACGCATGTTTATACGTTGCGTCCGCCAACGGAGGTTCCCGCAGGCATCCGGCACGAACTCATGCCCGAAACCGCGGGTTCAACGTATCGCCATCGTTTCATCGCCAGGCGCTCCAAGCACGCCGACGCTTTGATCACCCGGCTGAAAGACGACAATCAGATGTTCACGACCCGCGTCGTCGAACGGAAAGCTTGGTTTACCCCTTACCTCGCTCCAAAAGAAAAGTCCGTCACTTGGTGGATCGCATGGAAGATCGTCGCCACGATATCGGTGTTCTTCGTTTTGGCTTGGTTGAAATCGCTATGGGACAACCCGGAAATTCGCGCCGAGATCATCGATGCGGTCAAAATCCTTCAAAACTGACAGTTCGACACCCGATGAAACCCATACAGCTAATTTCTTACAAGGCGCGAGGATTCACCCTCATCGAAATGTCCGTCGTCATCTGCGTGCTGGTCGCGCTGATGAGCACGGGGATTTATTTCGGCAGCAAAATCAGCGAATGGCAGGCCGGCAAGGAAGCGGCCGAACAACTGCGAGGCGTGTATGCGGCGCAACGCATGTATCTCGCCGATCATCCCACGACCGCCGTCGCTAATCTCACCGCTGCGAATCTGATTCCTTATTTGCCAAACAATCCGGGTGTCATGCCCACGGTTCTTTCGTTGGACGACGACGAGCTGGGAATCGACGTGACGGTTTCGCCGCCCGTTTTGACTTTAGGGGGTGCCGTCTATGACCCCTCCGGCGGCAGCAGCGATTCGTTGTGGGACGTGGGTGAATGAAACGCTTCCTGACATCGCTGGCGTGCCTGGTGTTGGCGTCGGGGCAGTTGGCTCGTGCGGATGAATTCCGGCACGTTGGCGATTATCTCCTCCGGTCCCGCGTGAAGCTCAACGGGACGCGTTCGATTCCCATCGCGATCAAGCCGATGGTTTTTCACGTGTTTACCGATGGCGTCGAAGTCCGCATCACCGCGGAAGACGATGAGGACGCCCGCACGACCTTCGAGATTTACCGTTCGGATGGCATCGGCAGCCAAAAAGGAGCGAATGGCGCGATCGAGATCATCCCCGGCGTCCAGGCGTTGAGCCGAAATGGCGGATTGCTTCGCCACTTGCGGCTCAGCCGAGAATTCCTCACCATCACGGCGTTCCCGGGAGTTTCCGATCAAACGGTTATCACCCATGCGATCGCGGTGGAAGGCACCGCAACCTCACCGGCGAACTTCCCGGCCGGTCGCCCCGAGCCACCCACTTCGCCATGAATCCTCTTCCAGTAGACGGGAGCGTCCCGGAATCTTTTGGAGCATCCGCCCTCAGCGGTGCATCCAACGGAACGCATGATGCTTACTCCAACCGGAGAAAAAACGGTTCCGGATCGGGAGCCTATCCCTTTCTCCTTCTTTTGAGCACCGGGGTGGCCGGCCTGTTTTGCTATCTGTATCTCACCAAACCGGTGATCGTGGAGGCCGCTGCTGTTTCGCCAGTTGCACCCGTCACGATTGAGGAAAAACCGCTCGCCGCCGCACCATCTGTCCCCGTTCCGGCTCCCGTGCCGCAAGTGCCGGTCGAAAAACCCGTCGCCCCCGCGAGTTTGGCGCTCGTACCTTCCAGCCAAAAACTACCGGGCGACGTCGGCCCTTCCGCCGCCGCGCCGCGGAAAGCGATCGGCAAAACCGGCGCCAACGTCTTCGAGGAAACCAATTTGCGGATTCAGCACGTTTTGATCGCGGAAGCCCCGGGCGGAGCACGGAATCGCTTGGAATTCGAAGTTCCGGTGCTTTATCGCAGCCGCAATTTGCGCTGGAGCCCTGCGGAAGTCTCGCAAGCGCGCGAACTTCTGGGCAAGCTCGCCGATTATCAGGAGAAAAACCGGGCCTTGCGCGCGGAAGGCCTCGTGTTGTTGGACGCCTGGAATCATCTGATCAACCGGTCCATCCCCGGCAGTGTGCTGCGAGCCGACAGCCCTTCGCTGCCGACCAATCAAGATGAGGCAAACGGTTCCCCGCAGCCATCGGCGTTGGACACCACCGAAGCCATTCGTCTTAATCCCGTCGGCCAATGAAACGTCCGCTTGCAGTATCGCTTTGCACCCTCGTATGCGCGCCTTGGCTCGCCGTGGCTGAATCCCCGTCGGAACCCGGCGAAGACGCGTTGTTTGAAATCTTGCGCGATACCACCGGCGGAAAACCTCGCCGCGAGGTGACCGTGGTGCTTGAAGACGAAGGCAAACCCGTCGCGCCTCCGCAAAAACCCAACGCCGCAGCGGTGGAAAAGCCATCTTCAAAGCCATCGGAACCGACCGGGTTGGTTGCGGTCACTCCCGTGACGGAGAAAAAGGATCCGCAAAAAGGCGTCGCCGTCCGGGTGGAAACCCTCCAAGCAAGCGAGACTCCCATCGATCCCAAGCAGGTCAAACTTCTCGCCCCCTTCCCCGCCAAGCCTCTTTCGACCCCGCCCTCAGGCTGGGCGCTGGACACCTCCGGAAACGCACCCGCCTTCGTCAAGGAGGTCGAACTTGCACCCGGAACCAGCATTTCCCTAAGCATCAAACCGCACGTCCTAACGGCCGGGGCCAACGGAACAAGCTTGTTCAGTGTCAGCGAACCGGGTTTTGATCCCTCATTGGGTTACCAACAAACACGCACCTTGGGCTCGATTCTCTCCACTTCCATCGAACAATTGGACGAAAGCTCCAAGCGAATGGGCCAAGCCATCGACCATCTCCAGCAGTTGCTGGTTTCCCTTCCCGCACCCGCGACTGAAGCAGCCGCCCCCCTTTCCGATCTTCCGACACCCAAGGACATTCAGCAGCCAGTCAGAAAGCGATGAAAGCCTCCGTCGTCCCTGTCATTTGTTCCATCGCGCTTACCGGCATGCTCGGAGCTGGAGCCACGCATTGGTGGTCGGTCAGACAATTGGTCGCCCTCGCGGGAAAATTGCCGGCTCCACGTTCAGCGGAAGCGATTGCGGCCAAACCCTCGGAAAGGGTAGCACCCGCGCCGATGCAGGTTCCCATCGCCCCTACCCCGCCGCCCGCTCCGCCGGTGGTGGCGAAAACAGAGTCCGGCCCCGGCAAAAGCGAACGGGAATTCTTTTCCTCCCTCGTCGATGAGCTGAAAGCCGTCCGGCAGCAAAATCAGGAACTTCGCGATCAGGTGGCGGAAACCAACCGCGACCTGATGGAGCTTCAATTCCGGGTCGACACACATTCGGAATCCTTCCGCCCGCTCAAAGTCACTTCCGAACCCGCCACCCTGCAAAGTGAGATCGGCGGCGTCCTCCCTCCCAAAGCCCTCCCGGTGGAATGATTGGCAAATCCTTAGGATTGTAGTTGCCACGGTCATTCCAGCCGCCATTTTGATAAAGCCCCCATAGGCATCAGCCATCCCTTTCATTCCGTGTCAGCCCGCATGTTACTCGTCCGGACCGGACCTGGTGTTTTCGACGCCAAGGTTCTGGTCGCCGTCGAAACCGGATTCCATATCCGGCTGATCGCCAGTCCCCAGGAGCTTGCGTTGGCTCTCCAGACGGAGACGTTCGACCTGATTCTTTTCGACGGACGGGAACTCGAAGGCGACCCGCTCGTTTTTGTCGAAAATGTCCGCGAGCACCAGGCGACTCTACCGATCCTGATGCTTACCGATAAGCCGCAGGTCCAGTTGATCGTCAAAGCGATCCGCTTCGGAGTGCGCGACTTTTTCCATCCGCCGGTCAATCTCAGCGACCTCTTCGCGCGGATTACGGAACTGCTTCAACCGCGTTTGGAAAGCCGCACGGAGAGCGTCGCCCAGCACGCCCGGTCGGAAATCACCCTTTTCCTCGCGGGAGAAACCTCCTACTCGCCGGAAGAACCGACGCCCGCGAGCCGTGCCGATGACAGCCAACTGAAAGCCCTGAATGAAGAATGCGCGCGGTTGAACCGCCAGCTTCAGGAGGAAAAGACAAAACGAGCCGAAGCTGAAGCCCAAGCGGATCAGCGATCGAAGGAGTTCGACGAGCGGGCCAAGGCGTTGGCCGCGCGGGAGGCCAAATTCAATGCCGAACGCGAATCCTACGGCCAGGCACTGATGGGCATGGAGGCGGATCGCGCCAAGCTGGCTCAGGCGAAAGCCGAGCTGGCGGGACGTGAAAAATCCCTCGATCCCGACCGCCAGGAACTGACCCAAGCCCGTGCCGAGCTGGAATCCGCCCGTGCCGCGCTGGCCGAAAAAGAAGCTTCGCTCGCCAAACTCCGCGCGGAAACGCAGCAAACCCAGTCCGAACTGGAAAACGAGCGCGCCGGCATCGAAGCGCAAGCGCTTGAATTGAAGTCCGCGAAAGCGCAGGCCGAAGCCGCGATCAAGGGACACGCCGAACGGGAAGCCGCGCTGGCTGAACGCGAAGCGGAGTTGCGCAAACTCGCCGCCGGTTTGGACGAACGGCAGAAAGAACTCTCCGACGGCGATGAATCGTTGCGGGAGGCGCTTTCCGAAAAAACGAAACGCGCGACTGAACTCGAAGAAGAACTTTCGCATCGCAAATCCGAAGCCGAAGCCCGCGAACAATCCCTCGCCGCCGAGGAAGCGCGCGTGGCCGAACTGCGCAAAGCGGTAGAAGCCGAACGGGCACGCCTTGAGGCGGATGCGAGCGGTTTGGAAGCCGCTAAAACCGAAGCCGACGCGGCGATCAAGGGGCATTCCGAACGGGAAGCGACGCTTGCCGAACGCGAAGCCCAACTGAAGGAATTGGAAGCCGGTCTCGCCAAACGGGAAGAAGAATTGGCGCGGATCAAAAACGAGTTCACCAATCGCACGAAAGAGGCTGCCGAGCAAGGCGACGAATTCTCCCGGAAACTCGCCGAAGCCGAGGCTCGCGAAGCGGCCGTGTCCGCCGAAGAAGCGCGGATCGCGGAATTGAGGAAAGCCTTGGAAGCGGACCGCGCCCGTCTCGAAGCCGACGCCAAGGGATTGGAAGCGGTTAAAAACGAAGCCGATGCCGCCATCAAAGGACATTCCGAGCGCGAAGCGGAATTGGCCCGGCGCGAAGCCGAGCTTCGGGCAGCAGAAGAAGGACTCGGCCAACGCCGGAAAGAAATCGACGCTGCAGCGGGCCAACTTGAGGCCCGCGGAAAACAAATCGCCGAACAGGAACAGGGCCTTCCCGGCAAGCTGGCCGAACTGGAAGCCCGTTCCCAAGCAATTCTCGCTGAGGAAGCCGGTATCGCGAAGCTCAAGAAAGAGCTCGAAGCCGAGCGCGCCCGCTTTGACGCCGATGCGGCGGGACTGGAAGGTGCCAAAGCCGAGGTGGATGCCGCCCTCAAAGGCCACTCGGAACGCGAAGCCGTATTAGGGAAACGCGAGGGTGAACTCCGTCAACTCGAAGCCGGACTTGAGAAACGGCAGAAGGAAGTCGCTCAAAAGGAAGAAAAATTCGCAGCCGAAGAAAAAGCGACGCAAGAAGCCTTGGCCGCCAAGGCGCAGAAGATTGCCGAGCGCGAAAACGAACTCTCCCGTAAACTCGGGGATTTCGAAACACGCGAGCAATCGCTTGCATCGGAAGAATCCCGCCTCGGGAAGCTCCAGAAAAAACTCGAAATCGATCGCGCGCGTTACGACGCCGACGTCGTCCGGCTCCAGGCCACCAAGGCGGAAGCCGAGGCGACCATCCAGCATCAGACCGAACGCGAGGCCCACGTCGAGAAACGCGAAGTCGAACTGCGCAAACTCGAGGTTTCCCTTTCGCAACGGCAGAAAGAACTGAAGCAAACCGAAGAGAAGCTCGCCGCCGAAGAAAAGTCGCAGCGCGAGGCTCTGGCCGCGCAAACGCAGAAAGTCACCGCGCGGGAGAGCGAAGTTGCACGCAAACAAACCGAGCTCGATACGCGCGAACAAGCGGTCGCGGCGGAAGAGGTGCGCGTCGGCAAATTCCAAAAGAAATTGGAAACCGATCAAGCCCGCCTCGAAGCCGATTCGATCCGGCTCCAAGCGGCGAAGGCCGAAACGGACGCCGCGCTCAAGAATGCCTCGGAGCGCGAAACCGCATGCGATCAGCGTGAAGGCCAGCTCCGCAAGCTGGAAGCGTCGTTGAACAAACGGCAGGCCGATCTCGCACAAGGCGAAGAAAAATTCGCGGCGGAAGCGAAATCGCTCCGCAGCACCCTTGCTCTTCAAACGCAGAAAGTCACCGACCGCGAAGGCGAAGTCGCCCGCAAGCGGACGGAGCTCGATACCCGCGAACAAGCCATCGCCGCCGAAGAGATGCGCGTCGGCAAAATCCAGAAAAAACTGGAAACCGATCAAGCCCGCCTCGAAGCGGATTCGACTCGCTTGCAGGCAGCGAAAGCCGAAGCGGAAACTTCGCTCAAGCAGCACGCGGAGCGCGAAGCGGCTGCCGAACAGCGCGAGGCGGAACTGCGGAAACTGGAAGTCGGTGTAAACAAGCGGCAGAAGGAACTCGGCCAAGGCGAAGAAAAACTGGCCGCGGAGTCGAAGTCCCTGCGCGATTCGATCGCCGCTCAAACCAAGCAACTCACCGAGCGCGAAGGCGAACTGTCGCGCAAACGAAACGAGTTGGAGAGCCGGGAAAAAGCCGTCGTTTCGGAAGAGTCGAAAATCGCCAAGTTGCGCAAGGATCTGGAAACGGAGCACGCACAATTGCAGGCGGAAACCGCCAAGCTCGCCGCAGCCAAAGCGGAGGCAGAAGCCGCTCTCAAGGCGCATGCCGAACGCCAGGCGGCGTTCGAAAAACGCGAGGCCGAGCTACGCAAGACGGAAGCCGAATTGGAAAAGCGGCAAGGCGAACTCGAGCAGACCGGAAAGCGCCTGGAGGCGGAAGAGAAGTCCCTTCGCGAAACCCGCGCGACCCAGGAGAAGCAAGCCGCCGAACGCGAAGCGCAGCTTGATCGCAAGATTCAAGACGCCGAACGCCGGGAAAGTGAAGTCACAGCGGAGCAGGCGCGTCTCGCCGCGCTGAAAAAGGAACTCGAAGCGGAGCGGATTCGCTTCGAAGCCGAAGCACTCGCCGTTACCGAAATCCAAGCCGCGAACGAAGAGGCTCAAGCCCAACTGCAACGGCGCAAGGAAGAACTGGATGAAATCGAAGCGGACGCCGAGGTCACGACGGCACGCTTGAAAAATGAAGCCGCGCAGCTTCAACGGTCCAAATTGCAGCTTGCCGCCGATCAAGAAGCTCTTGAAGTGGAGGCCGCATCCCTTGCGACCAAACAAAATGAGCTTGATTCCAAGCTGAAGCATTTCCGAGAAAGCATGAAAACGATGTTCGACGCCGAACGTTAACCCCTCGTCTGCCGCTCATTTTCCAGTCTAACGCTATCCATGTCCCTGAATAAAAAACTCATCGTCGAACTTTCGCCTTATTCGCTTCAAATCGCCGTTCTGACCGGGGATCAGTTGACCGTTTGCCGCGATTTCTCTCCCGACGCCAAGGACGTCGTGGCTGGCTTTGTCGCTGAACATCAAGGAGCCCCGGTGGCTTTGGCATTGCTGGCACCGAAAGGCCAGTTCGGTCGGCTTTCCTCGGAAGAAGAAGCGACATCGATTCGCACTTCGACCGATTTGCTCTCTTTCGCCGCCAAAGCGGGCAATACCTTCGGCGCAACAGCAGCCGCAGTCGCCTGCGACGCGACCACCGGCTTGGCTCCGGCTGAAGATCAATCCTCCCACTGGATTCTGGCGGGCACGCAGTTGTCCACGGTGGAAGCCGCGACCGAGCAGCTTTCGGCACTTGGACTGGCCCCGCAAGCCGTCAGTTTCGCCTTGCCCGCCCAACTGGGTGCGGCGGTGAGCGCGCTGAAAAACACTCCGGACAGCCGCGTCGCCTTGTGGCAGTTGAACGAAACGGACTCCCAACTTTGGTTGGTTTCCGCCGCAGGGGTGGAGAAGAACCATTCGCTCGCCATCGGGTTCAATCACATTTTCGACGCGGTCCAAGCGGAATTGGGCCTCAAATTCCGCACCGCCGCGGCCAAACTTTTCCTCAATAACGCCTACGAGTTCGGCGATTTGGCAGGCAATATCGCCGGTCGCCTGCGCGACCAGTTGCTGATCGGCCTCGCCGCTCTCGGCACCAAACCTTCCGCGCTCGGGTTGCTCAACCTGCCCGTCCATCAAGCCTGGTTCGCCCGTGGCGTCGCGCAGTCGGTGGATCTGCCGCTCTGGTCCGTCGATGTCTCCGCCCTATGCGCTCAACTGGGTGTCACAGGCGAAGCGGTCAACGCCAAACTCCCGGCTTGCACCCTTGGTCTTTTAAAAGCCGCGGGTTCCGCAGGCAAAACGGGAATCGCCTGGGTTCCGCCTCTCCTCGGTGAAAAACCGACCTCAAGCGCTCCGGCCCAAGCGGCCTCCGCCAAACCCGCCCCCGCGACGGCCTCCCCAGCTCCTGCCCCCGCGGTCGCGTCTCCCGCACCCGCGCCAGCCGTAGCTTCCCCGGCACCGGCCGCAGCACCCGCTCCGGTTAGCCCCAAGCCCGCTCCAGCGGCCGCCGTTCCAGCCGCTCAGCCTGCTCCCGCGCGTCCGTCACCAGTCCCGGCTCCAGCCCCTGCGCCCGTTGCTCCGGCTCATCAACCGGCTCCGGCCCAACCGAAGCCCAAGAAGAGTCCTCTCGCCTTGATCGCGGTGAGTGGCGTGGTGGTCGCCGGTATCGCCGTCGCGGCCGTAAGCTTCGCCATGAAGAACAAGACGGCGGAGAACCCCACCGCCAAACCGGCCCAACCGACGGTTCAGGCTCAGGCCAAGGAAGTTCCCGTGCCGAACTCGACCGTCGCCTACTACCGCTTCGACGAGGGAGCTCCGAACCAACCCTTGGGCTACGCGACCGAAGGAATCGTGCCGGATTTCACCAAGAAAGGCGGCGATTTTCAGGTCAAGGCAGGCAAGCCGACCTACAACTCCAATGTTCCCTTCTCAAACGTGGACGGCCGGTCCAACATCCTGTCGGCTCAGTTCCACAACGGCGACAACGTCGAATATCTGCTTACTTCCCAAGCCGGTCTGAACAACGCGGTTTTCCAGGATTTCACCGTGGAAGCGTTCGTGAAGGCTGACGACATGAAGAACGACATGAAGAACTGGCAAACCTTCGTCGGGCGCGATGCCGGTTCGCCCACGGATAGCGAAGGCAATTTCGGACTATTTTATCTCCAGCTAACGGCTCCGACTGGTGACCAAAATCGACAGATCAGTGGAAGTACCTTCCGCGTGGCGGTCATCACCACCGAGCGCAAGACCTGCGAAGTCAAAAGCTCGTTCGTACCCCAACAAGGCACGTGGTATCATCTGGCCGCGGTCGGCGACTCCAAGGAAGGCACTCTCACTCTTTATGTCGACGGCAAGAACGTGGGCCAAACCCAGGGCTATACCGGTCTGATGAAACCCAAGTCCTTCAGCCCCTGGACAATCGGTCGCGGACAATACGGCAAGAAGGCGGTCGACTACGTGACGGGTAGCATCGACGAAGTCCGCATCAGCAACTCGGCTCTCAAGCCCGAGCAATTCCTGAAAGCCACAGGCAAATAAGCGGGACTCGATTCCATTCCGAAAGAAAAGGGCGCCGGTCAAACACCGGCGCCCTTTTCGCGTTCAGGAAGTCGTAGGGCGGATCAAAGGCCCTTGTCGGTCACCGCTCCCTCGCTGGCGGAAGTCACGAGCTTCGCGTATTTCGCCAACACGCCGCGACGGTAACGCGGCTCGGGTTGCTTCCACGCGGCGCGACGGCTTTCCAACTCGGCGGCATCGAGTTTCACGTCGATGCGATTTTTCACCGCGTCGATGGTGATTTCGTCGCCGTCCTTGAGCAGCGCGATCGTGCCGCCGACGAACGCTTCCGGAGTGATGTGACCCACCACGAAACCGTGGCTGCCGCCGGAGAAACGACCATCGGTGATCAGTGCGACCTGTTTGCCGAGACCAAGACCCATCACGGCGCTGGTCGGCCCGAGCATTTCGCGCATGCCGGGCCCGCCTTTCGGTCCTTCCATGCGGATGACGATGACTTCGCCCGGTTTGATTTGCTTCGCGAGGATCGACTTCATGGCCGCATCCTCCGATTCGAACACGCGGGCCTTGCCGGAAAAGACTTCGCCTTCCTTGCCGGAAATCTTCGCCACGGCGCCGCCTTCGGCGAGGTTGCCGTAAAGAATGCGCAAGTGGCTGTCCTTTTTGATCGGGTTGGAAAGCGGGCGGATGATCTCCTGCCCTTCCGGATAGGGCTTGGCGAACTTCTCGATGTTCTCGCGCAGCGTGCGACCGGTGACGGTCATGCAATCCCCGTGCAGAAGACCGGCCTCAAGCAACATCTTCATCAAGGGCATCGTCCCGCCAATGCGAACGAGGTCGGCCATCGCGTATTTGCCCGAAGGCTTGAGATCGGCCAACACCGGCACATTTTTGCCGATGCGCTCGAAGTCATCGATCGTGATGTCCACGCCCGCGGCATGAGCCATCGCCGGAAGGTGCAGCGTGGCATTGGTCGAGCCGCCAAGGGCGATCAACACGGTGATCGCGTTCTCGAAGGCTTCCTTCGTCATGATGTCGCGCGGACGGATGCCGAGGTTGATGAGGTTCAACACCGCGACGCCCGCGTCGAAGCAATCCCGCATTTTGTCGTCGGAAATCGCCGCCTGAGCCGAGCTGTTGGGCAGCGACATGCCGAGCGCCTCGATGGCGGAAGCCATGGTGTTGGCGGTGTACATGCCGCCGCATGAACCCGGACCCGGAATCGCGCAGGACTCCACCTTGTCGAGTTCCTCGTCGTTGTATTCGCCGTTGGCGTGTTTGCCGACCGCTTCGAAGACGGAAACGATATCGAGATCCTTTTTCTCGCCCTTGATCGTGGCGCAACCGGGCAGAATCGTGCCGCCGTAAACGAACACCGCGGGGCGGTTCATGCGGGCCATGGCCATCACGCAACCGGGCATGTTCTTGTCGCAGCCGCCGATCGCGACGAAGCCGTCCATGCCTTCGCAACCGACCACCGTTTCGATCGAGTCGGCGATCACCTCACGAGAGACGAGCGAGTATTTCATCCCCTCGGTGCCCATCGAAATGCCATCCGAGATGGTGATGGTGTTGAAAATCACGCCCTTGCCGCCGGCGGCATTAGCGCCATTGCTGGATTCGATGGCGAGTTTGTCGATATGGACGTTGCAGGGCGTGACTTGGCTCCACGTGGAGGCAATGCCGATCATCGGCTTCTTGAAATCCTCTTTCTCGAAACCGACCGCATAAAGCATCGCGCGGCTGGGCGCGCGGTCGGGGCCATCGAGCATCGGACTGGAAAACGGGCGGGTGGAATCGGACATCGGCGGATGTTTTCGCCCCGCCCGGCGGACGTCAAGAGCGCGGCCCCGTTCCGCAACCTGACAAGAACGTTTCAAAGCGACTTTCCCCAACAAGAAGCACCCTACCCTTGCCAGCCGCCGCCCCGGGAGTTACACGACGCGCCTCATGGCAACCTACCGCGTGCTCGTTTCGGACCCGATTTCGGAAAAAGGTGTCGACGCTTTGCGCTCCGCCCCGGAGATCGCCGTCGATGTCAACACGGGTCTCAAGCCCGATGAACTTCTCGCCATCATCGGCGACTACCACGGCTTGGTCGTCCGCTCCCAAACCAAGGTGACGCCCGAAGTTTTCGCCGCGGCGAAAAATCTCAAGGCGATCGGTCGCGCGGGCGTCGGTGTGGACAACATCGACCGCAACGCCGCCACCGACCACGGCGTGGTGGTGATGAACACCCCCAGCGGCAACACGATTTCCACCGCCGAGCACGCGTTCACCCTGATGCTCTCGCTCGCCCGCAACATCCCACAGGCCCACGCCACGGTGATCGCCGGCAAATGGGACCGCAAATCGTTCGAAGGCGTCGAAATGCACGGCAAGCGCCTCGCGATCCTCGGCATGGGCCGCATCGGCACCGAGTTCGCCAAGCGCGCGCAGGCCTTCGGCATGCAAGTCGTCGCCTATGATCCTTTCCTCACCACCGCCCGCGCCCAGGCCCTCAAGGTCGAACTCGCGGAAACCGCCGACCAAGCGCTCGCCGGCGCCGACGTGGTCACGCTTCACATCCCGCTGACCGACGAAACCCAGCACATCCTGAACCACCCCCGGATTTCCTTGATGAACAAGGGCGCGCTCATCGTGAACTGCGCCCGCGGCGGCTTGGTGGATGAAGCCGCGGCCAAGGAACTTCTCGATTCCGGCCACCTCGCCGGCATCGCGCTCGACGTTTATGAAGTCGAGCCCCCCGCCGCCGACCACCCGCTTTTCAGCGCCAAAAAGACCGTCTTCACCCCGCACCTCGGTGCCTCCACCGCGGAAGCCCAGGAAAACGTCGGCATCGAAGTCGCCCATCAGGTCAAAGACTTCCTCGTCAGCGGCGAAATCCGCAACGCGGTGAACATGCCGAACCTCGACGCCAAGACCCTCGAAAACGTCGGCCCCTACCTCGACCTCGCCACCGCCCTCGGCAAACTGGTTTCGAAAATCGGGCCGGCCCAGGCCGATGCGATCCGCGTTTCCTACCTCGGCCGGGTCTCGGAACTCGACACCGAACTCGTCACCCGCACCGTGCTCACCGGCTATCTCGCTGGCGCGCATCACGAAGCCCAGGTCAATCTCGTCAACGCCCCGGCCGTCGCCAAATCGCTCGGCCTGCGCATCACCGAGTCGACCGTCGCCCTTTCGACCAATTACACGGAACTGGTCGAAGTTTCCGCGATCAAGGGCGACGAAGTTTGCACCGTCGCCGGCACCTTCTTCGGCAAGGCTCCCCGTATCGTGCACATTGCTGGTCACAACGTCGAAACCAGCCCGGCCGGCCAGTTCCTGTTCGTGGAAAACGACGACCGCCCCGGCATCGTCGGCACCGTCGGTGGCGCGCTCGGCACCGCTGGCGTCAACATCGCCAACATGTCGCTCAGCCGCACGGCCGACCGCACGAAGGCCGTCACCGTGATCGAAGTGGACTCGGAGCCGCCGGTTTCCCTGCTGGAACAGCTCCGGGCGACCCCGGGCATTCTGCGGGTTCTTTCGTTCGGTCTATAACCGCCACGGAGTTCAAAAATCCCGTTGCAACCCAGCCATCGGTTTCCTAACTTTTTCCCAGCATGAAAAAACTCCTCGTTCTTGCCACCGCGTTCGCCGCTCTCGGCGGAATCGCCCACGCGGACATTCAAGCGCCTCCCGGTTCCACCTATACCTCGACCCGCAAACTCGGCCGCGGTCTTAGCAACATTCTCTATGGTTTCATGGAGATTCCGGAGCAAATGGTGCGCAAGCAGGATCAATTCGGCCGTAAGGCGGAATGGTCCTATGGCGTTGTGGATGGCACCCATCGCGGTCTCCGCCGTTTGGGTTATGGCTTTTACGAAGTGCTGACCTTCACCTGCCCGACCTATCGCGGCACCTTCAAGCCGCCGTACGAGCGCTGCGGCGAGGACAACCGGATCGAAATGAATCCGTCCGACGGTCTCTCGGAATTCCCGCCGGAACTGGGTTTCGAAACCCACTTCGGTCATTCCCGCACCCAGACCTGGTAAGCGGCCATTCTATCATTTCCATCCCGGCAGCGGCCTCGCCCTGCCGGGATTTTTTGTGCCATCCACACGTCAACCGGGAAAGAGCCCAAAGAGCGTTCCCTCCAACATTGACCCGCCTGCAAAGGTGGGGTTTCTTCTGACATCGCATGATTTATCGCACGATCATCTTCGACTTCGACGGCACGCTTGCCGACACGCTTGAAGAGACGCGCAAAATCTACAATCGCATGGCCGCGGACTATAAGCTCCGCGAAGTCCATGAAGACGAACTGCCTCAACTGCGGCACTTGTCGCTGAGGGATCTGCTCGATCACCTGGGAATTCCCAGCCGCCGCGTACCGATGTTGCTTGCGAAAGGCACGCGCCTCCTGCGCGGCAATATCGCCAGCTTGCCGTTGATCCAAGGCATGGGTGAAGTTCTCCCCATCCTCCGTCCCCGCGTGCAGTCCTTCGGCATTCTTACTTCGAACGCCTCCGAAAACGTGGAGCTTTTCCTCGAAGCCCACGGCATCCGCGGATTGTTCGACTTTATTTCCTCCACCTCGAAACTGACCGGTAAATCCCGCCACCTGCGGGCGATTTGCAAAACCTTCTCCCTGCGACCGCAGGAAATGCTCTACGTCGGCGATGAAATTCGCGACCTGAAGGCTTCGCAAAAAGCCGGTGTCCCCGTCGCGGGGGTCACCTGGGGTTTTAACTCGCGCGAGTCGCTTTCCGCCGAACAACCGCAATATGTTCTCGATCGGCCGGAACAGTTTTTTGAGATCATTCGCACCGACGTTTGAAAACCACACGTCCACCATCATGCCGGAAAATTCCGACCCATCGATCGAACCGCCTTTGAAAACCGAAACCATCTCGGATCCGGCGACGGCCGCGAAACCCAAGCCGTTTTCGCCCACGGTCCTGGTGTTGGGCTTCCTCGTCTGTGTGCTGTTGGGAATGCTCCTGGCGAATGGCCTGAAACAGGTACGAACCGCGCCGGCCTCACGGGAGGAATCTCTGATGGTGCTGGCCGATCGATTGGAAGATCAGGCCGAAACCATCGCCAACCGGGCGCGCCGTTTCGAAGGCGAACTCGCCGCGAAAAATCAGGAAATCGCCCGGCAGAAATCCGCGACCGATGCCGCCGAGAAACACAATCAGGCGCTTCAGGAACAGATCACCCGGCTGAAAACCGAGCTCGCCCAGGCCAACGCGAAGATCGCCGCCGGAAGGTGAAAATTGCCGGGAGTCCGGTCCTCGATCGCTTACACGAGGAATCCCAAATACCACTCCCATAGTTTCCCGCCGCCGAAGGCCCAGGTCACGCCGCCCAGGGCGAGATACGGACCGAACGGGAGGGCCTTGCCGAATCCGATGCGGCCGATCAGCGCTGCGACGATGGCGTAGAGCGAAGCGGCGAACAGGGTGAAAAACATGCCGCCCCAGCCGAAGAAGGCTCCGATCATGCCGAGCAGGTGGATGTCGCCCATGCCCATGGCTTCACGCGGAATCACCGCACGAGTGGCGGTGCCTTCAAGCGAACGAATGTCCTCGAACGCTTTGATCGTGCCATCGGGCAATTGAAATTCACTTTCCCGCACGACGAGTTGCCCGCCAGGCAACGTCTCGCCATCCACCACGATGGATTCCGTATCGAGTACCAAACGATCGGTTTTGCGGGAGAAAATGTCCCACCACGTGATCATCTCCTCGCCGAGCGTGAACTCCAACGGATCTTCCTCGCCTTTGCCTTCCTTCACGTTCCAGGGAACCGCCGTTTCAAATTTCCGGTCGAGTTTTCCAAAGGCAAGCTTGCCCAACTCCACCACGCCCCAGAGGCCGAAAAAGCCGGTCGCCCAGCCGATGGCCGAATGTTTCACGCCATCAATCCACGTGCCGCTTTCGACCGCCGCCAACTGCGACAGCTTCGGCCACACCGCGCAGGCGATTAATCCGACCGCGGAACCCGCCCACGTCAGCTCGGTCGGGATGATCAAATGCTCGGCATCGATGAACGTGATCGCCACCAGCAAGGCCAACATCACCCACAAAAACGGGGCGACCTGCGGCGGAAACCACCACCAGGCGGCGGCGAACAAAAGCGCGGTGAGCAGTTCGACGCCGAAATAACGAAACGGGATCGACGCCTTGCAATCGTGGCATTTCCCCCGGAGCAACAACCAGCTCAACAAGGGGATGTTCCGCCGCAAAGGAATGACGCTCTTGCACTTCGGACAAAACGACCGTTTCGGTTCGTTCACCGAAAGCCCGAGCGGTAGCCGGTAAATGACCACGTTGAGAAACGATCCGATGCACGCCCCCAGCAGGAACGCGGAGACCAGCCAGAACCAATGGTGAAAGGGCGGATACAAAGTCCGCTCATTCAAAAGGCAATCGTGGCTCTGCCAAGCAAAGATCCATTTCGGATTGCGGATTGCGGATTGCGGATTGAAAAAACCAAGACCGAGCGGTTTCGGAACTCTTCCATTCCGCAATCCGAAATCCGCATTCCACAATTCTCTTCATGCCCGCCCGCACCGCCGCCGTGGAAGTCGCCCGACGTTTGACCGACGCCGGATTCGAGTCGCTGTTCGCCGGCGGCTGCGTGCGCGACCATTTGCTGGGCAAGGAACCGAAAGATTACGACATCGCGACTTCGGCCACACCGGACCAAGTGCTGCGCTTGTTTCCCGGTTCGAACGTGGTCGGCGCCCACTTCGGTGTGGTTATCGTCCGACAGAGCGGATTTCACGTCGAAGTCGCCACGTTCCGCACCGACGGCAGCTATCACGACGGCCGGAGGCCTTCTTCGGTCGAATTTTCCAATCCGCCGGAAGACGCCAACCGTCGGGATTTCACGATCAACGGTCTGTTCGAAAATCCTTTCACGGGCGAAGTGATCGATCATGTGGGCGGATTGGCTGATCTGAAAACGAGGACGTTGCGGGCGATCGGCGACCCGGTCGCCCGGTTCGCGGAAGACTCGCTCCGACTGCTCCGCGCGGTGCGTTTCGCCACGGTGCTCGGCTTCGAAATCGAACCGTCCACCTGGCACGCCATCGTCCACCACGCGCCGGATCTGCGGAAAATCGCGCCGGAACGCATCCGCGAGGAGTTTTCCAAATTGATCGCCGCCCCCAATCGCGCCCGCGGACTCGATCTGTTGGTTTCCTCGGGATTGATCGGACAATTCATGCCGGAAGTGCTGGCGCTGATCGGCTGCGAACAACCGCCCGAGTGGCACCCGGAAGGCGACGTTTATACGCATACCCGCATCATGCTCGACATGATCGGGCCGGACGCGCCGCTGACGCTTTGCCTGGCCGTGCTGCTCCACGACATCGGCAAGCCGCCGACGCATCATTTCGATGAAACCGCCGGGCGAATCCGTTTCAACGGCCACGACAAGGTCGGCGCGGAAATGTCCGCCGCGATCCTCCGGCGGCTGCGCTATCCCAACGATGTAATCGACGCCGTCGTGCCGATGGTCGATCGCCATATGCAATTCATGCACGTCCAGCGGATGCGCGTGGCGAAGCTGAAGCGCTTCATGGCAGGACCGAATTTCCCGCAGGAGCTGGAACTCCACCGGGTCGATTGCGCGTCGTCGAACGGCTTCACCGACAACTACGAGTTCCTTTTGGAAAAGCGGGAGGAATTCGCCAAAGAACCGCTGATCCCCACCCCGCTCGTGACCGGACAGGACCTCATCGCGCTCGGACAAGCCCCCGGCCCGCGCTTCAAGGAACTCCTCGAAGCGGTGCAAACCGAGCAACTCGAAGGCCGGGTCGCCGACCGCGAGGCGGCGCTCGATCTACTTAAGTCCCTTATTTCCAATTAAATAACAAAGAATTGACACGAATGCACACGAATGGGTGAGAAAACCCGAATTCGATGAAGGCGACTCTTCCAATGATTCGTGAAAATTCGTGATTATTCGTGGTTTTCCCAATCCCGAAGCCACTTCCGCGCGGTTTCCGGCAAAATCGGCATAGCCACTCCGGTTTCCCCACGTTATCCCTCCCCCGTCCATGAGCCATACCGTCCCCGTCGAGCACAGCGATCCGGTCAACGCCAAGATCCTTTCCGTTTCCGAAGACCTGATCGCCGGCTTTCACCGCCATCCGTTCCACGTCATCGCGGAAAAATCGGGCGTGGAGCTGCCGCTGGTGCTCGAACGCATCCGCGCGATGCTGGAAGCGGGCGTGATCCGTCGCGTGCGCCAGACCTTGCTTTCGACCAAGCTCGCCCACGGCGCGCTGGTCGCCTGGCGGGTGCCTGAGGAAAAGCTCAACGCCGCCTTCGACTTCATGTCGCAGCAGGATCCCTTCTCCGGTCATGTGGTCATCCGCTCGACCGACACTGAGGTCTCCGGCTCCGGCTACCGCCTGTGGACGACCCTGAAAGTGCCGGTGGGCGAATCGCTCGACCATCACGCCCAGGCTTTGATGCGACTGACCGGTGCGGAAGAATACCTGCTGATGCCGGCGAACGGGGTGTTTGCCCTGGGTGTCGGCCACCTCCGCCGTCGCGCGATGGAACCCGGCGAAAAGGCCGACGTGCCCGCCGTAATGATGACCACCGTCCCGGCCGAGCTGACCGACGAGGAGTGGAAGGTTTTGCTCACCTTGAAAGAGGAACTCACGCCGGACGAAATCAACGGCAACCCGTGGGTCGGCCGTGCCGAGCGCGCCGGAGTATCTCTCGACCGCTTCTGCGAAGTGGCGGAGGCGCTCAACGCCAAGAAGGTCATCGGGCGCTTTTCCACCTTCCTTGAGCACGTCAAGCCCTCGGCGAGCGGCGAGCGCGTCACCCGTTTCAACGGCCTGTTCCACTGGGCGGTGCCGAAAGGCCGCGAAATCGAAGCCGGCGCGGAAGTCGGCCGCCACTACTGCATGACCCATTGCTACTGGCGCGAAGGCGGCCCGCAGTTCGCCGGTGTCAACATCATGGGCGTCGTCCACGGCACCGAGAAAGCCCGCGTGCTGGAACACAAGGCGGCCATCGATCGCCACCTCGAATCCATCGGCATCCCGGTTTCCTACACCAACGTGTTTTGGGGTGGTCGCTCCGAAATCAAACCGTCGGAGATTTCCCCGATCGCGTATCGCGAGTGGCACGAGAAATTCGCGGGCGAATAAGCGTTCGCGGGATCGTCGGAAAAGGGACCCTCTTGATAGAAAAGGCGTGCCTTACCGACCATTCCTTGGTGAATTGTAGGCACAATGCAGGCATGTCTGTTACCACCGAGATTTCCCGCGCTTTGTACCCCCCTGACGGCTAACCGCCAGCTTGGCGATTGTCCGATCGCCAACGTTCCGCTGCGGGAATTGGTTTCCACCGAACTCAGCCGCGCGGGCTTTCAGATCGTGCAGCCGGCTCAGGCGACCGAGCGAACCGTGCGCATCCCAATCGACAACTGGATCGAAGTCGGAGCCTTGATGATGCTCGGGCGAACCGACCGATCCGCCTGTCTCATGGACGCCGATGGCGACGTGCTCGCGTGGAAAGGCGGCCCGGACCATTCGAACTGCGTGGAGAAACTCGTTACCCGCGCCGATTGTTTCACGATCCGTTATCCGTGGGATCTTCTCCGGCTCAACGAAGAAGTCCTCGCGCTCATGGACGAATCGACCATGCACGGAGAGGTCAGTGCGAACGTGAGTATCAGCGGCGTCGTGCGGATCGGCAAGGGCACGCGGATACTACCCGGCACGGTGATCGAAGGGCCGGTGTTGATCGGGCCGAATTGTCACATCGGACCGAACGCCTACATCCGCGGCGCGACCACCATTGGCGCGAACAGCTTCGTCGGCTTGGGCGCGGAGGTGAAGAACTCCGTCCTCTACAACAACTGCTACATTTCCCGACAGTGCTACGTCGGCGACTCAATCATCGGCACCCATGTCACCCTCGGTGCGGGAACCTGCACCGAAAACCACCGCCACGACGGTCGCCATCACCTGTCGATGGTCCAGGGCAAGGAAGTGAACACCGGCCGCGTTAAACTCGGCGCGATCATCGGCGATGGCGTGAAAACCGGCGTGAACACATCCATCGAAGCCGGGGTGAAAATCGGCATCGCACGGACCATCAAGCCCGGCACTTACGTCGCCAAAGACCTGCTGTGACGCTTTTGTCACGATCCGCCCGTTCGTGGTTTGTCACATTCCTCGTTACACCCGGTCGAGATGCAGAAAATCCTGATCGTCGAAGACGAGCGAGACATCGCCGACCTCATCGGCTTCAATCTCGAGCGCAATGGATACGCGGTCGTGAAAGCCTACGATGGCATTAGCGGCACCGACACCGCGATGCACGAACGGCCCGACCTCATCATTCTCGATCTGATGCTTCCCGGGCGGGACGGCTACGGTGTTTTCAAAGAACTCCGCCGTGACGCCCGCACCGCCCAGATCCCGGTGATCATGCTCACCGCCCGTGCCCAAACCGAGGACCGCATCCAAGGCCTTGAAGCCGGCGCGGATGATTACCTGACCAAACCCTTCAGCCCGAAGGAGCTGATGCTACGGGTCAGCGCCGTGCTCAAACGCGCCGACGGTCCGCCCGGAACCGTGGAGTTTGTCTTCGGGCCGTTTCGCTTCGATAAGAACTCGCTCAAGTTTTACATCAACGGCGAGCCGGTCGATCTCACGGCGACCGAGTTCAAGCTGCTGCTCTACCTCTGCGAGCGCGGCGGCAAAGCCCAGGATCGCAACGATCTGCTGCGCACCGTCTGGGGCTACAGTGATGAAGTTCACAGCCGCACGCTCGACACCCACATGAAGCGCCTGCGACAGAAACTCGGCGAGCATGGCTCGTTGATCGAAACCGTCCGCGGCGTCGGCTATCTCGTCTCCCTGCCGACCGCCGGATGAACGAACTGCTCGCCATTCTCACCCTCGTCTCCCTGATCGCTTTGGCGGTGGCCTTGTTGCGTCTCAGACGCGCCAAGGCGAAGCTCCGGGAAACGAGCGAACTGTGGAAAGTGCGCTCGGAGCTGGACCTCCGGCAAGCGCGCGAAGAACGGGATCGATTGCTCGACGCGCTCGGCGATGCCTTCCTGCTGGTCGATGGCGAAGGCAACATCCGCTTCGCCAACCGCGCCGCCCGCGATCTTTTCGGCGGCCGGGCGATCGTGAACCGCCCGGTGGGCGAAGCGTTTCTCGACCGTCGCCTGGCTGAAGCTTTGCTCAAATCGCTCGAAACCGGCCAAGCGCTGCAATCGCGCGTCGTTCTACCCCAGCAGACCTCGCTCCGCGGCGACCTCGAAACCCGCGGGTTCAACGCCTGGATCATCGACGCCGCCCCGCTGCGCGACTCGCCCGAAGCCAAGCCATTCACCCGTGTTGTCATCCGCGACGTGACCGACGAACACCAACTCGAACAGATCCGGAAGGATTTCGTCGCCAACGCCTCGCACGAACTGCGGACGCCCTTGGCGATCATCAACGGTTATCTCGAAAACCTGCTCGACGACGGTCTGATCGACGATTCACCCATGGCCCGCCGGTTTCTCACGATCATGCGGAAGCATTCCGACCGCATTTCACGCATCGTGGAGGACATGCTGATGATTTCCCGCCTCGAATCGGGCGAAGCCGGCGCGTTGAAACTGGAGCCGTTCCGTTTCCGGTCGTGCATCCATGACGTGCTCGAACGCTTGGAATCGTTGATCCAACAAAAACAGGCCGAGGTGGTGATCGTCATGCCGGACGACACCCTGCTCATCAATGGCGACCGCTTTTACTGGACGCAGGTGCTTTTCAATCTGGTCGAAAACGCCCTGAAACAAAACCTGCACAAAGGCCTGCGAATCGAGATCGGCTGCGCGCGGGATGAAGAACACGTTCGCATTTGGGTCGCCGACAATGGCGTCGGCATTCCCAGCGCCGATTTGCCTCATATTTTCCGTCGCTTCTACCGGGTGGAAAAACATCACTCGCAGCAGGAAATCAAAGGCACCGGCCTCGGCCTCTCGATCGTAAAACGGGCGATCGAAGCCCACGGCGGCACGGTCCGGGTGACCTCCACCCCGGGCCGCGACACGCGTTTCCACATCGATCTCCCGGCCAGCGTGGCGGTTTGAAGCGGAACTCTAGGACTGCGGCGAGGCATAGCCGCCTTAAACGGAGGCGATAGAATCGCCGGGATTGAGACTCCTTTCTCCCGAATCGCACTGTTCTCTCCGACGAATTCTCGTCGGCACCCAAAGCGGCAATGCCTTGCCGCAGTCCGAAATCCGTCCAGATCGTCCATTCCAGAACTGGCGGGACACGGTGATCCGGGGCATTATGATGGAATGACCACCAAGCCCCGAAGCCCCTACGACGAAACCAACGGCATGGCGTGGTTCCCGCGCATGCTCGATAAAATCCGGCTGCACGCCGGGAACGAACTCCATCCCGACTACCACGAAAATCTCGGCCTCGGCTTCGGCTCGGACGGGTTCTGCTGCCGCTTCCTGCGCGTCAGCTATCCCGATCTGACCAAACGGGTGCTCGAAGGCGGAACCGACGAAGAGATCCTCCAATGGTGTTTCGTTCACGGACGGAAGCTCGACGATTGCGACATCACCATTTGGAACAGCTTCATCAAAAAGCTCGGCTGGAATGACCGTGCCACGCCCTTTCTGAAAAAAATGAAAGAAGAGTGCGGGCTGAGCGACCGCGACGACATCCAGACGCTCTTCGACTGCATGGACGCGGACGAGGGGCGGAAAAAATAACCTGCGGCGGCAAATTGCCCATTTCTGGCGGGGCCAAACCCACTATTTCGGGGCGAAACTCGGTCAATCCATCGGTTGCCAACCCCATTCGACCGTGGCAGCTTCCGCGCCCCATGAACGGGCCTATCCCACGTAAAATTCTGATCATTGGCGGCGGTTTCGCCGGTTTGGCTTGTGCCCGGCGTTTGGCGAACGACTCCCGTTTCGAAATCACGTTGGTCGACAGAACGAACCATCACCTTTTTCAACCCCTTCTCTATCAAGTCGCTACGGCCTCCCTCGCCGCACCCGACATCGCCCGTTCGATCCGTCAGATTCTCTCCAAGGCCCGCAACGTGACGGTGCTGATGGATGAGATCACCGGCCTCGATCCGGCGGGCAAAACCGCCACCGGGGCGACCGGCACGATTTACCCGTTCGACACGATGATTTTGGCCGCCGGAGCCCGCACCGGCTATTTCGGCCACGACGAGTGGGCCGAGCACACCTTCAGCCTGAAGTCTCTCGCGGAGGCTCAAACGCTACGACGCACCGTGCTGGCGAATCTCGAGCAGGCCGAGCTCATCACCGATCCCGTTGAACGCAAACGTCTCATGACCGTAGCGATCGTCGGCGGCGGACCCACCGGGGTGGAGCTCGCGGGCGCTTTCGCCGACCTGATCCATCGTTCGATGAAGGCGGACTTCCGTCGCATCGACACCTCGAAACTCCGTGTGATTCTGATCGAAGGCTCGGATCGGATTCTCGAAGTTTACGACGAAAACCAAAGCGCCTACGCCAAACAACGCCTCACCGAACAAGGCGTGGAAGTGTGGACCGGCAAGCGCGTGGACAACATCACGCCCGGAAAATTGCACTTCACCAGCGGCGAGGAGCTCGAATCGGCCGCGATCATCTGGGCGGCGGGCGTGGCGGCAAATCCGCTGACCAAAGCGCTCGGCGTGCCCACCGATCGGGGCGGACGCGTGACGCCGGAGCCGGATCTCACCGTGCCCGGTCACCCGGATATCTTCGTCGCCGGCGACCTCGTCGGAATGAAAGACGCCGACGGCAAAATGGTGCCGGGCGTGGCTCCCGCCGCCAGCCAGATGGGCAAATACATCGCCGGTCTGCTGCGCGATGAAGCCCGCTACGCCGGAAACCCGGGTGCGAGGCCAGTGCGCGCCGGCTTCCGCTACTTCGACAAGGGCCTGATGGCCATCATCGGCAAAAACCACGCGGTGGTGAAAGCCGGACATCTGAAAATGCAGGGCGTCATGGCCTGGCTCGCCTGGTTGTTCATCCACATCCTATTCTTGGTCGGATTCCGCAACAAACTCTCCGTTTTGCTCGGCTGGGCCTTCGCCTACATCCGGGACAACCCGTCGGCGCGGGTGATCGTGAACACACCGCCTGCAAGAAAAGCCTCCTGATTCCCGTTTGCGAAAAACCGGTTGCGGGCGTTCGTTGGCGGACGCCCGCCCTTTCTCATTTCGCCGATGAACCGAAACGCCTTACTTGCCCCCGCCGCCGTCATCATCGCCGGTGGTTCATTCCTTGCCGGCCGCCTGTCCGTTTCCAGCGACAGCCCGGGAAATTCGCAGGAATCCGTCGGGCCGGTGGCTTCGGCACGTGCCACAGGAAGCACCTCTTCCGGTGACGGATCGTCCGGTCATGCGCGGTCCGGCGACGCGAAATCGCTTTCGAGCCGGTCCGCCGGTAAGGAAGCGAAGTTCGCCAAACTGGAGGAAATCGTCCGGAAAAACGATCCGGTGGAACGGAATCGCGCCCTTCTCGCTTTCCTCGATCAGCTCGGGCCAGGCGACATGGAAGAGGCGATCGAACGATTCAAGTCGCTCGATCTCGGCGAAAGCCGCAACGGCGAATACGCGATGCTGCTGGCGGCTTGGGCGAAAGCCGATCCGGTGGCCGCCTTGGATCACGCCAAGGAAGACGACGAAGACGAATTCGCGCTCAAAACGATTCTCGCGACCTGGGCGGGCAACGACCCCGACGCCGCCCTGCGCTGGGCGGATTCCCAATTCGATGGCGATGGCGCCAATCCTTACCTCATCGGCATCATCCAAGGCATTGCCGCCACGGACCTCAACAAGGCGACCCAGCTCCTCACGAGCATGCCCTACAGCAACGAGCGGGGCGAAGCCCTCGCCAGTCTGCTGCCCTACGTCCTTACGAAAGGCGGCGACGCGGCGCGGGAATGGGTTTCCTCGATTCAGGACGAGCAACTTCGCGAAGGCGTGATCAATCGCGTGGTGGAACAACTCGCGAGCAAGGAGCCGAAGGAAACCGCCGATTGGTTGCTGGCCAATCCGAGCCAAGCGACAATCCGCCAGCTTGACGACGCCATGGCCGCCTGGGCGGAGAAAGATCAAAAGGGCGCGGTCGCCTATTACGGTGCCCTTCCCACCGGCGAAGCCCGGACCAACGCGCTGCGGGGCATCGTCAACACGATGGCCGCGGAAAACCCAAAAGAAGCCGCGCGGTTCATGGACAGTCACCCGGCCGACACGAACGATCAGGTCGTCCAGCAATTCGTGTGGCACTCTTCTCAAGGAGACCCGGCGCTCGCCGCGACCTACATCGCGAAAATTTCCAACGAGCGGGAGCAGATCAATTTATACAACCGCATGCTCAACGGCTGGATGCGTCGGGACCCGGCGGCGGCCAATGCATGGATCCGCTCCAATCCTTTGCCCCCCGCGGTGCAAATCCGCCAGCCCCAGGGCAACGCCCGGTAAGGTCAGCGGTCACCGTTTCTCCGCTTCTCCTGTCATGGGAACGAAACGCACGGGCAAGGTCCGCTTCGTGACCAGCTTGCCGTTTTCCTTGCGCAAAACGACGAGCTGCTGGACGTCGCCGGACTCACCCACCGGGATCACCATTCGCCCGCCTTCCGCAAGTTGATCGGTCAATGGCTTGGGCACGGCGTCGGGCGCGCAGGTGACGATGATCGCGTGAAAAGGCGCGGCTTCCGGCCAACCCTGATAGCCGTCGCCAATCCGCACATGCACTCCGGCGTAACCAAGGCGCTTCAACGTTTCCGTCGCGCGTTTGCCCAGCGGTTCGACGATTTCGATCGTGTAAACGTCCTTCACCAGTTCGGCTAAAATCGCGGCCTGATAACCGGAGCCGGTTCCGATTTCGAGCACCCGTTCGCCCGGTTTCAGGGCCAGTTGCTCGGTCATGAACGCGACGATGTACGGCTGGGAAATGGTCTGGTTTTCCCCGATTGGCAGCGGCCCGTCGTCGTACGCCCGATTTCTCCAAGCCGCCGGGACGAATTCATGACGCGGCACTTTTCGCATCGCCGCCAGGACTTTGGGGTCTTTCACCCCGCCCGCCTCGATTTGCTCACGCACCATGGCCTCGCGGAGCTGGGTGAACACGGCATCGTCCTCCGCGCGGCAGCCAGTCGCGCCGATTAACATGCTCATTGCCACAGCGAGCGGGGAGAGCCTCATGGGGGTAATTTCCGCTCGAAGGCCCTTCCCTGCCACCTGCGTTTTTATGGGCCCTATTCGTCCTATAAAGTCCCGTAGGACCAATTTCCCCCGCTCAATGGGCCGCCTTCCACCGTGCCAACTTTCCTCCAAAAAACCACCCCACCCGCTCCCCGCCTTACTCGAATGAGCCCCGCTCATCCGTTTCCCGCCGCGCCATTCGCGACACCGCATAACCCGCCGGTTTCCGCGCGAAACGGATGAGGCGAGCGCATTTCGCGGGAAAACTGAATTCAGCCGCGAAGAAGATCGCGATTCCCATTCTGGCAAGCCGTGCGCTCTATCGAAGGGTGACCACCATGAAAGCAACAACCCTGCTCATGCTCACGGCCGCCCCCGTTCTCGCGGGCACCGCCCCCACCCCTGTTCCGGCCATCACCCCGGCCCCGTCCAGCTATTGGCTCACCCCGACCCTCGACATCCGCGCTCGTTATGAGTTCGCCGACATCGACGGCTTCGATCCCTCCCACGCCTTCACCATCCGCGAACGTCTCGGCTTGAAGACCGCCGCTTGGAACGGTTTCTCCGCGTTCATCGAAGGCGAATTCACCCAGTCGATCGTCGACGACTACAGCGCCGGCCCTACCAACCTGGCCAATGCCAACGTGGCCGGCGTCGACCCGTTCGATCCCCGCAACTCGACCATCTTCGATCCGGATAACAACGAGCTGAACCAGCTCTACGGCCAATACGCCGGATTCGACACGACCGTGAAACTCGGCCGCCAGCGCATCATCTATGACAACGCCGCGTTCGTCGGCAACGTCGGCTGGCGCCAAAACGAGCAAACCTACGATGCTCTCTCGATCGCGAACAAATCGATCCCGGGCCTCACCTTGAACTACGCGTTCGTCAATCAGGTGAACCGCATCTTCGGTGCCGATGCTAGCGGCTTCTTCGAAAACGTTCCCGGCGAAGTTCACCTTCTCAACGCTTCATACGCCGGCATCCAAGGCGTCACGCTCGGCGGTTACATCTACCTGATGGACTTCGACGAAATCGAAGGCTGGGACAACAACACCTACGGTGTCAGCGCCAAAGCCAAGGCGCTCGGTTTGACGTGGTACGGCGAACTCGCCTATCAGGAAGACGCCGGCGCGGCCAACGATGACGAAGGCCTCTACGCCCACTTCTTCGCCATGAAGGAATTCGGCAAGCACGCTCTTACCGTCGGCATCGAGCATCTCGACGCCGGTGTGCAAACACCGCTCGCCACCGTGCATGCCTTCAACGGCTTCGCCGACGCCACCGACGCCAGCCGCATCGACGGTTCGCAACCGGGCCTCACCGACACCTACGTGACCTACGCGATGCCGATCTTCTGCGGCATCAAGTGGGCCAACTCGGTGCACTTCTTCGGCGACAACGCGATCAGCGACGACCTCGGCTTCGGCATCGACTCGGTGCTGACGAAGAAGTTCGACGATCACTTCACCGGCATCTTCAAGCTCGGTTACCACGATTCGAACGATTCGATCTATCGCACCACCACTCGCGCCTCGATGGAGCTGAACTACGCGTTCTGATTCTTCAAGGTTTCGGATTGGTCTGAACTGCGCGCGGTCGGTTCCGGGGGGAATCGGCCGCGTGTTTTTAACCCCCAAACGTCCGGAGCCTCCGACGCTTTCGCGCTTAAATTTTCCGGCTCGGTTGTTCGGTAAAACACATGGTCGGCTTCCGTCAAGGAGGTCGGCCATGCTGTTTTTGGGACTTCTTTTCAAGCTCGTGGCTGGAGCGTCCCGCTCCAGTAGTGTCCGGAGCATCCTGCTCCGGCTCAAATCACACCGAACACAATCATCCATTGGCCGGAGCGGGACGCTCCGGATACGGACTGGAGTAAGATGCCCCAGCCCACGATGCGCACTTCGCCCCCCGGTGATGAACCCAACGCATCCCGCGCGACAGGCAGATTCACGTCGTTCATAGGACACGCCCGGACGGTTGGCAGGCATCGCGCTCTTAGGAAGACAGCTTCCCTCTTTGCCTGATGAGTTCCCGGTCTGTGAAAAGCGTTTGTCCGTATTGCGGCGTCGGTTGCGGTATCGTGATGGAAATCAAGGACAACCGCGTGGTGAAGGTCACCGGCGACAAGAGCCATCCGACCAATTTCGGTCGTCTTTGCACCAAGGGAAATACCTGCGGCGAAGCCATCGCCGCCCCGGGTCGCTTGGAACGTGCCCGAATCCGCGCCGTCCGCGGTGAGGAAGCCCGGGAGTTTTCGATCGAACCGGCGATCAAGGAAACGGCGAGCCGCCTCCGACGGATTCTCGACGAGCACGGACCGGACGCGATTTCGTTCTACGTCTCCGGCCAGATGTCGCTGGAGGCCCAGTATCTCGCGAACAAACTCGCGAAGGGTTTCATCCGCACCTCGCACATCGAGTCGAACTCGCGCCTGTGCATGGCCAGCGCGGGCAGCGGCTACAAACTCTCGCTCGGCGCCGACGGCCCGCCCGGCTCGTATCAGGACTTCGATCAAGCCGACCTGTTTTTCGTCATCGGCGCGAACATGGCCGACTGCCATCCAATCCTCTATTTGCGGATGATGGACCGCGTGAAGGCGGGCGCGAAACTCATCGTCGTCGACCCGCGCCGCAACACGACCGCCGATAAGGCGAACCTTTTCCTGCAGATCAAGCCGGGCACGGACCTGGCCTTGCTGAACGGCCTGCTCCACCTGCTGGTGAAAAACGGCAAGACCGACCCGGCGTTCATCGCGGAATTCACCGAAGGCTGGAACGCGATGCCGGAGTTTCTCGAAGACTACACGCCGGAAAAAGTCGCCGCCCTCACCGGCTTGCCCGAAGAGTCGATCCGCCAGGCCGCCGAATGGATCGGCGAGGCACCCGAGTGGATGACGTGTTGGACGATGGGTCTCAATCAGAGCACCCACGGCACTTGGAACACCAACGCCATCTGTAACCTGCACCTGGCGACCGGCGCGATTTGCCGACCGGGCAGCGGTCCGTTTTCGCTCACCGGCCAGCCGAATGCGATGGGCGGGCGCGAGATGGGTTACATGGGCCCCGGTTTGCCCGGCCAACGCGTCGCTCTCGTCGAAGGCGATCGCCATTTCATCGAAAACCTCTGGGGCATGGAACGCGACACCCTTCGCCCGCAAGGCGGCAAGGGCACGGTTTCGATGTTCGAAGAAATGGCCTGCGGCGAAATCAAAGCCTGCTGGATCATTTGCACCAATCCGGTCGCCACCGTTTCGAATCGCCGGAACGTCATCGCCGGTCTCGAAGCCGCCGAGCTCGTCATCACGCAGGACGCCTACCTCGATACCGAGACGAATCGCTACGCCGACATCCTGTTGCCCGGCGCGCTGTGGGCGGAAGGCGAAGGCGTGATGATCAATTCCGAGCGCAACCTGACGCTCGCGCAACAAGCGGTCGAACCTCCAGGCGAAGCGATGCCGGACTGGCAGCTCATCGCTCGCGTGGCGTGTGAGATGGGCTTCGCCGACGCGTTCACCTACGCCTCCGCCTCCGAAATTTTCGAAGAGATCAAACAGGCTTGGAATCCGAAGACCGGCTACGACATCCGCGGCGCGAGCTATGACCGTCTGCGCCGGACGCCGCTCCAGTGGCCGTGCCCGCCGGACGCCCCGGAAAACCGCAATCCGATCCGTTACCTCAACGACGGTGTCAGCCAAACGCTGATGGAATCGCCCGATGGCACCCGCCCGCGTTTCGTCTTCGCCACCCCGAGCGGCAAAGGCGTGTTCCTGCCTCGCCCGCACATGGATGCCGTGGAAATGCCCGATGGCGATTTTCCCTTCGTGCTCAACACCGGTCGCCTCCAGCACCAGTGGCACACGATGACGAAGACCGGCAAAATCGGGAAGCTCAACAAACTCAACGCATCGCCTTTCATCGAAATCCACCCGGAAGACGCCGCCACGTTCGGCATCGCCGAGGGTGACCCGGTGGAAATCCGCTCGCGTCGCGGCAAAGCGATTTTACCTGCCGTCGTCACCGACCGCGTCCGTCCGGGCAATTGCTTCGCGCCTTTCCATTGGAATGATGTCTTCGGCGAGAACCTCGCGATCAACGACGTCACCAGCGACGCGATCGACCCGATCTCGCTGCAGCCGGAACTCAAAATCTGCGCGGTCGCCCTGACCCGCGTGGAAACCCCGGTCGCCTTCATCCCGCCCGTGACCGAACCGGTGGCCTCGCCAGCCCCCATCGCTCCCCCCTCCGATTCCCTTTCCTTCATGTCCCGGATCGACCAACTCTCGACCTTGCTCGGTCTCGAAACCTCCGCTCCGCCCGCACTCGACTCGCACGAGTCACTTTACCTCCAGGGACTGCTGACCGGCCTTCGCACGGGGAATGAAATCAACGACCGCGCCGTGCCGACCTTGCCCGACAACGCACCGGTCGCCGAGCCGAAGCGGGTGTGGTTGAACGGTGTGCTCGCCGGGATGTTCTCGCGCACCCGGACCGCGATTGTCCAAGCCCGCATCGAACGCGAGCCGATCACCATTCTGTGGGCTTCGCAAACCGGCACCGCCGAGGGCGTGGCGCATCAATTTGCCGACCGGCTGAAGAATCAGGGACACGGCGTGACGTTGCTGGCGATGGATCGTTTCAAAATCGACGACCTACCCCGGGCGAAACGCGTGGTCATGTTGGCCAGCACGTTCGGCGACGGCGACCCGACCGACAACGGCACTGGCTTCTGGAGCGCCTTGCAGTCGGAAAGCGCGCCGAAGCTTTCCGATACGTCCTTCTCCGTACTTGCGTTCGGCGACTCGAACTACGACCAATTCTGCGGCTTCGGTCGCAACCTCGACGCCCGCATGGAAGCGCTCGGCGCCACCCGCATCGCGCCGCGCGTCGATTGCGAACCGGACTTCGAACAACCGGCCAACGCATGGATGGACGCGGTGATCGCCGCCTTGGCCACGCAGGACGCGGTGCCTACCTCGACCGGCGAGACGAACGCCGCGACCACGCTTGCACGCCCGGTCTACAACCGCACGCAACCGCTGCGGACCCGACTTCTCTTTAACCACCGGCTCAGCGACGAAAGCTCGGCCAAGGAAACACGCCACTTCGGTTTCGATCTCAAAGGCAGTGGCCTGACCTATGAAGCGGGCGACGCCCTCGGGGTGTGGCCGGTGAATTGCCCGCTACTGGTCGCCGAAATTCTCGGCGCGCTCAATCTTGCGCCCGACCTCGTGGTCGCGGTGAAAGACGCGGGCGAAATGACGTTCGTGAAGGCGCTGAAGCACCACTTCGAGATTTGCCGGATCTCGAGCGACTTCATCCGTTTCGTTCACGAACGCTGCGCCAGCCCGGATCTCGCCAATTTCCTCGTCCCGGAAAACAAGGCCGCTTTGAAGGATTGGCTCTGGGGTCGCCAGATCGTCGATCTGCTGCACGCCTACCCGATCCGTCCGACCGCCGAGGAATTCCTCGCCGCGCTCAAGCGTTTGCAGCCACGGCTTTACTCGATCTCGTCGAGCCCGAAGGAATTTCCCGATGAAGTGCATCTGACCGTTTCCACCGTGCGTTATCGCCACGACGGCAAGCGTCGTATGGGCGTGGCGTCCACCTTCCTCGCCGACCGCGCCGCGAATGCCGAGGTCGCGATTTTCGTTCAGAAGTCCGCGCACTTCCGTCCGCCGGTGAATCACGAGTTGCCCGTCATCATGGTCGGCCCCGGCACCGGTATCGCCCCCTTCCGTGCCTTCCTGCAGGAACGTCGAGCCACTGGAGCATCGGGCAAAAACTGGCTGCTCTTCGGCGAACAACGCTCCTCGACCGATTTCTATTATCGCGAGGAACTCGAAGAAATGCAGGCCAGCGGTGTGCTGACTCGCCTCGACACCGCCTTCTCACGCGACCAGCAGGAAAAAATCTACGTCCAGCATCGGATGCTCGAACACGGCGCGGAGCTCTGGGCCTGGCTCGAACAAGGCGCGCACTTCTACGTCTGCGGCGACGCCACCTTCATGGCCCGCGACGTCGACCTCGCCCTACGCAAGATCGCCCGCGATCACGGCGGACTGGATGAAGACCAAGTCGACGCCTTCATCAAGCGATTGGCGGAAGAGAAGCGTTACGTCCGCGACGTCTACTAAGGAGTAGCTGCGTTGGTAACAACGCGGCAGGGCCAACGGCCCGTTCAATACCAGCCTGGGCCGCGAGGCCCAGGACAGGCGTGCTCTAGAAGGTATCGAGCGGAGGCACCAAGTATCGGAGCCGTTCTGGGACTTGAAATTTTTCCAAAGAATTTCGAATCCGCGTGTCCTATTATTTGGGGCGATATCTCCGCTCTAAAAAAATCATCGCTCACGACTACCGCCATGAAATCTGGAACCCTCCCCGCCCTGTTTTTGGCTGTCACTTTTAACATGGTTGTTACCCGCGGTCTCCAAGCGGAAGAACCAACCTTTGTGCCGATCGCATGGTATGCGACCAACGATTCCCTCGCGAAAGAAGGCGAGCGTATCTCCGCGATTTTACGAGATCACAAGATCGAAAATGTCCGCGCCGGCTCCGCCTCTTTCACCATATCGGTTCCTGCTGAAAAAGCTCAGGAAGCCCGGAGCCTTCTGGCGAAGGCCATTCAGGACGACGGACTCCGAATCAACCTGCTGAAGGCGGAATCGAAAGAGGATCAGCCGGACAACGACAAGATCCTCTCGGGCAAGGTGAGTGAAATCCTCACAGAAACTGCCGCATTGAAAGCGGGCAGCAAACGAATCGATTTGGAGAAACACTTCACGACCGAGGGCGGGCTATCGAATTCGAACCAAAGAACCTACGTATCAAAGCGGTGCTCCTTCATCAAAATCGATGTGCGTTTCCAGCCGCTGAGCGCCCAGCAGGAATCTCCTGACGACACGATTCTGGAGATATCCAAACCCTACTTGGCTTACAGCGTCATTGATTAGACGTTCTCCCAAAAGCGCCCCAATTCACTTCATCCGAACCCAATGAAGACCTTGTTCGTCATCTCTGTTTTTATGGCCACCGGCCTCCTGCAGCCGGCTTTCTCTAATGAAGCCGCGCGAATCGAACCATCGACGTTTACCGCAACGTATGGCGGTGCGGAGCACCCATTGCAGCTTTCTTGGAAACGAGACAACGAAAGCAGGTTGACGGCTTTTTCCATCACGGCTTTCGGAAAAACTCACACGTTAACAAACGAACAACTGGCGAGCGTAGGGACCGTCGACATCTTTCCACCCGAAGTGACCGTTGGGCGAAGAATGACCGTTGGGCCGGGAAAATTGGGTAACGAGTGGTATCTCATGACATTCAAAAGTGTGAGAGGCCAAGCGCCCACGCACATCACCGTGGAGGATTCCGTGGACGAGCTAAAGTTCGAGAATCCCCTCCAGCCAACTTTGAATCCGAGCCCGCCTAAGCTTCTTCCGAAGGATGGGTTTGTCCCAGACGAGAACACCGCAGTCAAAGTCGCCGAAGCAATCCTCAAACCCGCCGTTGGAGATGCGAATGCTCAAAGGTATGCTCCCTATAAAGCGACGCTCAAAGGCGACATCTGGATGGTGGAGGGCACCGCGAAAGGCCCTGGAGGCACTCCTGTTTTGGAAATCTCAAAGCAGGATGGCCACATCGTGCGCCTTTACCATACTCAGTAGCCGCGTCAGGCGAGACCAACTCGTCAACTCCCTTGTGTGATCCCGCACATTCCCAGGCGATTGGATCGCCTCCGCCTAAAGCGGCGATGAACTCGCCGCACTCCAAAGTTAGAGCGGGCTTTCAGCCCTCAATCCCGCGCGGTTGATTTTCCCAGGGCGTTGCCGCTGGGCTGGTATTGCGCCGGGGCGTTGCCCCTCAAGAAATCGCCCCGTGGATTGAAGGCCTGCGACATGCAGCATCGCGGCGTGCCTCTTCCTGAAAACTGAATGCGGCAGTAGCGTTAGCGACTTTTAGCAAAGTGGCGAAGCCCTCATTGGCATGGCTCTTAGAGCAACACTGAAAACCAGCAAACTTAAACCGTCACCGGCCGGGCCATCTCCTTGCCGATCATCCCGCAGATGCCGACGAAGGTTTCTTCGACCAAAGTGAAATTCCGCTTCACCCGCGTGAACACCGCCCAATCGCGACGCACGGCGTGATCGCCCATCGGCACGGCCACCAGACGACCATCGGCGATTTCCTTTCGCGCGACCCAGGGCGCGACGATGCCGACGCCGAGACCGATCCGGGTCATTTCCTTGATCGCCTCCATATCGCCCAGCACCAGCGGCGCACGGAGACGAACGCCGCGTTGCTCGAACCAGTTTTCCACCAAACGATGGGTGTGGGTCGATCGCGTATAAACGATGAACTGCATCGTACTAAGCGACTCGGGCGTGATCGGTCCGCCGGTCGCCCACGGGTGCGCGGGCGAAACGATGAACGTCATTTCGTCGCTGAACAGCGTGCGGCCGCTTTCCAACTGGCCCTCGTTGCCGAGACCGATGACGAGATCGAGCCCGTGATCTTCCAGCCGGTTGATCAGCCAGGAAGTATCGCCCGCTTCGATCACCGGCTCGCAACGCGGGAAGCAATCGCGGAACTCGCGGAGCACGGTCGGCAAAAGAAAGTGGCAAAGGCTGTGCGGCGCGCCCACGCGGATGCGGACCTGGCCCCAGCGCTTCAGGCCGTCGAGCTCGCGCTCGGCGTGTTCCAGCTCGGACAGCGCGCGACGGCAGCGACGGATGAAAACCTCGCCCTCGGGAGTCGGAACGGTGCGCTTTCCCTGTCGATCGAGCAGCCGACAGCCGAGCTGGTCTTCCAAGGCGCGCAACGAGTGACTGATTGCAGATTGGGTGAGGCAGAGGCGTTTCGCAGCCATTGTAAAGCTGCCTTCGTCCGCCACAGCAACGAATGCGCGAACCAAGCGAAGATCAGGGAGGAATTCACTCATGAGAAACTCTCATCGAAAAAAGTTAACGAAAGTCAGCACCGTTCATGCCAATTTCTGAAACTTGGCACTCTTTTCGCTCTTCCGCCATCCGATGTACTCCAATCCGCTCGCCGTCCGGCAACCGATTCGCCTCGGATTCGTGCCGCTCAACGATTGCGCCCCGCTCGCCGTGGCCCGTGAGACCGGCCTGTTCGAGCGCTACGGCGTGGACGTCCAGCTGGTCCGGTTGCCCGGGTGGGCGACCGTCCGCGACATGCTGTTTTTCGGCGAATTGGACGCGGCCCAGGCGATCGCCGGCTTGGCGTTCTCGCTCACGCTCGGCATCGGCCAGCTCCGTCGCGACGTGTGCGTGCCCCTTGTGCTGAGCGGTCACGGCAACGCAATCACTCTCGCGAACCGGGTGCCTTCTGAACTGATTGGCCGCGGCGAAGGCTTGGCGGGCTTTATCGCCCATCGCTGGAAGGAAAACCGCCCCTTCACCATGGCGGCCGCCCACCGCTATTCTTCGCACCATTTGCTTCTCCAATCTTGGCTCCGCCAGCACGGTGTCCAGCCCGGCCGCGATGTGGAATTGATCTTCCTCCCGCCGCCGCTGATGCCCGGCCACATGGCGAGCGGCCACCTTGACGGCTATTGCGTGGGCGAACCGTGGAATTCGGAATCGATCCTCTCCGGCCAAGGCTGGTGCGTCGCGACCTCCGCGCAGATCGCCGCCGGTCATCCGGAAAAAGTCCTCGTCGCCAGCGGCGAACTCGCGGGCGAACGTCGCCAGGAACTGCTCGCCCTCACCGCGGCGTTGCTTCACGCCTGCCGTTTGTGCCAAGCACCGAGTTTCCGCGACGAACTCATCCGCATCCTCGCCTCCGACCGTTACACCGGCGCGTCGGAAGCGGCGCTGCGCAACAGCCTCGGTCCGGTTTTCGAAACCGGTAAAGGCCAGCTCGATGCATCCACGTTCCACCTCTTCCACGGAGGCGACATCAATTGCCCGACGCCCGACAAAGCTTCGTGGTTCCTCGCCGGTATGCGCTCCGCCGATCTCCTGCCGGAAAACACGCCCGGCGGTTCGTTGACCCGCATTTATCGCCACGACCTCTACCGCGCCGCCTGCGATCTGCTTTTGCCCGCCACCGTTTAACGGCCCGGAAGGAGCCGTTTAGTGGGAAACCGGAAGCTCATTTAAAAACTGCCGAGCTTCGAGCGCATCGGCTTCAATCTGCGTCTTCAAAGCTTCGAGCGAATCGAACTTCCGCTCATCCCGGAGGTAATGGACGAACGTGACGTCCAATTGGCGGTCGTAGAGATCGCCTTGGAAATCGAACAGATGCACCTCCAAGGCGCGAGCCGTGCCATCCACGGTCGGGCGAACTCCAAGGTTCGCCACCCCGCCGTAAATTTCGCCATCCAGCTCCACCCGCACCGCCCAAACTCCATCGGGCGGCAATTGAACATCGCCGGTCGAGACGTTGGCGGTGGGAAACCCGAGCTGACGGCCAAGCTGTCGGCCTTGTCGCACCACGCCTTCCACACTGTAAGGACGGCCCAGCATCCGCGCCGCGGCGGACAAATTTCCATCACGGATCGCCTGACGAATCCGCGTGCTGCTGATCCGCTCGCCATCCTCCATCACCGGCGGCACGGCTTCGAGAGTGAATCCACGTTCAGAGGCGGCCTTTCGCAGCATCGCGACATCGCCGCGCCGGCCGCGACCGAATTTCCAATCTTCGCCCACCGCCAGGGTTTTCACCGGCGCGGAGCACAAGCGATCGATGAA
>Ga0307416_100000094_pt1 | contig 59035 bp, 61 predicted proteins | sample DK1Cmetagenome_2_FD_203821 | JGI IMG/M metagenome (GOLD analysis project Ga0307416, IMG submission 203821) | Maize rhizosphere microbial communities from greenhouse at UC Davis, California, United States - DK15-C-3 | ecosystem: Host-associated > Plants > Roots > Rhizosphere > Soil | place...
CCGTACCAACGCGCTCATCACGGCGTTTTCGAGCCGATGCCAGCGGCCAGTTTTGTACTCCATGATGCCCGATTGTCGTCGACATCGGAGAAGTGCAGTTGATAAAGATCGACATGGTCGCGACCGAGCCGGCGCAGCGATCCCTGCAAAGCTTGCCGAACGTGCCCAGGGTTGGTGTCAACGCCGGTGAGCTGGCGGGTGTCCTCGTCAAATGTGTTGCCGAACTTAGTGGCCACCAGTACGTGCGGGTTGGCCGCCAAGACGGGAGCCAGCAGTCGTTCGCTGTGCCCGGCGCCGTACACGTCAGCGGTGTCGAACAGCGTCACTCCCAGCTCGACTGCCCGGTCCAGTGCTCGACGAGCCTCGGCGTCGGTGACACCGGCGTAGCCCAGCGGTTGATCACCGGAAGCCATGGCGCCGCCGATGGCCCAGCAGCCCATGCCCAGAGCAGCGACCTCGAGCCCGGACCGGCCCAGCCTACGGCTCATTGTGGTGGTCATCGTGGTCATCACGTCTTCTCCTTTGGTCGGGTTGAGCGACATTGCAGGTTCCACGTTAGGAAGCTGTGGTCTGGCACTACAGTCCAATTGCATGCGCAGAAACCAGACCACTTCTATCTCTGAGCTATTACTCCAGCTGCCGACCGATGGCCCGGTGCATCGGCGGCTCAGCGATGCGATCCGCGCTGCGGTCCAGCGCGGCCAGCTCCAGCCCGGTGACCCCATGCCGCCAAGCCGGAGATTCGCCGACGATCTTGGAGTGTCGCGTTGGGTGGTCACCGAGGCGTATGAGCAGCTGGTAGCCGAGGGATATTTGGTGACTCGACCGGGATCGGGGACTCGAGTGGCGACCAGGGCGGCGGCGCCATCCCGGCCAACAGGTGAGGTTTCACCCAGCTTGCCTCACGCTTTGCCACGCCGAGACCCGACCACGCCGGCTGTAATCCTCGATCTACGACCTGGCAGGCCAGATCTCTCAGAATTCCCACGCCCAGCCTGGGTCAAGGCCTACCGCGAGGCGGTCCGCCGTCTCGTCACCGATCAGCTCGGCTTTCCGCCGGTACAGGGATTACTCGAGCTGCGTACGGTGCTGGCCGCCTATCTCCGCCGGATCCGCGGCATCGACGCAGCTCCTGAGCAGATCTTGATCACCCGCGGAACCACACACGGCATGCGGCTGCTCAGCCGTGTTCTCGCCGCTCGTGGCGCAGGCCGCCTAGCAGTTGAGGATCCTGGCTGGCCGCAGCTGCCTGAGGTCGCCGCTGATCACGGACTACAGGTGACTAGCGTTCAGGTCGACGCGCACGGCTTGGACGTCGCTGCACTGCCTGCCGACACCACTGCGGTGCTCGTTACGCCGGCCCATCAGTTCCCGACCGGCGTCGGTTTGTCGACGGCTCGCCGCACCGAACTGCTTCAATGGGCGGCCGCGCGCGGGGGCCTAGTGATCGAGGACGACTACGACGCCGAATTTCGCTATGACCATCGCCCGTTCGGCGCCCTCGCTGGTCTTGATTCCGCTCGTGTTGCCTATCTGAGCTCGGTGAGCAAGACGTTGGCGCCCGCCTTGCGACTGGGATGGACGTTCCTCCCCGACTCCATTGGCGCAGCAGTCGCAGCCGAAGCCGTACGCGATCCGGGGCCGAGCACGCTGGACCAGATCGCGCTCGCCCAGTTCATCTCCTCCGGCGGCTATGACCGTCACCTGCGTCGGATGCGCCGCCACTACCGGGAACGCCGCGACGCCTTGGCCTCCGCACTACAGGAGGCGGCTCCTGAGCTCACGGTCCGCGGGGTGGCCGCCGGACTCCACCTGCTGATCGACCTCACCAGCAGCCGGCAAGAGGCGACCACTGTTCAGTGGCTCGCGCAGCATGGAATCTTGGTTATGCCCTTGCAGCGTTACCAGCGAAGGGTTACCAGCCACGGGATCGTGGTCAACTACGCTCAGCTGCCCACCCATTTGGCCAGCGGAGTCGCGCAAGCGATCAAGCTCGCAATCACGGGTGGTCGACAGCGGATCTGACGGAGGAGTCATGAACACATCTGGGGAGCCGCAGGACGTCGTGTTGGTCGTCGACATCGCCAATGTGATGGGATCCCGCCCGGACGGCTGGTGGCGTGATAGAGCAGCCGCAGCGACGAGCCTGCTTAGCGCGTTGGAGCCTTTGAATGGTGCCGACATCACCCTTCCGGACAGGGAGGAAGTTGTCCGGATTATGCAGATCCGTGCCGTCGTCGAGGGTGCGGCCAAGGGTGTCGATGGACCGGCGGCCGTGTCGGTACTGCCGGCCGAAAGAGACGGCGACAGCGCGATCGTCGACGAGGCGCATCGGCTAGTTGAATCGGGCACGACACCGCTGGTGGTTACGGCTGACCGGGGCCTGCGTCTTCGCCTTCCCGAGCAGGCTCTGATGGCCGGGCCAGGTTGGCTGAACCGCCTACTCGGACGCTAAATCACAGAAGTCGCGAGTAAGGGCTCGCAGAAAGTCGGGCCTGGGGATGGGCAAGGTCTTGACGTGATTTAGACACCGTATAAGAATTACGAACGATGTCAAAGATAACCGAAGAACTGACCTGGCGAGAGGCCCGTCGACAGAACGCCCGCGCCGATCTGTTGGCGGCCGCTTGGGAGATGGTGCGTGAAGGCGGACTCGGCGCCTTATCGTTGCGAAAGCTGGCTCAGCGTGCGGGGATTACGACGCCAACCGTCTATGCCTACTTCGAGTCAAAGAACGCCATCCTCGACGCGATGTTCGGCGAAGCCGCCGAGAGCTTCGCGCAGACCAATGCCGGTCCCCTGCCGGACGGAACCCCGCAGCAGCAGCTGGTGGCGCACGCCCACCGCTTCGCCGCGTTCTGCACCTCCGATGTGGCCAGGTACCAACTGCTGTTTCAGCATTTGATTCCGGGCTTCAACCCGTCGCCGGAGTCATATGCGCCGGCCATCGGTGCTCTCGATAGCGCGAGACGGCTGCTCGAGCATGCCGGCGTACGGGACCACCGAGACCTGGATCTCTGGACTGCGCTGATGACTGGCCTTGTTGATCAACAGATCTCAAACGATGCCGGCGGGGACCGCTGGATCCGACTGATTGACCAGGCGGTCGCCATGTTTCTGGCTCACAGCGCCAGCAAAACAAACGAGCGGACGATCAACAAGACCGCCCCAACCACCTAATCCCTAACGCCGCTTGAAGCCCGGCCCGAGTCCAAGCAAGGAAGATCATGATCGACGTCACCCAGCCTCGCCTACACCATCTGGCGATCACTGTCACAGACCTCGATGCCAGCGTCGAGTGGTACGAATCTGTCTTTGATGTCCACCCCATCCTCGACATTCCACATGACGGTGGAGTCGGGAGAATCCTCGCCGGGAGCGACCGCCAGCTGATGATCGCATTACATCGACACGACGGCAATGACGGCGGTCTGTTCGCCGAAACCGCGACCGGACTCGATCATGGTGGCTTTACCGTCCCCACGCGCCGCGACCTGGAACTTTGGCAAGATCACCTCGAGGCCAACGGTGTGGTACGCGCCGACGCAGCCGACAAGCCACTCACCCAGTCGCCGATCGCTGACGAGCCATACGCGTCGGTGCTGGTCTTCAGAGACCCGGACAACATCCAGCTCGAGCTCTTCGCACCCGCTTCTCAGCGACACGACTGACCATGACCACACTCCTGGATGCCGGCGAATGGGCCGGCAAGATCTACTCAGGTGGCTGGGTCGACGGCGCCGGTGGAGCATTCGCATCGGTTGAGCCGGCAACCGGGCGGCAACTCGCCGAAGTTGGTGCGGCTGGTCCAGAGGACGTAAAGCGAGCCGTGCAACGCGCCAGCGACGCCCAGCGAGCGTGGGCGGCGACGCCCTACAACATTCGAGCGGGCGTGTTGCGTCGAGCGGCCGACCTCCTCGTGGAGCACCACGTTGAACTGGAGGAATGGGAGGTACGAGAGGCGGGTCTTCCGCGCTATTTTGCTGGTCCACTGGTCGCTGCGGAGGACTTCCGTCAGGCCGCCGCCCTGGCCAGCGCTCCGTTGGGCGATGTTCTTCCCTCCGTGCAGCCCCGGCTTTCGTTTACCCGCCGCAGACCGGTCGGTGTCGTCGGCGTCATCTCCCCGTTCAACGGTCCACTGATATTGGCTGCGCGGGCACTGGGTCCTGCACTCGCAATCGGTAACGCGGTCGTTCTCAAGCCCGATCCGCGGACAGCGGTGTCCGGCGGTGTAGCCTTTGCGCGCCTTTTCGAAGAGGCCGGCCTGCCGCCGAACCTTCTACACGTTCTCCCCGGTGGTGGCAACATCGGACAAGCGCTCGTCACCCATCCATTAGTTCCTGTCATCGCATTCACGGGGTCGGTGACTGCTGGCAGGAAAGTGGCCCAGCTCGCAGCAGGCATGCTCAAGCGTGTGCATCTTGAGTTGGGTGGGAACTCAGCGCTTGTCGTGCTCGAGGACGCTGATGTCGAGCAGGCGGTACAGGCCGGCAGCTTCGGTTCCTTTCACCATGCCGGCCAGGTATGCATGGCCTCCAGCCGTCATCTCGTCGCTACCCCCGTCGTCGAGGAATACACCGCATTACTTGCTGAACGGGCAGAAAAGCTGCGTGTCGGAGACCCAGCCGCCGACGATGGTGTCGCGTACGGGCCGCTGATTGACGCGGCGGCACGAGACCGCGTCCACGCCCTCGTTCACGACAGCGTCGCGGCTGGTGCCCGACTCATGACCGGGGGCAGCTTCGATCGCCTGTTCTATCAACCGACGGTGCTCGCCGACGTACCACTGGGTGCTCGCGCGTACCTAGAGGAAATCTTCGGCCCGGTCGCTCCTGTCGTCGCCTTCAAAGACATCGACGAGGCGGCACGACTCGCCTCCCAAACCGAGTACGGTCTATCCCTCGCCATCCTGACGAGAGACATTGTGGGTGGTCTGGCACTAGCCGAACGGGTTCCGGTTGGCATGGTGCACATCAACGATCAGACCTCCACAGGTGAAGCGATCGCACCGTTTGGCGGCGTCGGCCTCTCCGGCAACGGTTACCGCATTGGCGGCCAGGCAGCCAATCTGGAGGCGTTCACAGAGGTGCAATGGGTAACTATCAACCAGGAGCCTGGCAGCTATCCTTTCTGATCTGGTCTCATCGGGGTTGATCACATTGAGTGCATCATCCCATCCGCTCCGCGATGCAATACTGAGGCTCGATGATCACCCGAGCGCGCACGCTGTCGATCAATTGTCGGAACAGAACCAGCGTCGCCGACATTCCCTTCCCCAGTCGGCACTGGAGTAGGCGGCTGCCAGTCTTGATCAAGTTCATCAACAACTGCGCGCCCTCGGTGATTGGAGTGCAGGAGACTCGCAACGATATGGCCGTCGATATCACCAATGGTCTCGGGCCGAACTGGACATTCTGGGGGACGGGTACGGCCAAGATCATTTGGGACTCGACGAAGTGGATCGTTCTCGACCAATTCGAAGCAGGATTGCCGTTCACCGTGCTAGGCGTCTCGAAGGCGCGCCCACTCACGATGCTCAAGTTGCGGTCGATCAAGACTGAGGGATTCGCATGGTTCGCCAGCACTCATCTTGCGGTGAACATCCCCAACGAAGAGACAATCCGGCAAGAGCAGATCAAGTTAGTGATCAGGCATGTCCAAGAACGACCTGACAATGAGCGCGTGATCATCTTCGGAGACTTCAACTCGATCCCAACGAACGGGTCAGTTCGCAAGATCGCCAGCGATTCTGGCTTTAGGCATCTACGCGCCAAGCTGCCGACGATCACGCGTAAGACGTACAACACCTTCAATGGCTGGAAGATCACCAAGCAGGAGAGCAAGTGGATCGATGACGTGCTGACTTCGCCAAAAGTGATGCCGTACGCCGCAGCGATCATGCTCACCGACTCGACTGCCCTCCCGATCCATGCAAGCGATCACAATGGAGTGTTTGCCAAAGTGGAGTTCCAATCACCGCCAGGACTTCTGCTATGACTGCAGTAGGCCGGTTTCTTTGAGCACTTCACGAGGAACTGTCGAGTGATGCACGGAGGGCATGCACGGCGGCATCGGGCTGCTCGAAGAAGGGATCGTCGCGTGCGCCCTCGATCACATGCAGTGGCCACCCGTACCGCGCGCTCGCAGCCTGGGCCACACTAAGTCGTGTCTGGAGGTCATGGCGCCCCCAGATGAGCGCCGTAGGTACGGTGATCCGCGCAAGGGCGTCCCGAGAAATGGGCCGTACTCCGTATTCCGACATCAGGCTGCGCAGTGCGGCCTTCGCGGTCTTCGTACGCGCCCACTCCAGCGAGTACGCGCCAAATGGCTCAAAGTCCTCGGCCATCTGCCCGCGCAACCCGTCGAAATCGACGAAGCACTGCTCCAGGAAGCGGTCACGCGTGCGTTCCGTCGGACGCGCGATGTATACCAGCAAAGGCAGCGCAAACCGGGGCGACGGCCGATTCCAACTCAAACCGAAGCTGTCGACAAGAACAAGCCGGCCAAGCTCGGCGGGTCGCTCGCTGGCGAAGCGGGCTGATATCGCGCCTCCCAGCAAATGCCCGACGAGCGCGGGCGGCGACTCGCACGTCCGCTCGATCAGCTCGCCAAGCCACGTGCGTACGCGGTCGTGGTCCAGCGGACCCTCGGGCAAGCCGGTGGCACCGTGGCCCGGAAGGTCAGGTGCGACCACACGATGGGTCGTTGTCAGATCTGGAATCACTCGCGCCCATAGAGCTGCAAACTCGCCTGGCCCATGCAGCAGAATCACCGGTGGTCCATCCCCGCCCTCCAGTACGGCGGAGGAGATGCCCGCCAGCTGTAGCCGTCGGTCTGTGACGGGCAATTCGGCCAGCAGCCGTTCCCGCGTGTCGTGACCCGCGGCGCGGCCTCGGCGTTTCTCTACATCGCGCTGACTGTTCATCTTCTCGCCTCCCGGTGGTGCCCCTGAACTCGTCATCACGACGCTAAGCAACAGTCGGGCTTGCGGTCATCGGGGGAAACTTGCAAGTCCGTGCTCGCAGGGTGCGGGTTATTGTGTAGGCGCATGCCCTGACAACCGCGAACGTCAGGGACCCCGATGGGGCCGCCGGCCAACTCCGGGTATTAGTGTCGTGTCGCCCAAGTTGCTTTGCGTTTGGCGTCGTCCAGGTGCGTGCCTGTCGTCGCAAGGCCGACGAGGGAGGGATACCGGGTCGTATGTCGACCGAGGAGAACGCCCCGAGGTGCGTGCATGGGCGGCGTCAAACGTAGCGAGACTTGGGCGACACGACACTAGATCGCCTTGACGGCCTCAGCGACCGGCGTGTCGCCGCCGATCAGATCAACCGTCTTGCCGATGGAGTTTGGCGAGTCGAGCACGGCAGCGAGAACCGCTGCGACATCGTCGCGCGGCACTCGTCCGCGAGGGACGCTTTCGGCAAGCCGGACGCGGCCCGTGCCAGCGTCGTTGGTTAGGGTGCCGGGGCGTACCACTGTGGCGTCCAGCCCACTCTCACGTACCGCATCATCCGCGCGACCCTTCGCGCGCAAATACACACTGAAGGTGTCGTCGCCGGGCGCGTCAGGATTCGCGCCCATGCTGCTGACGATCACGTAGCGACGGACACCGGCCTGCTTCGCAGCCGCGATCAGCTTCACGGCGCCGCCGTAGTCCATCGTGTCCTTACGTGCCGGTCCGCTTCCGGGACCAGCCCCAGCGGAGAACACGACGGCATCGGACTCGGATATCGCCCGGGCAACCTCGTCTTCGCTCGCCTGCTCAAGATCAACCACTGCCGGCTCGGCACCGGCCTGCTTTAGGTCGTCAGCATGATCGGGATTACGGATCAGGCCAACGACATCATCGCCGCGCTCGGACAAAATCTTCGCGAGGCGCAGGGCGATCTGGCCGTGACCTCCAGCAATGGCTACACGCACGGCTTCCAACCTAGATCCGACGAACGCCGTTCGCCACACCGCCGCGCGAGTGACCGCTGGGAATGCGGGCCGTCACATCTTCACTTGGCATCACCTACTGACACGTGGCATCCCAGGATCTGGTTAGCGGCGGCTCACCGCCTGACAACCGTCGTAGAGGGGTCCTGGCGTTACCTGGCAGACCGGCCACCTGCACCAGTAGACATATATGCATCAACTAGCCCCGCCGCAATTACGACCACCAGAAGGAAACCGTTCCACATGTCTACCTGGCTTATCACTGGATGCTCCACCGGACTCGGTCGCGCCCTGGCCGAGGGCGTCATTGCCGCGGGTCACAACGCGGTCGTCACCGCACGCGATGCCACCCAGGTCGCGGAGCTTGCCGAAGGCAAAGCCGACCGCGTTCTCGCATTGCGGCTCGACGTCACCGAGGGCGCCCACATCGATAACGCCGTCACGCAGGCCGAGGAGAAGTTCGGCGACATAGACGTACTCGTCAACAATGCCGGATACGGCTACCGCGCGGCCGTCGAGGAAGGTGACGAAGCCGACATCCGCCAGCTGTTCGAGACTCAGTTCTTCGGTCCGGTCGCCATGATCAAGGCCGTGTTGCCCGCGATGCGGGCCCGCCGATCGGGCGCGATCGTCAACATCTCCACAATCGGTGTCCAGATCATGCCCGTCGGGTCGGGCTACTACGCCGCGTCCAAGGCCGCGCTGGAAGGCATGTCCGGTGCGCTCTACGGCGAATTGAAGCCGCTCGGGATATCGGTCACCGTGGTGGAGCCTGGCGCGTTCCGCACCGACTTCGCGGGCCGGTCGCTGAGCCAGTCAACCACCGTGATCGAGGACTACGCCGAGACCGCGGGCAAGCGCCGCAAGGAACACGACACGATGCACGGTACCCAGCCCGGCGATCCGGCCAAGGCGGCTCAGGCCATCATTGCCGCAATCGAGTCCGACGAGCCGCCGCCGTTCCTGTTGCTGGGAACCGATGCGCTCAATGTCTATCGCCGGCTCGCCGAGGCCAGACTGGAGACGATCAAGGAGTGGGAGCATCTCACCACAAGTACCGACATCGACACCTGATCTGAGTGACGTCCTCTTCCGCGACATCTGGAAACGTCCAGAGCTCTGTCCGCGCGACCGCAGTTTGATCACCGTCGCCTCATTGATCACCGGCGGCAACACCGAACAATTGCGAGCCGACCTGGGCCGTGCGAAGCAGAATGGCCTCACCGAGCTCGAGCTCAAGGAGGCGATCATCCACCTCGCGTTCTACGCTGGCTGGCCCAAGGCGATGTCTGCCATCACAGTTGCCAAGGAGGTCTCCAACGACTAGCACCGTGGCGCCTACAGCTCCTGCCTGGGCGCCGCTGAAGAATAGAGCCTTTCGCTGGCTCTGGATCGGCGTGCTGATCAGCTGGACCGGCACGTGGATGCAAACCGTTGGCGCGCAGTGGCTGCTCGTCGACGCACCCAATGCGGCTGCTCTGGTTTCATTCGTCCAGGCGGCGACCACGCTACCGGTGATGCTGCTCGCGCTCCCCGGCGGAGTCTTGGCGGACACATTCGACCGACGCTGGCTGTTGTTCACGATCCAGGTCTACTTCTTCACCGTCGGCATTTTGCTCGCCATACTTACCGCGATCGGGCAAATGCCACCGGCACTTCTGATTGCCTTCACCTTCCTGCTCGGGGTTGGTACGGCGGTGCAGCTGCCAACCTGGGCGGCGACGGTCCCCGAGTTGGTACCAAGATCACAACTGCGGGCGGCGTCCAGGCTCGATCTTGTCGGTGTCAATGTGTCCCGCGCCATTGGACCGGCCATCGCTGGATTCGTGATCGCGCACCTCGGGGGGGCCGCGGTGGTCTTCGGCCTGAACGCGGTCTCGGTGATCTTCTTGGCGATCGCGCTGCTCGCCTGGCGTCGGCGGGAGCCCACACCAACCACTCGAGAGCGATTCGTGCCGGCGCTGCGGGCCGGGGCGCGCTACGTCTGGCACGAACCCGTCGTACGACGGATCATGTTGCGGGCGATCATGTTCGTCGTCCCGGCCACTGGATTGTGGGCGCTGCTGCCGGTGATCGCGAGCGAGCATCTCGGGCTGGGAGCCGACGGCTTTGGCCTCCTCTTCGCTGCCCTGGGGACAGGCGCAATTCTCGGCGCACTCATACTCGGACGGGTCAAGACCACCTCCGCCAACGGCATCCTGCTAGCGGCCGGAGTTCTCTACGCCATGGCCCTAGCAGTGATCATCTTGGTGCCGAACTTCACCGTCGCGTTAGCCCTCCTGGTTCTCAGTGGAGTTGCCTGGATGGCGATCACCTCGACCTTGCAAGCCGAGATGCAACTTGTGTTGCCAGGATGGGTACGGGCCCGCGGCATGGCCCTCTACACCGTGATCTTCATGGGCTCCCAGACGGGCGGCGCCCTGATTTGGGGAGCCATCGCCAACCGGTTCGGCCTGCGACCCTCAGTGCTCGGTGCGGCCATCGTGGTGCTCGTCGGAGTCGCCGCCGGCCTGCTCTGGCGCCTTCCAGAAACTGGCCATCTTGACCCGCAGCCGGCCGTCTATTGGGGTGACCCGCAACTCGCTTTTGATCCTGAACCGGATGTCGGACCGGTCTTAATCGTCGTGCACTTCACGGTCGCACCGGAACGACAGGCCGACTTCTTGGAAGCGATGGACCAGCTACGCCGATCTCGACTCCGAACCGGAGCAACCCGCTGGGAGCTGTATCGAGACGGTGAACGACCGAACCAATTCGCCGAGGTATTCCGCGTCCCGACCTGGGAAGAACATCTCCGCCAGCACGAGGGCCGCCTGACCGCAAGGGACCAAGCGATCGAGGAGGCTGCGCTCGCCTTCTCCGATCCGCCGGCGTCCAGCGACCACCTGCTACCTCCGTAGCTAGCCCAGCTCGTTAAGGACAGTGATCTCCTTGGCATCCAGCTGCAGTCCGGCCGCAGCCACGTTCTCCTCCAGATGCTCGATCGATCCGGTGCCGGGGATCGTCAGCATCGTCTCTGACCGAGCCAACAGCCAGGCCAATGCCACCTGGTAAGGCGTCGCGCCATGTCGGTCAGCGATCTCGGTGAGTGTCGGCAATTGATCAAGATTTTGGATCGGCGCCCACGGCAGAAAAGCAATCTGCTCGCTTGCGCAAAGGTCGACTAGCGCGTCTGATCTGCGGTCACCCGGGTTGTACCGGTTCTGGATCGATACGATCGGTGTCAATGCTTGTGCTCGCCGCAGCTGATCTTCGTTGACGTTGGACAGGCCGATATGACGGATCTTGCCCTCGTCCTTCAGGGTGACGAGTGCGCCGATCGACTCCTCAAACCGCACTGCGGGGTCCGGGCGGTGGAACTGGTATAGCGCGATCTGGTCCACCTGCAGCCGTCGGAGGCTGCCCTCGCATGCCTCACGCAGGTGCTCGGGCCGGCCATCCGCGGGCCACCGCCCAGGGCCGGGTCGGACTAGGCCACCTTTTGTGGCGATCACCAGATCGTCCGGATACGGATGGAGCGCCTCGGCGATGAGCTCCTCACTTACGTTGGGGCCGTACGAGTCAGCCGTATCGATGAAGTTGACGCCGAGTTCTATGGCCCGTCGCAGCACGGCCCGGGCCTGGTTTCGGTCGGGCGGGTCGCCCCAAATCCCCCGACCCGTGATCCGCATTGCCCCAAAGCCGAGACGATTGACCGTGATGTCGCCGCCGATGTCGACGGTTCCGGCAGCTGCCGCTGTTGCTCCAGTGGTCGCAGGCATTCGCTACTCCTTCGCCAGCACAACAAGCTATTACCCATCGCAGGCCGAGTCGTTGACTTGCCCTGCGCGAATACTGGCTGAATGAAAGCGCTGTGGGTGTTGGCGGCCACCCTTTTGCTGACGGCCTGCAGTGTCGGCCAGCCGAACTGGGCGCCGCAAGTCACAGCGCCCGCAGCAACCGCCGCATCATCGCCAACCCAGTCGGCTTCAGCAACAGCTGGACCGAGCAGCAATCCCACGCCGAAGGCGACCAAGACGCCAAAGCCGCATCCCGTCTCAAAGCAGGCCTTGATCGACAAGAAGTACGACGGTCGCAGCCTGAAGCTCGCTCGACTGCTGGGTGACTACGGCGCGTACAAGCGCTACTTGATCACCTATCGCAGTGACGGCCTCAAGATCTCTGGCGTGATGAATGTCCCAGACGGCAATGGGCCGTTTCCCGTCCTTGTGCTCAACCACGGCTACATCGACCCCGACACGTACTTCCCGGGCCAGGGCATGCCGCGGGAACACGACTATCTGGCCCGCCACGGCTACGTCGTACTGCACACCGACTATCGCGGTCATGCCTCATCCGACAATGATCCGAACGTGGACTACGAGCTGCGCTTGCCGTACGCGGTGGACACGATCAACGCCGTTAAGGCGGTCAAGTCATCGAAGTTGCCATTCCTGGACAAAGATCGCGTCGGCTGGCTGGGACGCTCCATGGGCGGTGGCGTCACCTTGACCGCATTGGTGGCCCAGCCAGGGCTGGTCGATGCCGCGGTGATCTACGCGTCCGTGAGTTCGATGGCTGCCGACAACTGGAAGCAGTTCTCTAGGCGGTCGCCGGATCGGTCGCGAACCAACCGCCGGATCGCCCGGACGTACGGGCTCCCGGACGATTCGCCCGAGTTCTGGCGCGCAGCTTCGCCCCGGCCCTATTTCGAGCGGATCACCGAGCCGGTGTTGGTCCATCACGGCACCCAAGATGACACCTGCCCTATCCGCTGGTCGGAAGCGACGGTCAAGGCACTCAAGGCAGCCGGCAAAGACGCCTCTTTCGTCAAGTACGGCGGTGAGGGTCACACGTTCGAGCGCCAGTGGCAACGCTCCATTGAGCGAACGGCCGCCTTTTTCGACAAGCACCTGGAGTGATCGGGGCATCGGCAATCGAATGTGCCGCTGCGGGGTAATGATCCTTCGATGGCTGAACCACAGGATCTAATTGCCGATCGATACCGCCTGCTGCACCGCATCGGTAGCGGCGGCATGGGCGTGGTCTGGGAAGGCTGGGATGAACGCCTGGAGCGTCGCGTCGCGGTCAAGCAGCTGTATCGCCAGTCGGGAACCTCAGCTAAAGAAGCCGAGCAAGCCAACCAGCGGGCGATGCGCGAGGCTCGGCTCACCGCGCGCCTCCAGCACCCCCACGCGGTACCAGTCTTCGACGCGGTCGAGCAAGACGGTCAGCTGTGGCTGATCATGCAATTCATCCCCTCGATCACCCTTGCCGCGGTGCTCGAAGAGGGCGGACCGCTGCAGCCCGAAGAGGCTGGGAAGGTAGGCGCAGAGGTCGCTTCAGCCCTAGCAGCTGCCCATGCGGTCGGCATCGTCCACCGCGATGTAAAGCCGGGCAACATCTTGATCGCCGATGATGGTGCGGCGTTGATCAGCGACTTCGGCATTGCCCGAGCGCTGGGTGATGCGACTTTGACCAGCAGCGGGATGATCCACGGTACGCCGGCGTATCTCGCTCCTGAGGTAGCGCGGGGGAACGAAGCGGACTTCGCCTCGGATGTCTTCTCGCTGGGGGCCACCCTGTACAGCGCGCTGGAAGGCCATCCGCCGTTTGGCACCGACGACAACACCATGGCGTTGCTGCATCGCGTCGCTTCGGGGGAGTTCGCGCCTCCGCAACACAGTGGTGCGCTAACGCCGGTGATCATGGACATGCTCTCCGTCGACCCAGACGATCGCCCCTCGATGCGCGCCGTGGCGGAGAGTTTCGCGCGGGCAGCCGGGGATCATGCCACAGAGCAGACAGCCACCTCACCAGCGACCGCGCCAACACCGGCCGCAGCGTCGGCCAGTCACCATCAGCAGGCAGCAGAACCCCGACGTAGTCGCGGTCTGGCGGCGGTGGTGGCCGTCGTTGCTCTTATCGGCCTTGGAATTCTGGTGACTGCGCTGCTCGTGAACGACCGCAGAACTGCCAATCCGACAGTCACCCCAGGCCAGTCGACGTCGGCGGTTCCGGCGAGTTCAACTCTGCCCACGCCGTCGCCTACGGCGAGTAAACCTTCACCGAGTCCGAAATCTTCTGGACCACAGAAAGGTCCGGCACCGAAAGCGACAGCAGGTACCAAAGCTCGTAAGTCTGCGACGGCTCCATCCCCAACGACCGCACCGACAGTCCGCGGTACGCCGACGGCGGCGGAGCTCAGGCAGGTGATCACCAGCTACTACGCCTTGATGCCGCGCAATACCGACGCAGCCTGGCCACGCATGACGGCGTCGTACCAAACCAACCATGCTGGCGGTCGGCAGGCGTACCAGCGCTTCTGGGACGCCATCAGCAAGATCGCGTTGGCCGATGTGAGAGGGATCCCGCCAGATTCGGCGCAGGCAACGATCACCTACTACTTCAAAGATGGTCGGGTGGTACGCGAGCGGACGGCGTACGGGCTGGTCAACGAGGACGGCCGCCTCAAGATCGACAGCTCGACGGTGTTAAGCAGCGTGACGCTCTAAACCACTGCTGAATCTTGCCGGAGACGTCGAGGGATGCGGGTCACCAACCGTTTCATGATCACGGTCGTGAGGAAGAAGGATCCAATCGCCTCGGTGCTCGGTTGCGGTGGTATCCGTCGAATCGGGCTCGTCCCGGCAGGCGCCACGGAGGTACAGTCAGCAAATGACAGCCGCTACCATTTCGGCGCCCCAAGATTCTCGCGCCGATATCGCCGAGGTTCGGCCACACTGGTGGACTCGGCGAGGAAAATCACGGCAGCTCCGGGTCCGCGACCAGATCAGCGCGCGGCTCGCCGAGCTTGATCAAATTGCCTGCATTCTCAACGACGCTGCCGACCTGGTAAGCGCCGGCTGGCTGCAAGAAAGCTGGTTTGCATATCGCGACGACAGCGGACGGATTAGACCAGTCAACGCCCACAACGCCAAGCAGCTGACCGGCCATCCTGTTGTGGCGGCCTGCCTGGTAGGCGCAATCGTCGAAGCCGGCGGTGGTCTGCCTCGGCTCCGAACCCAGGTTGTGCAACGTGCCCTGGATCTGACCTGGCACACCTTGGTCCGGACCCCGCCACAATTGGTTCGCCGGACACCGGCTCCTGAGACGCGGATGCACCACGTTCAAGATCTCACCGGATGGAACGACCATCCGAACCGGACTGCCGGCCAGGCTGAGGAACTGCTTCGTCGCAGCGCGATCGCCGCTCGCGCCGAGGCGGAAGTCCTACGCCGGGAGCCAGTCGCTCAACTAAGCACCTGAGCATCAGCTAGCCAAGATCACTGAGCAGGGCTGCGCATGCCCTCTCGCAGCGGCGGCACGCCTCGGCGCACACCCGGCAATGCTCGTGCATGTCAGCGTGCCTCTGACACTCATCACCGCAGGTTTGACAAGCCACCCGGCATGCTTCCAGGAGCGCCGCAGCAATGCCGACATCCGAGCCCGCCTGACGGGAGAGCACTGAGCCAGTGGCTGCACAGACATCTGCGCAGTCCAGGTCGGTGCGAATGCAGTGCACCAGCTCTGCGACCATCTCTTCCGCCAAACATGCGTCCGCGCAGGCCGTACACGTCTGCGCACACTCGAAGCACGCTTCGACGCATTCGACAAGCTTTGCTTGATCACGTCCACCCGAACCCTTTGGGTGTGACTCCACCATTTCCCGTACGCGCGACACGCTGATCTCCTCTCGTCTGTCAATACCAATGCCCACTGTTACCCATCAGCGCAGCGACGGTCACTGCCAGATCTGGTTTTTGCCCTGTGACAATGGAACAAACCGGCATGAGTGCCGGAATCGACGGGTATTCACAAGGTCGGAGGCATGCAACGATGCGGGTGGTATGGAGAGGCACCATCTCGTTCGGCTTGGTGACCATTCCGGTGCGGCTGTACGTCGCGACCGAGAGTAAGCGCGTCCCGTCCCACCAGATCCACGTTCCCGACGGCGGTCGGGTGCAATACAGGCGCGTCTGCTCGATCGACGGCGCGGAGGTGCCGTACGAGGAGATCGGCCGAGGCTATGTGTCGACCACCGGCGAGATGGTGGTACTCAACGACGTGGATCTCGCCATGCTGCCGGCCAAGACGTCACGGTCGATCGAGGTCATCTCCTTTTTGCCGCTGTCCGCGGTCGACCCCATTTACTTCGATCGCAGCTACTACGTGGAACCCGAGCCGCAAGCCGCTAAGGCGTACCGGCTGATGCGCGATGCGCTGCGAAAGCTCGGCCGGGTCGCCGTCGCCAAGGTCACGCTCCGTGATCGCGAGATCATTGCAGTCCTGCGCGTGCACGGCGACGTACTGCTGCTCGCGACCATGCTGTGGCCGGACGAAGTCCGGGAGCCGAGCTTTGATTTCCTGACCGAGGACGACGAGTGGTTGTCACCGAGCCAGGAGCTTGCGATGGCAGAGGCTTTGATCAACTCGCTATCCGATGAGCAGTTGGATCCGGCCAGATACCGCGACGTGCACCGGGAGACGCTGACTGCCCTCATCGATGCCAAGGCGACCGGGCGCACATTGACAACCGAGGAGCCGGCGGCAGGCGTAGCCCCGGCGCCCGATCTGTTAAGCGCCTTGCGAGCCAGCATTGAGGCTGCCAAGCAGCGCCGCTCGACTGGAAACGGCGGACGTCGGCGCAGCGGCACAGCTAGCACCGTGAAGAAGAAGGAGAAGAAGCCGGCTGAGGCTGGAGGCGAGGCTCGACCGCCGAAGAAACGCAGTTAACGGCAACACGCCCACCGCAATACCGGGTTGTGACAATTTCCCGTGGTATTACGACGGCATGAGCAGTTGTCCCGACTGTGGCCAAGAGTTCGACCCCATCATTGATCCCCTTATTGATCCCTTTATTGATCACTGTCACGGAACGCTAATTGTGCATAGTGACCGCACGCTCGAGTGCACCGACGCTGCCTGTCAAGTTCCCGAGCTGCTGCGTCATGACCTCATCATTGACTGCGCGGCTGTGCTGGGCGGATGTTGCCGAGTCGATGATTCATCGGGCCTACAAGCCGCATCCTGATTTGCCTCATCTGCCAACGGCCAGGCTAAATTGGCCCCACTGTGCAGATGACGGGGCGTGAGCTGGACGACATCGTCCGTGAGCTCTATGTGCTACCACCAACCGATTTCGTAGCAGCCCGCAACGAGTTGGTACGACAAGCCAAGGCGGCCGGCAGCCGAGAGATCGCCGAACGGCTGCAGCGGCTGCGCCGGCCCACACGCAGCGCCTGGCTTGTCAACGTCCTAGCCAGCGACCCAGCCGCGATGCAGCGACTGTCGGCTCTTGGACGGCAGCTACGTGATGCTCAGACCGGGCTGGCTGGCGCTGAGTTGCGCAGCCTTGCCGAGCAGCGCCGCCATCTGATCAACGACCTGATGGACCGTGCTCGTGCCTATGCAGAGGAGGCAGACGTACGCCTCACCTCAGCCGTGCTCTCGGAGGTTGAGGCGACGCTGCAGGCCGCTCTTGTTGATCTTGCTGGGGCGCTGACGATACGCAATGGTCGTCTGGTACGACCGCTGTCGCACAGCGGCTTCGGACCGCGGCCGCGTGTTCGGTCTCCGCAGATTGCCTCGAGTGCTGAGCTGCGGCCGGTTGAGGTGGTATCGAGCCCAGTTGCCGAGATCGAGGGACCGCAGGTCCCCGATGAGCTGGCGGCGCGGCGGCGTACGGTGGCGGCCGGACTGCGCGCTGTCGAGCTGGTCGAGGTCAGCGACGATGCGTTGGCAACGCGTGAAGACGCCGGGGTACGGCCGGAGCTGCGCCAGGCGGAGGAGGAACTTGCCGCCGCAGAGGCCGCGCACTGGACATCGGAGTTCGACCTCGCCGACGCGGAGGCGGCCGTGGACGCCGCCGAGGATGCGCTGAACGAGCTCGACTCGAGGCGGATCGAGGCCCGGCGCGACAAAGTCACTGCGCAGCGGCATCTGGCCGAGGCACAGTCACGGCAACGCGAAGCGGTGAACCGCTTGACCGAAGCTCGCCGGCGACTGGATTCGGCCCGGCAGGCGACCGAGCGAGATAAGTAACGCCAGACACTCAGCGGGCTGACACAGTAACGCAGCACCGGTTCTCACCCGGATCCAGACGCGTATCCAGCAGGCCAGGTGCCGCGGTTTCGATGAACCCCGTCAGAACGGAATGGTTCAGTGCACAAACCAGCTCGGTCTGGGCAGTTGCCAGGGCGTGGAACGGACAGTTCGCCATAACGATGGTGTGATCGGTACGGCGTGGCTCGTAGCCGCGATCCGCAAGAACGCGTACGGCGAGATTCAGGGCTGCCTCAGCCGTCGAAGGGTCGTCCGCCGCGGCCCTGCCGATGGCTGCCCCGTGCGCGGCCGCGGCGTTCCTGAGTGCATCTCGTATCGGTACTCCCTTGCGCTCCGATTCGGCGATGGCGTCAGCCATGATGTGGCCGGCGAGTTCGTAGTCTCGGGCCGGCACTGCTACGGCGAATTCCCTGCTTCCCCGTCGGTAGCGCTTGGCGGGACGTCCCGCGCCCGGCCCGGTACGCCCGGTCAACCGGACGTAGTCAGCCTCGAGAAAGCCCTCGGCCTCAAGCCGATCAAGATGGAATTTCGCCTTGTGACGGGCAATTCCAACCGCGTGCGCCGCCTGATCTCGGCCTACCGGCTCACTTTGCGAGCACACGAAGCGGTACAGCTCGCGGCGTACCGGATCGGCCAGTACGCCGATACCGGTGACGTTTCGGTCGAAGCCCCGCAACGCTCCACTCCTAACGGACAGATGTCTTGACGATAGACGATCGCGGGTCTAACGTCTAGATGAGTATCCGATAGAAGCGCGCATCACCGAAAGAAGGGGCCGAAATGTCCATTGCCGCTCTGATCACCTGGATCATCACCGCCGGGTTCGGATTCTTTATGCTGATCCGCTGGGCAACCCGTGGCGGAGTGCGGCATACGGAGGGGGCGGGAACAAACCTTCCGCCGTACCGAGTATTCACACATTTTGGGCTGGCCGCCGCTGGGCTCATCCTGTGGATCGTTTATCTCGTCACCGATAGCACGCTGCTGGCTTGGATTGCATTTGCCGATCTCGTCGTCGTTGCCAGCATCGGCCTGATAATGGTCTTGCAGTGGGCCAAGGACGGTCGAGCCGCCATGGCGGCCGCCGCGGCTACCGGTGGTCCGTTCCGGGCCGATGCTAGCGGAGTTGATCTTGCTGAGCAGCACATACCCCGTCCACCAGTTGTGCTACACGGAATCTTTGCGGTAAGCACAGTCGTCCTGGTGCTGCTTTCCGCGCTGGGCGTCGGCGGAAGCTGAACTGTCTACCGACAAGCCGATTAGTCCAGGCGGAGGTTCCGGTCTAATCAGAGATACATACCAACTGTGATCGCTGAGGAGCACGCCATGACAACCACCGAGTGGACAACCGACACCAAAGGCGTCGGTCAATACGCAGAAATCAACGGCCTCAACCTCTATTTCGAGACCTTCGGAACCGGCCGCCCGATGATCTTGCTACACGGCGGGCTTGGGTCGGGCGAGATGTACGGGCCGATCCGTCCGGCGCTAGCCGAGCGTCATCAGGTCATCGCCGTCGACCTGCAAGGCCATGGCCGCACTGCAGATATTGACCGGGCGCTCGACGTCCGGCTCATGGCGGATGACATCGCCGGTCTCATCGACCACCTAAGGCTGGACAAGCCAGACGTCGTCGGTTATTCGCTGGGCGGCGGCGTGGCGTTCCACACGGCGGTGAAGTATCCAGCCAAAGTGCGGCGGCTCGTCGTCGCCTCGACCCACATCCGATCCGACGCCATCTATCCAGAGATGCGCGCTCAGCAGGTCCAGGTGAACGCAGCCGCTGCTGAATTCATGCACGACACACCGATGTACCAGCTATACCAGCAGGTCGCGCCACGGCCGGAGGACTTCCCTCGGCTGCTGGACAAGGCTGGCGAATCCATGGCGCACGATTTTGACTTGAGCGAGGAGGCTCGCAACCTTCAGGTGCCGACGCTCATCGTGGCCGCGGACGCAGATATGGCACCGCCGAGGCACTACGTCGAGTTCTTTGAATTGCTCGGCGGCGGCCTCCGCGATGGCGGCTGGATGGGCGAGGGCCGGCCGGATGGTGGCCACGCCCTCGCGATCTTGCCTGGCCTGACCCACTACAACGTCTTCAGCTCACCACTCTTCGCAGCGGCGACCTTGGCCTTCCTGGACGACCAGCCGAGCTGACAGGCGCTGGTGATGTAACCTATACAGTTCTCGCAGGCACCCCAATAGCCGCCTCGGTCGTTACACGGACCGAGATCATCGGTCCCATGCGATCACCAGAGAGAGCCGCCGTCCGCGGGCTCTTCGCCGCTCTGGATTGGATCGCGGTAACGGAGGAGATCGCAGATCAGGCTGGGAGGTTGGCGCGTCGCTACCGAGCCTCACACGGGTCCGTCGACGTCATCGACTATCTCGGCCGCTACGGCGCAGGAGTTCGGTGCGGATCTGTGGACTCGAAACGTTCGGCACTTTCCGATGTTCGCTGGACTCGCCGCACCCTACTGAGGTCGAATTTCCGACGCATTGCGGAGTTTGAAGCAGCAACATGCGGTTTCGGTGTCGAAAAGTCCGCACGGGTCGGAAATTCAACCCAAGCGAGCTGGCTGACGCCCCACCTACTCGCCTGACGCCCCACCATCTCTGCCGACGCCCCACCTATTTGTGGGGCGTCGAGCGAGTATGTGGGGCGTCGCGCGATTACTTGGGAATCCAGTGCGCCAGACTCCACCAGCACTCGCCAAATTTCCGCCCATTGCGGAGTCTTGAAGCAGCAACACGCGGCTTTGGTATCGAGAAGCCCGCATTGGTCGGAAAATCTAGACCTGTTCCTCCGATGAGACCAAGCGAGCTCGCTTCGGCCAGCCGTCAAGCACCAACGTCATTCCCGAGCCCAGAAGCCAGACATCCTTTGCGAGCCCGATACCCTCCGGCGTAGGCCTAATGCTGCCCTCTTTGCGCATGCCCGGAGTCTGCAAATACAGCTGCACCAGCCCGGCCGCGAATCCGGTCAACGCGACGCCGACCAATGCTGAAGGCACGAACGGAATCAGCAGCGCCACACCAAGTGCAATCTCACCGGTCGACAAGATCTTCGCAAACTGCTCAGGCGGAATCTTCTTCAGCGCCGGGATCGCGTTGGACGCCATGCCGTGTACGCCCTGCGCGGCTTCGCCCTCCAAATTCTGCTTGTTCAGGCCGGAGTTGAGGATGTACGCGCCGGTGGTAACGCGTAGCGGTATGTGAGCCAGCTTCATTCAGCACTCCTTGTGGTGGACATCGGAAGATCGGCGATCATCCGGCGGATTTCAGGAAGCACAGCAGGATAAATCTGATGACCGCCCGGATGCGGCAGTTCTACCACTTCGGCACCGCGCTCTCGCAACTGGCTGGCCAGCTGCTGTGTCACCCGGCTTGCGATCATGGGATCCCGATCACCGTTGGAAATGATCACCAAGGTTCCACCAAGATCAACATCTGGCGGCTCCGCGTACGGAATCATGGCGGCGAGCAACACCGCACCAGCCAGCAGCTCCGGCCGCCGCAAGAGCATCGCCGAGGCGATGTTGGCACCATTGGAGAACCCCACGGCGACCAGCGAACGCTTCTCGATCCCGTACGCGGCGCTGGCCGTCACGACGAATTCGGCAAGATCATCAGCCCGATGACGCAGGTCGTCCTCATCGAAGACTCCCTCCCGTATCCGACGGAAAAATCGCGGCATGCCGTTCTCCACAACGGTGCCGCGTACCGAGAGCACCGCCGCACCAGGCGAAAGATGATCACGTAGCGGCAGCAGGTCATGTTCGTTCCCGCCGGTGCCGTGCAACAGCAACAGCGGTGGGCCGGCGGTTGGGTCGTCGGCCGGCACAAAAACGTGAGGCCGCTCCAAACCGGTCTCTCCGGAGATCATGGGATGTCCAGATCAAGCTTGAGCGGCGGAAGGGCGGCCGCAATCTGTTCTCGGTTGGGTTCCAGCCACGGCGGCAGTTTGAGACTGCGACCCAGCTCCAGCAGTGGTTCGTCGACAGCGAATCCAGGTGCGTCGGTTGCGATCTCGAACAGCACTCCTCCCGGCTCCCGGAAGTAGATCGACTTGAAATATTGCCGGTCAATGATGTCGGTCACTGATACACCGCGCGCTCTCAACTCCTGCTGCCACAGCGACTGAGTTGCCAGATCCGGCGCCCGGAAAGCCACGTGATGGACCGTGCCGCCCGCCTGCCAGCCGCGGTCGCGAACCCCGGCAAATACATCGACCAAGGCCCCAGAGCTGCCGCCGGCCATACCGAACCGTGACCGGTCCCCCTCCTCACCGGTCAGCTGCATGCCCAGCAGTTCGGTCAACATCGTGGCCGATGGATCGAGTTGCCGCTCTGACAAGGTGATGGCGTGCAGCCCGCGAACCGCATGCTCGGCCGGGATGTCGCCGACCCCATCCCAGCCCGAACGATGATCACCTTGCGAAGCCACAAGATCAATGATCATGCCATCGGGATCACGAAAAGTGAGGACCTCCTCCTCGTCTCGGCTGCGCGGCGGATCGAAGTCCACACCCAATGCCTTGAACCGCTCCTGCCACCAGCCGATCGCCGATGCTGGCACGCTAAAAGCCGTCGTGGTCGTCATACCGGCGCCCTGGCGGCCCTGCGGCACGCCCGGCCAGGGAAAGAAGGTCAGCAGAGTTGAGGGGCTGCCCTTCTCATCGCCGTAGTAGAGGTGATAGGTGTCCGGCGCGTCGAAGTTCACCGTCTGTTTGACCAGACGCAGACCCATGGCCTTGGTGTAGAAGTCCACATTGGACTGTGGGTCGGTAGCGATCGCGGTTACGTGATGTAAGCCGTGCGGGCTGACCTGCGTCATGATCATCAATTCCTCTCTGCCGGCCAGCTATCCCAGTACGGCAATAACAACTACCTAACCAACATCTTCCTCGGTGAAGTTAGAGAGGCGAGAGTGCCTCATACTTGGTCATGCATGCGCCTCCGCGGTGGTCACGCCGCTGAGCCTCGAAGCCCACCCCGTGTTGATTGCTTCGCTCGCTCGCGCTCGCTCCGCGCGGATCGCGCCTTTGGGACGCGCCTACTTCGTCGTCGCTCGCAGCCAAAAGCGCGTCTGCTCGTTCCTCCTCAGCACGGCCCGTGGCGCGATCCGTAGAGTCGCCACGTGGCCAGGATGTCTGCTCAGGAGCTCGCCGACCTCGTCCCGTGCTCGCTCGACCACGTTCGACATCTCCAAGCGCTCGGACTGCTGACGCCTGAGGAGGGGACGTACGACTCGACCTCGGTTCATCTGGTGCGACTCATGGACGGATTTAAGGAGGCGGGTGTCTCACTCGACGAGGTAGGCCGTGGGGTCGCCGCCGGTGAACTGTCGTTCCCGCTCGGGTTGTTTATGCCGGAGCTGGCCGCGCGCACGGCAACCTTTGACAAGCTCGGCAAGGAGCTGGGTCGATCGCCGGAGCTCTTGCGGCGCCTCAGCTTCGAGGTCGGGCTGCCGCCGCTCGCCGAGGACCGGGTACGTGCCGAAGACGCCGAGATCCTCAAGCTGATCGTGATGCGGCTCGATTTAGCCACAGACGAGGAGCTCTCCCGGTTTGCACGGCTCTACGGCGGCGCCGTGCAGCGGATGGTCACCTCCGGGCTGGAGTTCTTCGACCAGGCCGTACGGCAACGCGTCGCCGGATTCGATAACCTCTCGAACGAGGAGAAGGACGCGCTCATCTACCAGAAGGCAGGCGATTACACCGAGCTCGTCGCATCGATCGTCCCATGGCTCCAGCGACGACACCGCGAACACTCGGTCCTTGCGTATGTCGTCTCGGTGACCGAGGAGTTCATGGAGCAACGCGGAATCAGACCGCCACAGCCGAAGCAGCCGCCGGCAATCGCGTTCCTCGACCTGACCGGATATACGGCTTTTGCCGAGGAACATGGCGACCAGGCCGCGGCCGACCTGGCAACCGATCTCGCGGCCGTCGTCAGCCAGGCCGCGAAAGCGCACGACGGCCGGGCGGTCAAGTGGCTGGGTGACGGAGTGATGTTCCATTTCACCGATCCCGGGCGAGCCGTCTTGGCCGCACTTGACCTGGTCGACGAGACGGAGCACACAATCCGTGTCCCGGCGCGGATGGGCGTCAACCCAGGCCCCATCATCGCGCAGGAGGGCGACTACTTCGGCCGTACGGTCAACATCGCCGCACGCATCGCGGACTACGCGAGACCACACGAGGTACTGGTGAGTGAGGACACGCGCCAGGCTGTGGGCGGGGACGGCGTCGAGTTCGAACTGATCGGCGACGTCGCGCTCAAGGGCGTGTCAGAGTCGGTGCGCCTCCACCGAGCGTTGCGGCCCTAAAGCAATCAGCACATGCGCATGGGCGGGTGGGTGCAGCCCCCGGCGCCTGGCCTGCCGCAGTGGGGACGGACATGGATTTCAACGTGCAATGGGACACCCGCGCCGCCGAGGTCGTCGCTGCCACTGCTCGGCTGACATTGGTAACGCTCTCCGCAACGCTGAGTGCCTACCTTCGCCGATCGGATTTGCCGTGGCTCCGGGCTGCAGGACCACTGGGAGCATTGCTGGCCCGGCAGGGCGAGGCGCATGGACAGACGACTCACATGGAGAAACTTGGGCGTGAGCACTCGGCGCTGCCCGATGATCTACTGAACTTTCAGTACGACCCGGTTGCCTGCGCCATTGCCGTCGGCTGGTCGGGCGCAACTCTGAAGCAGATGCGCCTCCGACCCATGCGGCGGAACGGTCTGCTGACGTTCCAGGCCCATCCCGGAGGCCGACCGACTCAGGTCGTCCTTGATGTCGATGGCGCCGGCTTCGGCGAGGTGTGGCTGTCCGCAGTTGAGGAAGCGGGCCGCCTGCACTGAGGGGCAGACTGATCATGTGCGGTTGCCCGAACGCCCAAGGTCACCCACTGGGATCACACCCAGAACTTCTGCGGCCTGGCGGAAAGTTGGTGGTGCTTAGCTTGGCTCGAGGAGCTGTTCTTCCGACACACTCTGTGGTGGAAAAGCCGGCGTCACACGAGGTCTGAGCGACTACTCCAACCACTCAGTGACAAACCTGACATTGGCGTGGATGTGTACGCCCTCGTACCGTCCGGTCCAGTGCGCGGCCGTCAGATGCTCAGAGAGCTGACGACCCCTGAGGCTCGCTCTTGGCCGGACCGCCAAGCTTGTCCTCTTCCTCATATTCGAACTGAATTGGATCGATATTGCGCTCCCTCAGCAGCGCATCAATCTTCGCCTCGAGCCGGTCATCACTCTCCTTGGACTGCGATGAGCCCCAGAAGTAAAACAGCGCGAGCCCAGCCGCCTGCCACACCAGCTGCAAAAACTCCGACTGCCAGTTCTCAAGCGTCGAGGAGAAGAACTGAGGGAGGAAATCAGACCACGTGAACGGCTGGCCGTGCTGCTCAGCCTCGTTGCGTACCGTAATCATCTGGAACACGAATTGGCCGATCCAGGACAACAAGAAGAAGGCGCCGGTGACCAAGCCAAAGGAGTACGCCTTATAAAACCGCGGACGCTTCGGCCGTTCACTACCGTCGCTGCTACTCATCATCGAAACACCTTTCGACTTGTGACTTCAACCCCCAGGGCGACCCATGAAGTACCCGACGCACTGCGTCGCGAAACAGTTGGGCTCAGAGCCAGACGTTTCCAGGCACGTAGCTGCGGGTATCCATAGCCAGACAATCGGCAAGCGGCAAGCAGCGGGCCCCTCAATAATCACGAATTGCACTCACAATGACCAAGCACCGTCTCATCCGAAGCTCACCGTCAGTCGTGCTGGAAGCCGCCTATGTCGGACATGAGCCTTTCGACAGCCGCGCCTTCGCGGAGATACAACATTGGCGTGGGCTGGTCGAATCGGAGCGCGACAATGCCGTGCACTGGTACCACCATCTGCGTGGAATCGGTGAGGTGGGGTGTTGTCTCGCGGTGGATCAGGGGGTCTATGGCGCAGTCGCGCACTTCACTGCGACGGCGCCACCTCGTCAGCGGATGCCTAAGCCGGTCTTGAAGATCGCATTGTCGTCCTGGTCATATCTCAAGCTCGCCGACCTAGCGAGGATTGCCGAGGCGCGCACCGTTGATCACGGCGCGGGTTCCGGAGAGTAGCGTCCGGCGAGGCCCGTCAGTTGGTGCGCGGTCCCGTTGTGACCAGTTTTGCCGCTTCATCTGGGGGTAGGTGCACCGAAAGGCCCTCTGTAGTTGTGGCAGATGATGAAAGGAGATAGCTATGACCGGCAACCCCGAATTCGGCAATGTCACTGGGACCAGAGACAAGGACTACGACATCATCTGGTTCACCGAAGCCTGTCTTAGCAACGTTTTGCGGCTGGAAACCTATATCGAAGATGCGGCGCTGGCCGGTGATGATGAATTGGCGGAGTTTTTCCGCCGGGCCCAGCACGAAAGTCGTAAGGGCGCCGAAGAGGGAAAGAAGTTGTTGGCCAAGCGCCTCAGGGTTGGAGTCTAATCCAGCTCCAAGGCCCAATGTGCCGCGAAAGGAGGCGTTGATGGCAGTTACCAGCTTTCAAGACTTCGATCTGGCCGATGCCGACCGCGACTGGGACGGCGATGCGGCGGACAAGCGAGTCCGCAAATGGGCCAATGCGGAGGATGAGCCGAATCAGAAGTATCGCGATGCACATGTCTGGTACGACGCTGACAACAAGGACAACTTCACCGCGTACAAGCTGCTGATCTGTGATGTCGTGAAAGGCAAACTTGTGGCCGTACCGCGTGCCGTGATGGCAGCCGGCGGGATCATGCAGGGCGCTCGCGGCGGCGTCGACATCCCGAAGTCAGAGGTCGATCGAGTCAAGAGCCACCTCGCGAAGTACTACCGCAAGATGGATCGCACGCCTCCGTGGGAAGACTAACGACCCTGGCCCTGTGACATTGGGGCGGGTTATGCCGCGACTAGTACGCGTCGGCTCCCAGACCCGCATGGCGCCTGGCTCCCGGCCTTGAGTGCCGCTCGCGGCGAAAGGAGAAAGACCCATGGCGCGATTCAACCCAGTTGCCTGCACCGCCGAGCAGGCTCAGCTTCGCGAGGGCACGCGTTGGGATGATCGCTACTCCGAGCTGCTCCACGTCGACATCCTGGCGGGCCGGGTCTTTCGCGACGAGATCAACGAGGACGGGATGCTCTCCCCCGTTCGCAGCTATGAAGTCCCAGGGACTGTCGGGGCCATCGCCCCTATTCAGAACGATGATGGTTGGATGCTTGCGACAGGCCGGAACATCAGCTACCTGCGCCCCAACGGCGACCTGCGGCTCGTTGCCGAGGTCGCAGGTGAGGCGACTCGGATGAACGATGCCGCCTGCGACCCGCAAGGTCGGTTCTGGGCAGGAACCCTCGCGAATGATCAACATCCCCGCGGCGGATCACTGTATCGGCTAGAACGCGACGGACGAGCCGAGCTGATCCTCGACGGGCTGACGATTTCCAACGGACTGGGCTGGAGTCCCGACAGTCGCACCATGTATCTCGCCGATAGCGGCCCAGGCGTCATCCATGCGTTCCGATTCGATCCCCAAGACGGCAGCATCTCCGACGACTGGGTGCTAGTCGACATTCCGGAGGATGTTGGATCACCCGACGGATTGACCGTCGACGCCGAGGGCGACCTGTGGGTCGCGATCTACGGAGGCGGACGGGTGCAGCGCTACTCCCCCGCCGGCGAGTTGCGCGAGGAGCTCTTCGTGCCGGCCGAACAGACCACCTGCTGCGCGTTCGCGGGATCGGGGCTGCACCGGCTCTATGTCACGACGGGGACCGAAAACTGGACCGACGAACAACGCCGGGCCGAACCCGGCGCGGGCCTGGTCTATATGTTCGAGACCGACGCAACCGGTCAGTCGGCCGCGCCTTTCCGGCCCGACGCGGCCTGGTGGAGAACCGCGATCTCGTAAGAAAGTGGGTCATGGATTCCGTCGATTTGCTCGTGCACTCCCCCGTATCAGATGTCCTCACCCTGGCCCGACGGTTCGAACCGGTACTGCGCTACACCCAGGGGGAGTTGTTCTTCCCGATGCCGGTGGAGCGCTACGTCGAGGCGGCTGCCTTGTTTCGGCGTACGCCCGGAAAGAAAGCGCCCGAGCTGGTGGCGCCGGCGACCACGCTGGATCTCTCGACGTTGATCACCCACGCCGCTGAGCGCGGCGCAGTCGACCTCGAACTGCACTTCGTCGACAAGCCCTTGAATCGGTCGGCGTACCGCCGCTGGCGACGTCGCCCGGATCGAGCCAAGTTTCAGGGCGGCAGCCCCTTCGCCATGGTCGGCATGTTCGGCCGCATCATCGATTCGATCATGCGGCTGTCGTTGATCATGCGCGGCAAGGTTCCGGGCGGCTTCGCCGCCGCCGCCCAGGTCAGGTTCCAAAAATCGGGACCACTCGCGCCCACGTACTACGTCCGCGCCGTTCGGGACGCCGGATATCTGGTGTTGCAGTACTGGTTTTTCTACGCCATGAACGACTGGCGATCAACGTTCGGCGGAGTAAACGATCATGAAGGCGACTGGGAACAGATCACCCTCTTCCTCACCGAACCGGATGAAGGCGAGCCACAACTGGCTTGGGTCGCCTTCTCAGCTCACGATGAGGTCGGAGATGATCTACGACGGCGCGTCGACGATCCCGATCTCCAGCTCGTTGACGGAACTCACCCGGTCGTCCATGCCGGCGCTGGGTCACATAGCGGCACTTACCTGCCCGGTGACTACATCGTGACGGTGGCTCCTCCAGCACTGGAACGAGTCACCCAATGGTGGCGCCGCTTCGCTCGCGTGATCATGCTGGGAACCCGAAGGCGCCAGGAGCGCTCGGGGATCGGCCTGCCCTTCATCGACTACCGGCGTGGCGATGGCGCCTCGGTGGGACCGGGCACCGAACAGGCCTGGACACCCGTCGTGATCGATGATGTGACCCTATGGGTGCGGGACTATCGCGGTCTGTGGGGATACGACACCCGGGATCGGTTCGGCGGGGAACGGGCTCCGGCCGGACCACGGTATGAGCGCGACGGCTCCATTAGGGCGGCGTGGGATCGCCCGGCGGCTTGGGCTGGATTGGACAAGGTGCCACCGACCTCATCCGATGAGCGGTACGTCCTGCAGCGGCGAGCTGATGACATCGCGGTCGAATTGGACGCGGCGCAGGCTCGACTCACCGACGAGATCGCCAGACTGCGCTCGCTCCACGAAGGAACGCGCGCACTCGCCGCTGACGGCGCGCCCGCCCCGATTGGCTATGTGGCAGCACAGGCAGCCGTCGATGCGGCGCGCGACGAAATCGCAGGATTGGAGGCCGAGAAAGAAGCGGTGTCGAAGTCCCTGGTGAAGGCATTGCCGCCGCAGCCCGTACATGCCCATCTCCGACATCGCCCGCTACCTGATCAAGACACCCTGCACCGAGCAGGTCGCACACTGCGTTTCTGGGCAGCCATCTCAGTCTCGGTACTGCTGCTGGCTGTTGCCGCACTTGTCATATACGGCACCGCTCTGGGAGTGACGGGATTGATCGGGATTCTGATCATCATTGCCGGCATCGAGGCACTGCTCCGGGGCCGGCTGCTGGCGTTCCTGGCCAGCCTGGTGATCACATTTATGATCTTCTTCGGTATCTACCTCGCCGTGACCAACATCAGAATTGCCATCGCCGGCGCACTCGTGTTGGCTGCGTTCGCCTTGCTGCTCTCGAATCTGGCTAACTACCTGCGCCGCCGCTAACCCGACTTGTCGGTTCAGGATTTCCCGCCCTTACGCCGGCGCAGCGTCGCGCCATATACCGCCGCCTGAGTACGCCGTTGCATGCCTAGCTTGGTGAGCAGACCGGATACGTAGTTCTTCACCGTCTTCTCGGCCAGAAACAGCCGTTCGCCGATCTCTCGGTTTGTGCAGCCATCAGCGATGAGATCGAGGATCTCCCGCTCTCGAGCGCTCAGCCTGCCAGCTACCGGATCTGGCTCAACGGGATTGCGCAGCCGGTCAAGCAACTTCTCGGTCACTGCAGGGTCCAGCAGGGACCGCCCTGCGGCGACCTGCCGGATGCCCTCGACCAGATTGTTTCCACCAATCTGTTTGAGCAGGTATCCCGAAGCGCCCGCCATGACCGCGGCGAAGAGAGCTTCGTCGTCGTCGTACGAGGTGAGGATCAGGCATCGCACGTTCTCATGCGCGGAGCGGATCTCGCGGCAGACATCGATGCCACTGCCGTCCGGCAGTCGAGCGTCAAGTAGCGCGACGTCCGGGGCGGCGGCGGGAATCCGATGCAATGCATCGCGGGCCGTCGCGGCCTCGCCGACGATGATCAAATCATCGGTCGTGGTCAGTAGATCGGTAAGTCCACGTCGAACCAGTTCATGATCGTCAAGGATAAAAACACGGATGGGCCGATGGCTCGTCACAGGCGGATCGGTATGGACCATTGGAGCCGGAGCCCTCCCTCGGGTGAGTCGCTGATATCGAGGTAGCCACCATGGCGCTCGGCCCGTCTGCTGAGGTTTGCCAGGCCGCTGCGGCGCGTACTGCCGCAAAGGCCTCGCCCGTCGTCGATCACGGTCAGATCCAGTCGCTGCTTATCGGCCTGAATCCGTACCCGGATGTGCTTAGCGTGCGCATGCTTGGCGACGTTGGTCAACGATTCTCGCAGCACTGCGTCAACGTCAGCAATGATCGTATCGTCGGAAATCGTGTTCAGCGGCCCGACGAGCTGCAGGTCTGGACGGGTTGCCAAGAAGGGCGCGAGCTGGTCGACAACAGCCAGGGCCGTGCCGCGTAATGATCGAGCGGAATCATCCTGGAGGGCGAAGATTGTGCTGCGAATCTGCCCGATCGTCTCGTCGAGCTCTTCAACGGTGCGCGTCAAACGCCGATCAACAGCCTCGTCGCCTATTGCCGTGGCAATGCTTTTCAGGCTGAGCCCGGTTGCAAAGAGCCGCTGAATCACGTGATCATGCAGGTCGCGCGCGATCCGGTCCCGATCTTCCAGTACACCCAGTCGTTGTTGATCAACCCTGGCCTCACTGAGTTCCAGGGCGATCGCCGCTTGACCGGCAAAGGTTTGGGCCATATCCAAGTCGGAATCGTTGAACGGCGCACGGGGCGGCGTGCGACCCACCACGATCGCGCCACGCGGACCGGTCTCACCGCGAAGCGGAAGCGCCATCGCATCGCTTACCGGCACGTATGGCCGCAAATGCAGATTGACGTCCGGATGTTGATCAACAGACTGCACGCTTACGCCGTGACCCTCCCGCATGGCTTGCCAGGCAATGCTGTTGTGAGTCGGGTAGCGAACTCCGATGAGGTCCCGTTCCGATGAACCTGTGGCGACGATGACCTCTAACTGGACCGGATCATCGTCTGTCGGCCTCACCAGGCTGACAACATCCGCGGAGGCCAAGCGCTTCACGCTGGTCACAATGTGGCGCAGCGTCTCCGAATAGTCGGCCTCGGGATCAAGCAGTTGCCGACTGATCTCGCCCGAGGCTCTCAGCCATTCCTGTCGCTTCCGCGACTCCTCGTAAAGCCGGGCATTCTCGATCGCAATCCCCGCTGTCGCAGCCAGCGCCAAGATCAACTCCTCGTCCTCGGCGGTAAATGGGCTGCCATCGAGGCGATCGGTCAAATACAGGTTCCCGAACACTGCGTCGCGGCTACGAATCGGTACGCCGAGGAAGGTTGTCATCTGCGGATGTTGGTCCGGAAGGCCCACCGATCGCGGATCATCGGCAATTCTGGTAAGCCGAATGGGCTTGGGATCGGTGATGAGTGCACCCAGCAAGCCACGTCCCTGAGGCAAATCATGGCAGGGTTCTGACAGCGATCCGCCGATCGCCCGGAGAGCATCCTCATCCATACCCACGTGCAGGAACTCCTTGAGCGAGCCGTCGGCCCCGATAACGCCGAGCGCCGCGTACTTTGCCCCCGAAACATCTTTTGCGGTGTCAAGAATTCGGCGCAGCACCGCCGGGAGGGAGAGCTCTTGAACAATCGACCGGTTGGCGATCAGCAGCCGCCGCAACCGCTGCTGAGCTGTCAGGATCACCGATGCCTGGTCGACGAGCTGACCCATCAGCAGTTCGACAGTCAGTCGTGGATCCTCGTCGGGGTCCGTGGAGAACGCGGGCCCCGGCTCGCTGCCTCCGCCTTTAGCCACCATATTTAGGCCAGACTACCGACGAGCGGAATATCGGATTCCGTACTCCGCGACTTGTCAGACTCCGGGTGGGCTATAGCCCATCTGGAGTCTGACAAGTCGGCTTCTTTAGCCGCGCTGGATTTGAATGCGGCGGGAAACTCCCTCACCAGAGGGCTTGGGCATCCGGATTTCAAGGACGCCGTCCCGGTACGTCGCGGAGACGACTTCAGGTGACGTACCGGCCGGAAGCCGTACCTGCCGGACGAAGCTGCCGTACCGGAATTCGCTATGGAACCCGCGGTCGCCCATCTTTTCGCGGTTGCTCTCGCGACGCTCTGCCGAAATTGTCAGGACGTCATTCTCGACTGAAACATCGATGTCACGCTCGGGATCGACACCCGGCACCTCAGCTCGAACCACAAGCTGGTCCCCATCGACAAATTCCTCGACCTTGATGTCGCGGAATGGCCAGTTCATCCCGCCGAAAGGCCCGGCGGTCCACAGGTCTGACAGGTCTCTTGGCCAGGACCAACGAGTGCTCAGACTGGACGACGACTTGCCTTCCTTCGATTCGCCGTACGAAGACTGTGTCATCCCGGATTCAGCCTGCCCCGATTGCGGTTGCGCGATCCCCGACTCAGGCTGTGATGTCTGTGGCTCTGGCTGCGGCGTCCCGGAATCAGGCTGCGTAGTCATGGAATCTCCTCTCGTCTGTGGGTGTGTGTTTTGGCTATCCCTTCACAGTGTCCCAAGATCCCGGATACCCCGAGACGACCGGCTCGACACATTCGGTTGCTGCCTGCCAGATGATCACCCGAGCAAATGGGCCCAGTTTCCGTACGCGGCGGGACTTTCGGCCCTACGGCCCGGATCAATTCGGGCGGGAAGCTGAAGTGGCGGGGCGGTGAAGTCATGCCAATCACGCGGGCCACCTTCACCGCCCCAGTAGCGCATGACGGCCAATGGTGCCGAGCGCCTCAACGAATGGAGTTGTCATGACCTCATCAGCAGGCTCCGAAACCTTCCCCGGCAATTTCGCCGAGCTGTCCGATGCCGAATGCAAGCAGCTCCTCGCCGAGCACACGGCCGGCCGGGTCGGTTTCATGGCACCTGAAGGTCCACAGATCCTGCCGGTTACATACCAATACCGCAACGGCAGCGTTATCTTCCGGACCTCTCCTCTTGGGGCTCTATCCGGGCTGGCCCGGCGGACCAATGTGGCCTTTGAGATCGACGCAATTGATGAGCAGAACAAGTCGGGTTGGAGCGTACTTGTCCTCGGCTTTGCCGAAGCAATGGCGCACAATTACCTGCTCACCTCGGCCTGGGAAACCGGCCCGGTGCCTTGGGCTGACGGAATCCGAAACCTGTTCATCGAGATCAAGCCTCGCAAGATCAGCGGCCGCGTGCTACGGGCAAATTCGGGCGATTAAGGCCTCGGCGGCCTGCTCATCGGGTCTGCAAGTCCACGTCAGCCCACGGCTCAAGCATTCCCAACATCCAGTCCCGGACCGGAAAATCAAACTGCGCTGCCACGCTCGTCGGCGCGTCTTGGAGCGCTCGTTCCCAAGACAAGGCACGGGCCACCGAGCCGATGCTGCGAGCAAGGGCCACCCAGCGCAGCAGCTCTTTGCGGGTGGCGAGACTCGTGAACGGTTCGAGATAAGCGTCCCGCATCCGCAGCACCCGCGGGTCGCTAATACTGCCGCCATCGTGGAGCGCCCCTGCGTGAAACGCGATCGAGTTCAACGTCGACAGCATCGTCCCAAACGGATGGCCCACCGAGGTATCACCCCAGTCGATAATCCTGATCGACGACACATCTTCTACATCGCCTGGCCAGCAGACGTTGTTGGAGTGCAGGTCATCGTGCTGAATGCTGCCAGGCACCGGCGATGCGGCCAGCTCAGCGCAACGGTTCTCATACCTCGGCAGCATCCGCTCAACATCGGAGGCTTGCTCCGGCGTAAACCCGCCAATCTCGGCTGGCTTAGCAGACAGCTCGTCGAGCAGCCGGCGGTACTGTGCAGGCAGTTGTGACGGGCTCCGATCCGGAACTCCAGTGATCAACAGTCGCTTCCGATGGACCGCCAGGTCGAGCTGAGCCTGGCCGTACCGGGGAAGCAGGAGCTCCCAGTACGACCACAGTTGCTCCGGTGCCACTTTGGACCGCAGGACCTGGCCGCCGTCCCAGGTAAGTGACCAAGGGCGGACCTCGTCGTACGCAGTGACATCCGGCGCCAAGCCCGGACACAGTTCACCGAGCACGGCGATCAGCGAGGCCTCGTACGCCGTTCCGCTGCCGTTGACCTTGAACCAGACCCGGCCGCTGCCCAAACCTTCTCTGGACGTGGTCTCGAAGCGGATGGCACTCGACCAGGCTCGGGCATGCGGTTGCTCCCATTCGCCGGTGAGCCGGGCGCCACGCGGCGCGAGCTGCGCCGCAACCCAGGTGCGGACGTCGTCAATGAAGGCGGTGCTGGTCCACAGCGCTACCGGGTCGACGAGCATCGACATCAGCTCTCGAGTAGCCGCTTTAAAGTCGCTAGATCGGTCCGGATCGCCCGGGCATCCGCCTCGTAGTCGTCCTCAGGCCGGTCGGCCTGTCGACGAAGCGTGAACACCACCTCGCAACCGGCGTCATGGGTAATCACCCGCATCGGGTTGTTGAAGGTGGTGCCGTCCGACAGCGTCACGTCGTGATCGAGTACGAAGTATGGATTCTCCGGCACGAAGGCAACCTCGATCTTGCCCATGGGCGACTCGGCAAACCAGCGTCCATCCCGCTCCTCGATGGAGCCACTCAATCCGGCGGCCCAGTTGGGCAGGTTTGCCGGATTCACAACGTAGGCATAGACCTCGGCAGCTGGGCGCTCGATGTAAATGCTGATGTGCTGTGATTCGCGCATCCCCAGACCTTAGTTCGCACGGCCTCGCTCTTCGGGCGAAGCGATCAAGCACGGCAGCATTATCAGCGACGCGCATCTTCGGCCAAACTCGCTGGCCGCGACATGCGCGCAATCCCCGATCGCATCGCCGCCGAGAGTGCAGTATGAGCTATGGCCGCGACGCCGCCGGTTGCCCGTACGCCCAAGGCTCCGGATCGTGCACCGGCCGGCCGCCCTCGGCTGCGGGTGCGCTGGGATCGGGTGAGTGTGCTGGTCGCCCTGGTGGCTGTGCTGGCCACCGTCATCGTTCACAGCATGGTCGCCGCTGTACGGAACAACCTCAAAAGCGTTGAGGCCAAGCCGGCAGCAACCACTGTTGTCCCTGCACCCTCTGCCGCTTCCCAACCCAAATGCCCGCGACCGATGCCTGGGGTTGTGCGTACTGCGCCGGTGATCCACGGTGAAACCGGTGAAGCACAACCGACTGTGGCATTGACCTTTGATGACGGTCCCGGTCCATTGACCACCGATGTGCTGGATGTGCTGCAGCAAAATGACGTGCACGCGACATTCTTTGTGATCGGCCAGAACGCTGCTAGCGAGCCTGAAATGCTGCAGAGAATTGTCGCTGACGGTCACGCGATAGGTGATCACACTTGGTCGCATCCCATTCCAAGCGCCAAACCTGGATGGAAGGCGAGCACGCTGACCAAGCAAATCTCGCGCACCCGGCAGGCGATCGTCGACGCCACCGGGCGCGAGCCATGCCTGTTTCGTCCCCCAGGAGGGATCGTCAAGGGCGCTGAGCGGGTTGCCCACGCCGCTGGTCTTTCGGTGATCTTGTGGTCAGTCGACACGCGTGACTGGGCCGCTCCACCTAGCAGGAATTTCGCATCCGTCATCCAGAAACGAGCTGCTGCCGGGCTCAAGGAACAGCATCCGGTGATCTTGCTTCACGATGGCGGGAACCGTATGGCGACAGTTGCCGCTTTGCCGGGCATCATCAACGACTACCGCGCCCACGGCTACCGATTCGTCACCCTCGACGAGCTCGGCTAACTCGCCGACACCCATGCCGTCCAGCCTCGAATTTCCGACCGATGCGGAGTTTCGAGTTGCGTGCTTCGCACCACCGCGAGTACGAGGCGCTCAGGTCTCCAGCACGTACGTCCCAGGTGCGTCGGTAATCGGCCGATACTTCCGGTTACCCATCCGCGGCGGCTTCCGCATCCCGCCAGCTCTGTCCCCGATCCACTTGGCCCAGTCTTCCCACCAGGTCACTGGATGGACGGTGGCGACCGCCAGCCACTCATCTGGATCCGGCGGCAACGGCTGGTCGCCCTCCAAGACATAGTGAATCGACTTCGGGCTCGGAGGATTCACAATGCCTGCGATGTGGCCCGAGTTGGAGAGCACGAACCGTACGTCCCCACCAGGTAGCAGCGCACCGGCGTAGGAGCTACGCCACGGCGCAATGTGATCTTGCTCGGCTGACAGGAAATACAGGTCCTGGTCAACTTTTTCAAGATCAAGTTGCTGCCCGGCAAGTTCCATGACGCCCCTGGCAAGTTCGTTCCCTAGATAGCAACTTCGCAGGTAGAAGCTGTGCATCTCAGCGGGCATCCGGGTGGAATCGTTGTTCCAGCTCAGCAGGTCGAAAGCCGGCGGCTCTTCTCCCATTAGCCAGCTGCTCACCGCATAGTTCCAGATCAGGTCATTGGTCCGAAGCAGGTTGAAGGAGCGCTGCATCTCCTCCTTTGGCAGGAAGCCGGTGCGCTTCATCGTCCTCTCAAGCCGGCGAATGGACGCTTCGTCGGTGAAGACGCCAAGCAGCCCCGGCTCGCTGAAGTCGATCAAGGTGTTCAGGAAGGTCGCCGAGTTGATCAAGTCCAAACCGACGGCGTCGAGGTAAGCGAGGGTCGCCATGGTGAGGGTACCCCCAAGGCAGAGCCCTAGCAGATTGACTTTCTCTGCGCCGGTGATATCACGTACCACTTCAAGAGCCGCGATGGGTCCGGAGATCAGATAATCGTCCATCTTTACGTGCCGCATCTGCTCATCCGGATTACGGTAGCTGATCATGAAGACGGTATGTCCATGATCGACTGCCCATTGCACGAGGCTGCGACCAGGGGCGAGATCCATGATGTAGTACTTATTGATCCAGGGCGGGCTGAACAAGAGTGGAATCTCGTGCACCTCGTCAGTGCTTGGCGCGTACTGGATCAGCTCCATCAACTCGTTGCGGAAGATCACCTTCCCCGGTGTGATGGCCATGTCCTTGCCGACCGCGTGGGCACCGGCGACCACCTGACGCGGTGCACCCCGATTCGTCCGTACATCGTGGATGAAGTTGCGCGTCCCTCTGGCCAAGGACAGGCCGCCGGTGTCCAGGGCTTTCTTGATCACAGCTGGATTACCGGGAATGAAGTTGGTAGGAGCCAGCGCGTCGATCATGAGCTGCACCGCGAACTCCGCCTTCCGCTTCATAGCTGGAGAGGTGTTGGTGTCGCGCACGATCTCAAGGAGTGCCTGTTCCCAGTCGTGGTAGATCTCCCTGAGCCACCAATAGCCGGCATTCTCGCTCCATGCCGGATCGTTAAATCGCCTGTCCTTGCCGTGCTGTGGCGCGTACGACGGCTTTCCTCCGACAGCGCGAACGGTCGCGGCTGTGGTGGCCCGAAGCATCTCGCCCGCGGCACGCCCCAAGGCGCCGGCGATCCTATCCGGATGCGAGACCGCCGAAAGGCTGGTCTGAAGCAAGGGCGAAAACAAGGCGAGCGGGTCCAGCCGACCCATCAGCGCGCTGCCGCTGAGCAGGTCAGCGCCCTTTGTCAGGACCTCGTCGTACTGATCGCGGACCGCTTCATCAATGGTGTCCCACTCATCTTCCGCACCGGGCTGGGGACGTACTGCCTCGCTCATCGAACACCCCGATCTCTGCGACGGTTGACTGTGACCTGGCGGAGCGCCTGATATGCCTCAATAAGTGATCGCCGCTGGGAGGACGTCAAATCTGGATCAGACTGGATGGCCCCAACGACTTCCGCCGACCCGTCCGCTGGCTGATCGCCGCGGAGCAGGTCGGCGGAAATGTTCAAAGACTCGGCAATCGCCCGAAGTACCTCTTCCGAAGGAGCCCGAAGCCCGCGTTCGATTTGCGAGAGGTACGGGTTAGAGATGCCGGCCATCGCCGCGACTTGACGCATCGATAGCTCGGCCAGCTCGCGTTGCCGGCGGATGATCTCACCGAGTCTGAGCTGATCATCCACCGACTGCTGTGTTGTCACAGCTTGATCATAAGGCTTACTTCAGAACGTCACGAGCAGCGGAGATGTACGCCGCGTTTACCTCGTTGATGAACTCGTTCTGCGCCTTGACGACCGTGGTGATCCAGTCGAGCTGGGTGGCGTCCGCAAGCTGCTGCCGGAAGTCGACGTAGCTGGCGACGGCCTTCTCGTAGCCGTCGAGTACCGCGTTGCCGGTCTTCTTGCCGCTATCAATCAACTTCTCATTGAGGACGCGGTAGCGCTCGCCGACATCGCCGAAACCCTCGGTTAACTCGCCGAAAGCCTCAGTGCTCTTCTTAGTGGTGGTCGTAGCCATGTTGGTTTCTCCTTGGTTAGTTGGTTACAACGCAATCTATGTTAGCCAAGAACCGCTAGCTTAGCTAGCGGAGCGAGTGCGAGATAGGTCACACCGGTCTCTCTAGGATGGTTGGCATGAATCCAACGCCGGACTCTTCGGAGAATCTGGTTGGCGACATCATTCGCAGGCAACGGGAACTGGCAGAGCTGTCCATGCGCCAGGTCGCCGCGATGGCGGGCATCTCCAACCCGTACCTCTCCCAAATCGAGCACGGGCTCCGCGCTCCGTCGGCCGAGGTGCTGAAGACCATCGCCGCGAGTCTCGGCATTCCGGCTGACGCGCTGCGACCCCGGGCAACTGATGGTGATCATGAACCAGCGACTGACCATGATCACGACCATGTTGATCATCCTGACGAGCACATCTCACTCGTTGCCGCGATTTCCACTGATCCCGGCCTGACGGCGCGGCAGCGGCGTTCTCTGATCGAGATCTATACCGCGATGACGGAGGCAACCGCCGCTCGGCGTAATCGCAGAAGCTCCTAGTGTCGTTTCACCGCACAGCCGGCGAAACGCCTCAAGCGTGAGCCTCAGCCGCCGAGATTAACGGGCACCATGACTGGCGGATCGGCAGGCTGACTCCTGCGATAGGGAGGGCTCACCTTGTACGCCCGCTTCTCCAGCTCCAGCGCTTCTTGACGAATCTTGGCCATCTCCTCGGCGCTCAACTGCGAAACCTTGCTGAGTACGAGCGTCTCGCCTTCAGGATCGTTCACCGCACCGACTTTGACGTTGCCGACTCCCGGTCCGTAGTACTTGACCTGATAGCCGCTTTCCGGCTCCAGCGGACTGCGCTCGTTGGTGACCATCACATCCTCATAGCAGCCTGCTGGTACGCAGGTCCGCTGGTGCATTTCGGCGACCACGGCGCAATCTAAGAACTCAATCTCCGGAGCCCAGCCCTGGAGATACTCAGGCGTTCCCAGTTGCGGGTTTCCCATCATTGAGTTGCCCGGCTCTGCCTCCGCGATCCCGGCAAGCCATACATCCGGAGCCGCGTCGAACTTGCCGTTCTCGTACTCCTCGGGATACTCACCCAGATTCCAAGTGTTGCCGGCGTTGTCCTGTGCTTCGAACCTTAACTCGGCCTCCTGGATCTCACCTTCGTTGATGTCCTTTTCGAAGATGACCACGGCTCGGACGCCATTAACGACCTTCGTCAGGTCGGTGACTGTGGTGACCACCTCATGCGGCAATAGCCCGCCGCCTCGGTCGGCCACGCCATTCAACGTGAACTGGGTCCCCGGAATCAGTGGATTCCATCTGTTATCGACCTTGGTCGGATTTGAAAAATCGTAGGACGCGAACGGCGCAACCGGGTTGCACGAGGGCTTCTCAGGCTCGTCAGCAGATGCCCCGGCAGAGTTTGCGAAAGCTAGTAGAGAAGCAAAGAGAACGATCAGGACGGCGGGTCGGACCCGTTGGCCGGGCATTGAGCCCCCTTTCTCAGCGCAGCTGCTTATTTCAACCCGGTGGTCGAGATGTCCCAGAGCCCTTCCCCAAGCTCCTAGGGTATGCATGCCCAGAGACAAAGTCGATGTGCAAATGTGTAACGTCTTTTGATCTTTTTCGCGTAGCATGATCGGCGATCATGGGAATCCACCGCATATGTGATTACGACTTGGAGAGCTATTTAAGTCGACGCATTTTCTTACAGTGGCTTGTGTCGTTATGTTCCTGCTCGGCCCACCGACGGCTGGGCTTCGCCTACTTCCACATAAGCAGTCGCACTGTGGTCCCGGAGGCGGTGGAGCGCAGCTGCACAAGATCGCACTTCCGATTTGCCGACGACAGGCCATCGCGATCGCTCGAGACCAGCGCCCGCCGGCCGGCCAGTACGTCCTCGATCATGGTGTCATCAGACACTTCGCAGATCAGCGCGTACGGCAGGTCCCAGATCCGAAGCATTCCTTGGACGGCGCCTCGACGCAGACTGCATGAGGCAAGCCGGCGCGAAGTTGCGGCAAGTTCGGTCACCTTGTCCGACCAAAGCCCGGCGCCATAGCCCTGCAGGGTCACAATGTTGAAAACACGATCAACGGACTCCGAGGTAAAGGGATACTCCGCCGGCTCGGCCCCCAGATCTGGCAGCTCTGCGCTGAACATCGCCTCGACGTGGGCGCGGCCGCCGTACTGGGAGTTGCCCTGGTAGCGGTCTCCCTCCATGACAGCCGGGTGGCTCCGATGGGCCTCAGAGATAACCGATGGGTCCAAGCCGCGCAGATCGTACGGGCAAATCAGCCAAAGCGGAATCTTGGGATCGACCGCAAGATTGAGCAGGGCCTCATCAAGCTGGCACTCCAGAATTTCCTCGGGGCGCCGACCAGCCCAGATCGGCTCCCCGATGCCGCGTACGGGTCGGCCGTAGCCGGAGTGTTGATCAACAAACTTCTGCCAGGCAGGGATGATTCGTGCGGGATTACGGCCCAACTTCGCCATATCGACGAATTTCACTTTGCGGGCCTGAGCACCCAGGCTTTCACGCAACCAGTTGGCATGGCGTCTCACGACGGCGACCATAATCGCTTCGCCTGCTGCTAGGCCTTCCTCGACAAATGGGCTGAGTACGGAGGCATAGTCATCGGCATCGCGCCACATGAACGCCTCGTGCCGGTAACTCTGCTGCGATCTTGGTGGTGCGGCTTGCGGCATAGAACGTTTCCTGAAACAAATGGCGACTGGCGTCGATAGGGGTCTACGACACTGGTGCGGCCGCATCTCGGGGCTAAAATGCTTGCTCGCGAGTTCGGGGGTACTTTACCGAAGCTGTAGCTGAGTGCCAAAGATGTCTTTTTGCCAAATGGACAGTCTGTGACGGCCGTCACCTGCTCGACACCGGTTTCATTGCCGCGTCGCACAAGATCTTTTTCCGGAGAGCCGCGATCCGCCTAAACATTGCAACATTACCTGGCTCAGGCGCCGAAGGCGGACATTCACCTGCTGTCCACAACGTGATCACCAGCTACCACCGCCTGGTCGCCGACAGCCACGAGCTGACCAGGCAGTGTGCAGGCGTTTGCGACCCTTCGCATCGGGTAGGAGATGACGAACCCAAAACTCAAGGAGGAGTCTGCAATGACGACAGCTCGAGACCTGATGACCAAGGGCGCAGAGTGTGTCAACTCGACCCAGACGCTGGTCGAGGCGGCACGGAAGATGCGTGACCTCAACGTCGGCGCCCTGCCGATTTGTGGTGAGGATCAGCGGCTCAAGGGAATGCTCACCGATCGCGACATCGTCGTGAAATGCATTGCCGAGGGCAAAGACCCGAACGCTGTCCGGGCCTCTGACCTCGCGCAGGGTAAGCCGGTAACAATTGGCGCGGATGATTCGGCGGAAGAGACTCTGAGGACGATGGCGAAGTATCAGGTACGGCGCCTGCCGGTGATCGACGGACACCAACTTGTCGGCATCGTCGCTCAGGCAGACGTGGCCAAGTCACTCCCGAACGACGTCGTGGGACAGGTTTTGGAAGAGGTCTCAGAGAAGTAGCCCTGTCGCCGCAAATCGACACAAATCCGTTGGTGATCTAACCAGCCTCACTCCGCATCAGATACCGGACTCCGCACCAGCTGCGGGTGATGCCAAGTCCGAGTAACTGATGCGGAGTGGCGTGAAGGGCGAGTTGTCATACCACCACTGCCGGTATTACCTGCGCCCATCGATTCGAGGCCCATGGCAGCCGCTGCCTTTGTGAGCCGAGCCAACTTCGTTTCGTGTGTTTGGTGACAGCGACCTACAGTGGCGCCATGTCGGCGCGCTGGCTGGTTGTGTTCTTGGCCGCAGCTGCCTTCATCACGACCCCGCTCTTGATCAGCGCACGCTCCGCCGCACCCTCTGATATCTCGGCAGCTGACTTAGCCGCCCGAATCGAACAATCCGCCAATGTTGGCTGGTCGGGCAATGTAGAAACCGCCGGAACGCTACAGGTGCCCGACAATGAGTCATTCGCGACACTGGCTCAGCTGCTCGGAGAGAACACCCAGCTGCGAGTGTGGTGGCGCAGCCCCGATGACTGGCGGGTCGACAGGCTGCGCACCACGGGCGAGACGAATCTGTTCCGTCAAGGCGGGGGCGTTGTGCGCTGGGTCTTCGAGTCCGAAACCGCGACATATTCACCGGTATCCAAGATCAGATTGCCCGATGCGTCAGATCTGCTGCCGCCAACCTTCGCACGGTCGCTGCTCCAGGGAGTACGCGAGACCGAGTTAGATCGCCTGCCCGTACGGCGTATCGCAGGCGTCGCCGCACCCGGCCTGCGGCTCACGCCGAACGAAAGAGCGACCACTGTCGGCCACGTCGATATCTGGGCCGATCCCGTCAGCGGCCTCGCGGTGGAGGTGCAGCTATACGGCCTTCAGGACACCCGTCCAGTCCTCAGCACAACGCTTCGCGAGCTTCAGACCGGAGCGCCGCCGACCACCCTCACGCACTTCCAGCTGCCCGAAGGCGTACGCGTTGTCTATGAGGAATCGGTCGATGTCGCTGCCGCGGCAAACGCCTTGGCGCCGTACGACATGCCTGCTTCGCTTGCCGGATTGGGATCGCGCGATGGATCCGACCCTGGTGCCGTAGGCATTTATGGGCGCGGCCCAACGACCTTGATCGCCTTGCCGCTGCGCGGCCAGGTGGCCGGACCGCTACGCCGTCAGCTCCAGGATCGAGGCAGCACCAACACCACGGAATTCGGGACGCTCGCGCCAGTGGGTCCCGTCGGATTGTTACTGACACCATTCCAGGGCCGCCGTGGTGCATTCCTTCTGGCAGGCACGGTGACGGCTGAGACACTGCAGCAGGCAGCGGCCGAGCTGGAGCGGCAGTGATGAACACAGCTGCCGAGAACGGGCACGTCATCCAGACTCGAGCCCTGACCAAGCGATACGGCGAGCTTCGGGCAGTCGATGGGGTGAACTTGGAGGTCCGGGCCGGCGATGTGTACGGATTCCTGGGGGCCAACGGCTCAGGCAAGACAACCACAGTTCGTATGTTGCTGGGATTGGTACTGCCAACCTCGGGTGAGGCCAAGGTCCTCGGGCAGCCAATGCCGACCGCTCGCCGACAGGTCTTGCCCCAGGTCGGCTCATTGGTGGAGAGCCCTGCGGCCTACCCGCACCTCTCCGGCAGCTCCAATCTCGCCTTGCTCGATGCCACAGGGTCAGACCGCAGCCCGCGATCCGAGCGCCGAGCCAAGATCCGCGACGCCCTAGACCAGGTTGGGCTGGATCCTGCTGATCGGCGACCAGTCCGTACCTATTCGCAGGGGATGCGCCAGCGGCTCGGACTGGCGGCCGCGCTCATGCGCCGACCAACGTTGCTGATCTTGGACGAACCGAGCAACGGCCTCGACCCGCAAGGCATTCAGGAGATCCGGCGGCTCCTGCTGCAGCTCAATGCTGAAGGCACAACGATCTTTCTCTCCAGCCACTTGCTTGCCGAGGTGGAGCATATGTGCACCCACGTCGGTGTGTTGCGTGATGGGCGGCTGATCTTGCAAGAGCGGCTGGACGCCCTGCTGCGACCGACTGGTCTGGTGGCGGTGCGGACGCCTGACATCGACCGCTGCAGCGAGCTGCTTGGCGCCGTTGTCGACTCCGTCGGAGACGATCGGCTGCTGGTGCGCGCCGATGATCCGGCCGATCTCAACGCCTATCTGGTCGGTGAGGGCGTACGCGTGGACGAGATCGGTCCCTACCGTCGAAGTCTGGAAGAGATCGTTCTCGAGGCGGAGACCCGGGCATGATCGTTGTCGAGCTGATCAAGATGATCCGCCGCCCCCGTACCTGGTTGATCATCGGAATGCTGGTCGCCCTGCCCACTCTGGTCGCGATCTTGCTTGCAGTTACCGATCTTGGTCCGCGACCTGGTACGGGTCCGCCGTTCCTGTCTGCGGTGCTCAGTGACGGCACGCTGTTCCCGCTCGCTGCCCTCGGTGTCGTACTGCCGCTGCTGCTGCCGATCGCGGTTGCCGTTCTCGGTGGCGACGCGATCGCCGGGGAAAGTGAGACCGGCACGCTGCGCTACCTGCTGGTCCGGCCCGTCGGACGTACGCACCTGTTGCTTGCCAAGCTTCTGACCGTCGTCGCGTTCGTGCTGCTAGCGGTACTGGTCGTTGCTGCCGTTTCCTATGCCGAAGGCCGCCTTTTGCTGGGAAAGGCGCCCGCAACGGGCACCGTGAGTTTGAGCGGCTCAACGCTTACCCAGCAAGATCTGACGTGGCGAACTGCGTTAGCGCTTGGTTACGTGATCATCTGCATGCTCGGTGTCGCTGCGGTCGCCCTGTTCTTCTCGACCTTGAGCGGGTCCGCGATCGGTGCCGCCCTCGGCACGATCGGTGTCTTGATCGCCTCGACTGTGTTACTTGGACTCGACGCCGCCGAAGCGTTGCATCCGTTTCTCCTTACACGCTACTGGCTTGCCTTCGTCGACCTCTTCCGCGATCCGATCTTGTGGCGTGACGTGGTACGCGGGCTCGTCGTTCAACTCGGCTATTTGACAGTCTTCACTTTGGCCGCGTGGGCAAACTTCGGCACCAAAGACATCGACGACTGAGTTTCAGCAAGAGACATTTGCCGGTGTTTGCGGCGTTGCCACACCCAGCACCGAACCGAGAGCGGCCAAAACGACCGGATTGCTCGGAAGGTCGCCATGGGCCGCGGTCGATCCTGGGCACACATCCTGGACCACGATGTTCAGCGCACCCGCTAGTGCCGCGGAGTCGACAGGGGTCACCACTTGATCATGCGTCGACCGCACGGTCGCCCACAGCGGGCCGACCGGAGTTTCGTCACCGGCGTTCAGGCGGCGCAGCAGGTCGCTATCGGGGGCGAGCTGCTCACAGGCGGTGGGACACCCGCCCGCGAGCTGGGCACCAAGGGCCGCCTGGCTCGTTCCGTGGTGCGGTGAGCCCAGAGTGAGGACGCGGCGTGCCATATCGGCGCCCCCTTGATCGCGGACCCACAAGCGCGCCACGACACCTCCGGCGGAGTAGCCGATGATATCGACAGATGCCGCGCCGGCGTCCGTGCGTACCCGATCAGCGACAGTAGCGAGATGTTCGGCTTGCCTACGAAGATCATCTGTGCCATCGCCGGTGGGCTCGACGATGATCGCCGTACGCCCGGCCGACCGCAACGCGGCCGCCAGCGGCTGAAGTGAACCGCCGTTGCCTCCATAACCCGGCACCAAGAGGACTGGACTCGGATCGTCTTGGGGCACAGGCTCGGTGGACTCGGTCGTGACCCGTAGGATGTTGATCACGGCAAACGCGATGATCAGTAGCAGGGCGAGCGCTGCGGCGCCTAAGACCAGGCGTCGACGTTGCGGCGAGAGTGCGTCAAGCACGGCATTCAGCCAATCCGCAGCTGTACCAAAACGCCGGCATGATCTGAAGGCCAAAGCTTGCTGACCGGGTCTTGATCATTTGGCTCGTCTCCGGTCACCTCCGCTCGTTCGACCACCACCTGCGTTGGCGATGCGGGCCTTGCGAGCACCAGGTCAATGCGTCGCTCAAAGCGCGGTCTCGGGTTATTCACAAGCTCGCCAAGCGACGCTGTATTGCCTGGACCAGCGCGCCCGCGCTGCTGCAACCAGAGGTCGCTGTATCCATGATCATTGGTGATCAGCCGGTACGCGGCGCCTGAGCCGATGCGAAGCGGAGAATGTGCCGCCGGGCTCGCCGGATTGGAGTTGCAGTCGCAGGCGATCACCGTCGACAGATTCGGGTTTGCTGCTGGCCCATTGAGTAGTTCTTCGGCTTGGGCCTGCGCCAGCTTGGCGCTTTGCGACTCCAAATGCGTGGTGATGAAGCGCAGCCGGGTCGATGCAACGGCAACGTCGGCCCAGGCGTACCCACGTACGAACGGAAAAGTGGTCTCTCCGAGCCGGACAGTGAACTGCTGACTGTAGTGGCCGCCGCCGGTGGCCTCGATGTGAACACCAGATCCGCTACGGACCAAGATCACGTCGCGGTCCGTGAGGCGTACATCCTCCGCCGAGCCCGCGGCTCCGGCGAACGGGTTACCCGTGAATGCTGGCGCCTCGACATCGGACTGCTGCTGTACACCGACGATGTCATAGCGGATGCCGCGGGTGGCGAGATCGGCCACCAAAGTGGCCAGGAAGTCGTTGTCGACCTCTGTCGCGTTGGGCAGGCCGATCTGGTCGAGCTGCAGGGGTCCGTGGCGCCATAGTGCGACCTCCTGTAGACCGATCAAGTCGGGTCGCGCGGCAGCAATTTCGTTAGCGAGCAGTCCGCTACGTGTGCCGAAGTCGGTCCTATCGACCACGTTTCGGAGTTCGTGATTCGCATGGCCCAGCGCTAGCACTCCCTCCGGGCCAGTCCGGTCGAGAGCTGCGCGAATCGGCCGATCGATGTTTCCGCCGAGGTAGATGTTCCGGGTCATCACCGTCACGGTCTGTGAGTCGTTGGCGGCATTTCCGCTCCGGCCGCTGCCGCTGCTCAGGCCAACACTGATCAGCACGCCGAGGCAGAGTATTGCTGACGCAAGGACTATCCACAGCGCCGATCGCCTGTCAGAGCTGATTCCCACAGCACCCATTCTCTGCAGCGCGCTGACGAAACGACGCAGGCGCTTGTCGGGATGCGGGCGAACAGCCAACATGCTGAGAGGCGCCGCCAGCGCGCCGACCTGACGTCGAGCAACGGAGTGCTGCAATGCAACTTGCCGAAATGCCCGTCCCTGTTGACGACACAATGACGATGCACCACGTAGCTCTTTACGTGTCCGACCTTCAGGCCACCCGCGACTTCTACACGAAGATATTGGGAATGCGCGAGATTCCCCGACCCGCTGATTTCACCTTTCCCGGAGCCTACTTTCGGCGGGGACGGCGGAGATCCATGTGGTCGTGGAGACTTCACCACAACGGGCGGCCAGCTTACGACCGGACTGGTCGGATGAGGAACTGCGAACGGGCTATGTCGTGCACTTCGCCCTCAAGGTCGGCTCTTTGAACACGTTCCGTGGCGTGTTCGCCGCAATGAACGTCGTTCCAGTCGGCGGGCCCAGGGTACGCGCCGATGGTGTCGAGCAAATCTACATTGCTGATCCCGACGGCTACATCATCGAGCTCATGGAATTTCACGATCAAGAGTCCGCCGCGCGCCGTCGTACAGAACTCGAGGCGAGTGGTGAAGCCGTGCCGGTCGCACCGGGCCACGACTGAACGTCGGCAAGCTCGCAGACTCGACGCCGTTGAACTGACCCGTTCCCGAAAACGGCTCCTGATCAGGGGTAATTCTTGGAGCGGATGACGGGAATCGAACCCGCACTGTCAGCTTGGGAAGCCGGTAAACCCACTAGTCAGGGGGTATTTCAGGCTCAGGCAAGGCCGTTTGAGGGCCCCTTTTGGCGGCTTATCCGGAGGGTCGGGGCCCGTGGGGGGCCCGAGCAGTTGATCAAGATGGCCACCGGTCAACGTGGCCGACGCTTACGGCAGGAGGCGGCAGCCGCTGCCGCTAGCTGCCCGATCGTGTTGCTGTCTGCGCGGCACGAACCTACGCCACCGACATCTATCTGACGTGTCCGTGAACGGAGTGTAAAGGCCGCGAGGTCCGCATCAGATTGCGCAAGTTCCGCAACCTCTCACGGCTCCCTTCGCCAGCCTGCGAGCAAGTCGTGCACCAGCTCGTGTCGGGAGGCGATAACAAGACCAGGTAGCAAGGCCAGGGGCCCGACCAGTGGGCAACACCGGCCGGGCCTGAGATCCCACTGATCGCGAGGCGGAATCACGTGCACGAGCGTATCGACCTCGCCGGTCATTCAGACCAGAACGGTGTTCCAAGGGGCACAGCGTCTACCAAGTCGCGTTGGGTATGTCAACCTCGTGAACACTGCTCCGCTGGCGCCCGGTCAGTCCCGCGTGCCTATCCGCACCATCGCCGCGGCCATCGGCATGGTGCTCGCCACTGTGCTGGCCCTGCTCCTGGTGTATGAGGTGCGTCGGATCCTGGTCTGGATCGTCGTGGCGCTCTTCTTCACCATCGCCCTCTATCCCGTGGTGGGATGGCTGGAGCGGCGGGCCCGCTGGGTGCCGCGCTCACTTGCGACGCTAGTGATCTTTCTGCTGGTGCTCGTCGTGATCGCTGGGCTGCTCACCGCCTTCGTAGTGCCGCTGGCCCAAGAGGGCGCAGCGTTCGTCCAGCAGCTGCCGCAGTTGATCAACGACGCGCGGGCCGGCCGAGGCCCGATCGGTCGCCTGTTGGAGCGTACGGGCGCATTGAACTACATGCTGCAAAACCAGGAGCGCCTCCGCGGCATGGCGACGGGGCTAACCACCCCAGCTGCCGACATACTGCGCGGCATCGCTACCGGTGTGGCAGGCGTCGTGACCATCTTCGTGCTCGCCTTCCTGATGGTGCTCGAGGGACCCAAGGTCGTCAGCGGCACGCTCAACATAATCAACGACCCGCGTCGCCGGGAGCGGGTACGGCGGGTTAGTGCCGACTGCGCAAAGTCAATCACCGGCTACATCTCTGGCAACCTGCTCATCAGCGTGATCTGCGGGCTGCTCACCTACGGCGCCTTGAAGCTGCCGTGGGTCGACGTGCCCTACGCCGCGCTGATTGCCCTGTTCGTGGCCATCGCGGACCTCATCCCACTGATCGGCGCCACCCTAGGGGCGGTCGTCGCGCTTATCGCGGCCGGCGTGCACTCGCTCACCGGATTTATCATCATCGCGGTCTTCTTCGTGCTCTACCAGCAGCTGGAGAACCATATCCTGCAGCCACTGATCCTGGCCCGTACGGTGAAGCTAAACCCGCTGACCGTGCTTGTGTCGATCCTCATCGCCGTCGAGCTCGCGGGAATCCTCGGCGCCTTCCTTGCTATCCCGGCAGCAGGGATCATCCAGGTGATTATCCGCGACATCTGGGACCACCGACACGGCAAGGTAAAGGACGAGCCGACAGTGGGCGAGGAGAAGGTTCCCGCAGACAGCCCCGCGGCCGAGACTTGAGGCTGGACAGGCCGTCCGAGGCGTGAGCGGCAAACTGACGGGCTCCCCCGGGCTGAACTTGGGGTGGCAGCGCGCAAACGCCGTGGCACTCCGTCAACGCTCGCAAGCCCGTCTCGTCGCTGCGCTTCCCTGATCAACTGCAGTTCGCGAGCGGCCGGTGCTCGATCAACCCGACGGCAGCGAGCCGTGCTCCAACAGGCGCCGGCCTGGCCAGCAGTCAACGCCGCGCTGCGGTCGGCGGGCCGCTCAGCCCGGCGTTTCCACGTCAGTCGGGAGGCCGGGTCAGCGGCTCGGGCCGAACGCCGGAGGCGGCCTCAAGCGCGGCACCGGCGCCTTCGTGGGCGTGCGCCTGGTCGCTGGCACAGTCTTGGGGGTTGCGGGTTGGGTTTGCGGTAGCTGGTCGAGGATGCGCCACCACAGGGCGGCGGCGGGGTGGTCGTCAGGTAGCGGTCCCGCGGCTGCCGCCGACCGCAGAAGGTGGGTCGCGTCGAAGCCGGACCGGGTGAGGTCGCTTAGCCTTTCTGTCAGCTCTGGCAGGAATGGGTCCCTCCAGGCACTGGGGGCTTCTGCAGCGACCAGTAGCCGCCATTCCCGTCCCGTACGGGTGTCTGTGGCGGCGAGTCGCTTATCGAGTTCCAGTTGGAAGATTTGGCCGGCCCGGCCGAATTGGGGTGGCCCGGTGGGTCGCAGGTCGCTGGGGTCGACCTGGGTGGCGGCCCTCCATACCTGTATGTCGGCGATCAACTCGGTCGGCACTGGAGGGCGTTGGGCCGCCCAGGCTGGTCCTTCAGCTGCAGGGTTGTGGCGGACCTGGTCGGCGAGCTCAGCAACAAGCTGTGATCGTGCGCGGAGGTATGGTCCCCAATTCGGGTCGGCGGCGATGCGGTCAGGAATGCCCGACAGCCACGGCAACGGACCCCCGCCGGCGACCGCGTTCATGTCATGAATCCGCGAGTCGATGACGGCAGCCTGATCATGGGCGCTGGTCAGGTCCCGCGTTTCGGCGGCGTAGAGAAGTTCAGTGACTGGATCGGCGCCGGTAGCGGCCAACAGCAGGAGGTGGCCGCGCAGGGTCGGCCATGCCGGTTCATCGGTCAAGCCGTTGAGCATACGGTCGGCGTTCTGGTCGAGGTTGGCAACCACCTGAGGTCCGGAGAGGTGTTCGGCGGCGAGGTGGAGGGCGTCGAGGTAGCGGGCGGTAGCGGCGGCGAGCCGGGCGGCGGGATCTTGTTGCTCGCGCAGCAGGGTGCTGGCCGATCGTGTGCTGCCGTCTCGGCCAAGGATTTGTTCCAGCAGCTCGGTCGCGGTGGAGGGCAGTATCGTGCCGGGCCGGATGAGGCTGTGCGGGTCCAAGTCGCCGACCACCGAAACATAGAGGTGGTTGGCGCTGCGGCCGCGAGTCAGCATCGTGTAGAGCTGCTGCCGGGACTCTCCACCGGTGACGACGCCGTGCATGGTGTCGGCCGTGACACCTTGCGCGGTGTGCACGGTGGTGGCGTAACCGAGTTCCACACAGCTTCCGACGTAGTCGGCGGGGAGGGTAACTGTGCGGCCGTTCCGTACGTGCCGCACCCTCACACCACCAGTACCCGTCAGGTTAAGGACGGTCCATCGGTCGCCGTTTTTGACCCAGTCGGTTGCGGTGACACGAAGCCTGCGGTCATTCCTACGGGTGATGATCAGATCGCCGACGCCGGCCCGGTTGCCGTCGGCTATCTCGACCTGCCGACCCGGCGCGGTGCCGGCGAGGCGGTGATCTTGGGCGCGTTGGTTGAGCCGGCGGACCAGGTCCCGGGTCGGGGCCAGCATGATGGCGTCCAGACCAGCGGCGCGGTCGGCCTGCCAGGCGTTGAAGACATTGTCGAGGGTCGTGGTGGGGTCGCCGACATGGACGCGTCGCCTGTCGAGATAGAACCCGAGCGCTTCGGGTTGGCCGTCATGGAGGGCGAGGGTCGCGGCGGCCTCGGCGGGGTCGGTGAAGCGATGCAGTTCGCTCAGTCGGACCGCGCCATGACTGGCTTGGATGTCACGAAGCACGCCGCCGGCGCCGATCGCGGCGAGTTGTTGATCATCACCGACCAGCCGAACACTGCCACCGCGGCCGATGACGAACTGCACAGCGGTATCCAAAGAAAGGGTGTCGGCCATCCCGGCTTCGTCGATGATCACCAAGCTGGACCGGCCGATGCCTTGCGCCCAATCCGGCAGGTCCTTGTGGTCAATGGACCAGGTGAGTTTCGCCAACGTTTCGGCCGCCGCACCGGTGGCGTCGCGAAGCTGCGCCACTGCAGCGGCTGAGGGCGCTAGCCCGAGCACCTGGCCGCCGCTGTCGCTCCACGCCCGAGCCAGCGTACGCATGGCGGTGGTCTTGCCGGAACCGGCGGGCGCGATCGCGAGCTGCAGCCGCGCCCCGGAGGTGCACATGGCACGAACCAGCCCCGTCTGCCCGGCATCTAAGGCGCTTCCGTTGGCGGCTGCCTCCAGCAACGCCAGCTCCACCGTTTCGGCCTCCACAACCCGGCCGTCGGTGCGGCCCGCGGTCGCGACCAGTCGCTGCTCAGCGGCCAAGATGCGGGCGGAGGTGAACAGCTCGGATCCGGCCACCGAGTACGCGCTGGAACCGTCGGCGCGACGCAGCGCCGCCGGCTCGCTGATGCCGTCTTCGGTCTGAGTCAGGGCCACCGATCGGCTGTGCAGCACCTCTTCGACGAGCAGCTCCACCAGTCGATCAACCTTGTCGGTATCTAGTTCAGCAGCCCGGATGTGGCGCAGGGCTTCGGCGCGGACATGCCAGCTCTGCCAGGCCGACCGGTGTTCCTCCACCGCCGCCAACACCTTCCCAGCGGTCGCCGTCACCCACTCCGAGTCCACTCCAGGGCTCGGTGCGACGGTCGGATTGAGGGTCTTGTTGATCATGGCTCGGACTGCGTCAGGTCCGCCGAGGGCTTCGACGGCTTCCGCACGCCAGGTGGTGCGTTGCTCGGTCAGGGTGCGCGGTTCGTGTTTGGCGTCCCGGGTCTCTAGAGTGGCCTGCTGCGCCAACCGCAACGCCTCCACCGGCGTCGGCGGCCGACCATGATCACGCTGAAACCGAGCCGCCAGCTCACCCTGCCGGTCCTTGATCAACACCCGCCTGCTAGACCAACGCTGGTTCAGGGCCGGGTCAACGCCGACGATCTCCCGCACCGGTCGTTTACCCGTATCCGTGTCGGGCCGGTCTGCGAACCGCACACCGAGCCGGTCACGGAGATGATGTTCCAGGGCAGTGTTGTAGGTTTCCGAGGCCGCCACGGTCGCCTTGAACAACACCCGGCCGTCGATCGACAGCCACCGGCCGTCCAGGGTCTGCACCTTGTTCGCCACCGCCACATGAGTATGTAAATCCGGGTCGCCGGCACGGGAGTCGCGGTGGGTGAACGCGGCCCCGACCAGGCCGGTCACGTTGACCTGCCGGATCCCGTTCCTGCCTTGTCGGGTGAACAATGCGTGGCGTTCGATGAAGCCCAGCGCATCCTGCAGAGCAGCCAGATGCGCCTGTTCGATCTTCGCTGCGACGTGCGCGTCGGCAACCGCCCACAACGTCGACACCGACTTGACCGGGGAAAACGTCAGGTCATAACCGGAAACCGTCTGGGTACGTGGACGCGATTCCTTCGCGATGATGGCGGCCATCTCGCGGGCATCCATCGGATCGCGGCCGTGGTCAGCTCGGAAAAACTCCCGCGCCACCTCGGTACGGACCCGCGCCCTATCGGCTGCAGAGACCGAGCCGTCTCCCAGCTGTCCGCCCGTGGCGTGCTGCGCGGCAATCCGTTTCGCTACCTCAACCCGGAACGGGCTGACCTCGCCGGCGTAAACCTTGAACGGCTCGCCCAGTCGGATCGCTGCCTTGATGCCTGCGTCGGTCAGCTCGGCGGCGTTCAGCTGCTCCACCCGTTGGTTTGCGAGGGGATGCATGCCGGCTCCGAAGAGCGCCTTCATCTGTTCCGCCGTCACCGCATCCCCGGCGCTGAGCCCATCGATGCCGGCCATGCCAGATCCAACCCACGACCCCGGGCTCTCCCCGCGTTCGGTGTAGTAGGAGGCGAGACCGACATGACCCTTCCCAGTGGCGTCCAACGCCGCTACCTGCCGGGTCAGGTAGTCGTACCCCGACCCGGCGCTGAGCTTGTGGATGGTCATCGTCACACCCACCCGAAGGGCGAATCGCGTCCACATGCGGTCAGCCAGGTGGGGTACGTACCGACGATGCAAAAAGGTGTGTCGGACTCGCAACCTTGGGAGTTCGATGGGGTACGCAGGATCAAGCGCGGCGTGAGGGGCATGCGTCTGGGAGTGTCGGCCCTGTTGAGCGCGGCGCCTCGTTAGTTTGCCGTTGCCGCGCCACTCGTCAACAGCGCCGTGCCCTCTATGAGGCTGTCTTCGTCGTCGGCGACACGCCTGCGTCTAATAGGACTACGTCTTGTACGACTTCGCCCACCGATGAGCCCTCAGTCGTGGACGGGCTCGCCGCTGACTTGGTGGTCTGCGTGGAACATGGCCTCCCGTAGCAAGGCACGAACGTGGCCGCCGCGCAGTTCGTAGAGCACGCGACGGCCGTCTCGGACGCCGTGGACAAGTCCTGCCAGCCGCAGCTTCGCCAGGTGCTGGCTGGCCACCGTCGGCCGGCACCCGGCAGCCGAGGCGAGCGATGCGACATCACGCGGCCCGGACTGCATCGCCCACAAAATCCGGACCCGGGTCGGATCGGCCAACATTGCGAACGAGGTCACCGCCGCGTTCAACTGTGCGGCGGTGGGCACTAGGGGATGGTCGCCCGGCGCACCAACATTGAGCCGCTGCTCGGCAGATGACGACACGGTGTCATCCTATCTGCACATGTTCACATCTTCACAGATGCGCATATGACGATAGAATGAACGGTCTCGTACGTTTCCCTCGATCGGATCCCCATGGACCACCACCACCACCCTGACGGCCATGATCGTTCTCACGGACACGGCGAGGCTGATGATCACGGTCACGTCCACAGCCGAGGGGGGAAACTTCGGCACTTATGGTCAGGGCTGCAAGGTGGCCACCCCCATGACACAGCCGACCAGATCGACGACGCACTCGGGGCGCATGCCGCCGGTCGGCAAGCCCTGCTTCTCAGCCTCGCCGGGCTTGCGGTCACCGCCCTGATACAGGCTGTGGTTGTTGTGGCCTCCGGGTCGGTGGCGCTGCTGGGTGACACCTTGCACAACCTCGTCGACGCGCTCACCGCGGTGCCGCTGCTAATAGCGTTCACCCTCGCCCGCCGCCCACCGACGAAACGGTTCACCTACGGCTACGGCCGCGCCGAAGACATCGCCGGCCTGTTCATCATCGCCATAATGGCCTTGTCCAGCGTGATCGCCGCCTATCAGGCCATCGACCGTCTGCTGCACCCTCAGTCTGTCGCCCATCTGGTTGCGGTCGCCGGCGCTGGGCTGGTCGGGTTTCTCGGTAATGAGTTCGTCGCCCGTTACCGAATCCGGGTCGGCCACCGAATCGGCTCCGCTGCCCTTGTCGCCGACGGTCTGCACGCCCGCACCGACGGGTTCACCAGCCTTGCTGTCTTGCTGGGTGCCGGCGGGGTCGCCCTCGGCTGGTGGTGGGCCGATCCCGTCGTCGGTCTCCTCATCACTGTCGCCATCCTCGGCGTGCTCCGCTCTGCCATCCGGCACGTCGGTGGCCGGCTGATGGACGCCGTCGATCCAAACCTGGTCGACTCCGCCACCGCAGCCATGCTGACCGTCCCCGGCGTCACCGCAGTCCGAGACTTGCGCATCCGCTGGATCGGCCACATGCTCCGGGCCGAAGCCGACATCGCGGTTGACCCATCACTCAACGTCCGCGAAGCACATCACCTCGCACACCACGCAGAAGACCACCTCCTCAATGCGCTCCCCAGACTGACCGCCGCAACCGTCCACGTCAGCCCCACCGGCGCCCACCCTCCAGCACTGCCGACCAACCGTTGACCAGCAACCTCCGCCCTGACCCTCAGCCGACTCGCGGTGAGCGCTCGGCGGTGGCGAGATGGACGGTGATGATGATTCCCGCGCTGCCGTCGACGGTGACGAGCTGCCCAGGGCTTAGTCGTCGGGTGGCGTCGCCGGTGCCGACGACGGCGGGGATGCCGTATTCGCGGGCCACCAGGGAGGCGTGCGCTGCAAGGGTGCCGCCGTCGGTGACCACGGCGGCGGCGCGGCGAACAGGGGTGTCCATGCCGGGGAGGTGGCCTTGGCGACGAGCACGTCACCGTCGCCGAACGCCGCGAAATCGTCTGGTCCGTACACGATGTGGACCGGACCGGTGGCTCGGCCGGCCGATGCCGGATGACCCAGAATCACGCCTTCGGCGGGTTCGGCAGCACCCCGGGCTTCTTGGACGGCGCGGTCGATGACATCGCCGATCAGTCGTGCCGGACGGCCGAGAGTCAACGGGGCGCTCAACCTACGCTGGCGCTGCCATAGCTCGCACCGTTGGTCGACAGCGCTGATCGGTGCACGGATGTCGGCGAGCGCGGAGTTGATCTCATTACGGGTGCAGAAGAAGACCTCGTCGGGTCGCTCGATCACCCCGAGGCCGGTTAGGTACTGTCCGAGGCGCCGAGCACAGGTCCGTAGGACCGGCCATCCGAGGGTGAAGTCGCGAGCCTGTTCCTCCCGGATGACGGCGTAGCGCTGGGTGACTTCAAGGAGCCGGTCGAAGTCGGACAGTACCCGCGGGCGGTCCGCAAGCAGCTTACGGCTGCGCTGTTCAGCGGCTGCGCGCTGTTCTGCGAGTTCGCGATGGCGGCCATCGACCGTAGCGGACAACGGTTGGTCGCTGGGTAGTTCTCCCGCGACTGGGTGGTACCAGTCGACGCTTTGTACCGCGTGCGGCACGGCCAGAGGCTGCGTGCCGGGCAGCCCACGCAGCAGGACCTGCGCCCCACCATCTTGTTGAGGGAGCGCCTCGGCAAGATGCTGTCGGGCGAAGCGGGTGAGGCAGGCTTCCATCTTCCAGGCCGATCCACCAACGACCGCCAAGTACCACAGGTAGATCCCGGCTTCCCGGCCCACAATGTCGACCAGCTCGGCAAGCCGTGGCGGTGTGGCTGTTTCGGCATCGGCGGCGGCGTCGGCGACGAGCTTCCGATAGCGGGGATACTGTGTGTCGCGCCACTGGAGTTCGAGGTCGGACAAGACGGCCTGGTGGGCGGCGGTGGGGTCACGGCTGACCCGATCTTCACCGCCCTACGGCGTCCCCGCCACAAGATCCGGGCGAGCAATCTGGGTGATGGGATTGGGGCAGCGTTGTAGTACCAGCCGTTGAGCAGCGCGTATCGAAATGGCACCCGGACACCGAGACTGCCCTGCATCCCGTCGAGGTATCCGTCCTCGAGGACTCGCAGCAGCCAGGTGCTGAACAGTGGGGTGACCGCCTCGGGCAGCCATTCCCCGAGCCGGAAGTTGCGCATCCACAAGCCGGGGCCCGGCGGCGTCCAGGAGACCGCCTCGGGCACCGCGGTCATCGGGCGCGCTTGCAGCAGCCACAGCGTGTCGTCGTGGTCAATCGCCCACTCGATATCCTGCGGTCGGCCGGCGTAATACCCGGCGACCCGGCGAGCCAGCTCCGCCACCGCCTGAGCCTGAGCCTCGCTGAGGACTGGGCCGCCGCTGGGACCCGGCCGAGTCATCGTGGCGCTTTCGGTGGTGATCATCCATTCTTCGCCGGTGATATCGCCGGAGACCAGCGGTTCACCCAGCCCCGCAACGGCAGTCACCACCGTCTGGTCGCGATTGCCTGTGACCGGATGCGCGGTGAACGCCACCCCCGCCGCGACAGGATTGACCATCACCTGCACCAGGACCGCCATCGATGCCGCACCCCCACCGTGTTGCGCGTGGTACGCGGCGACCCGATCACTGAGCGCGGCGGCAAAACACCGCCGCACTGCCTCGGCCCAGTCCATTGGCAGGCACGTTCAGGTACGTCTCGTAGAGGCCGGCGTACGAAGCATCCGCCAGATCCTCGCCGCGCCCGACGAACGCACCGCGAAGCGGTCCGGGCCAAGGTGTTCGGCGGCGGGCCGAAGCTGCGAGTCGAGTCCTGGGTCGTCGATGGCGGCAGCTGTCACGACGATCCCGGTCGGCACCGGAAATCCAGCCGCGGTGAGCTCGGCCAGCGTAGCGGCCTTGCCACCCAGTGTCGCCCGATTGACGGTGATTGCCTCGGCCAAATCCAGGATCGTGATCTTGGAATTCATCACCATTATCCTATAGGTAGTATTGCAAACTATTGTAATGCTATACTGCGAGGCCGAGCCGAAGCCACCAAGAGCGAAAGGGACCCGCGAGTGCTGCCGATGCGACCGGAATTGCTCAAAGGTCATCTCGATGCATTGCTGCTGGCCGTCTTGGAACCCGGGCCGCAACACGGCTATGTGATCATCGAAGCGCTGCGCAGCGCGAGTGACGGCGCACTCGACCTGCCCACCGGCACGGTCTATCCCGCCCTACACCGCCTCGAACGCGCCGGCCTAATCGCCAGCGATTGGGAGACCGTCGGGGGCCGCCGCCGCCGCGTCTATTACCTCACCCCCTCCGGACAGGCCGCGCTCGGCGAACAGCGCGCGGTCTGGGACCAGTTCTCCACCGCCGTCACCGCAGTCCTCGGCAGGCGCACATGGCCAGCGACCACATAACCACCCACAACGCCGAGGCCCAGGTGGAGGCGTACCTGGCCGAGCTCGCCACCCGCCTGCGGGGGCCCGCCCGGCGCCGGATGCAGATCTTGGCCGAACTGGGCGACGGGCTCGACCAGGCTATCGCCGATCGCACCGGGGGAGGTGTGGCCGAGGACCGCGCGATTGCCGCCGCTATTGCCGAGTTCGGCACACCATCGGTGGTCGCCAATGCCTTCGCTGGGGAACTTGCCACCGCGTACGCCCGCCGCACTGTCGCCCTATACATCCTCACCGGACCACTCGTCGGCATCTGCTGGCTGCTGGTGCTGCAACCCCACCCCTGGCGCACCGGCGTGCTTGCGCTCCTGGCCGCGATTCCCGTGCTGCCGCTGATCATCATCGCGGTCGCTACCGCAGCGGCCACCTTCGCCACCACCGGCCGGCTCATCCGCTGGTTCCCCGAAGCCAGCCCAAGCCGCGCGCTGACCGCCACTATCGCCATCGCGGCATTAGTGCTCGTGGTCGACCTGACCGTGATCGCTATCTTCACCCAATCCGACGCTCCGGCTAGCGCACTCGCGATGCTTGCCGTCAGCGCAAGCCTCACCCGCATTGTGTGCAGTCTGATCACCATCCGCCGCACCAGCGTCATGCGGCGCCGCGTCACCGCGGCCAGCGACCCAGTTCCGA
>Ga0307416_100000095_pt1 | contig 58800 bp, 36 predicted proteins | sample DK1Cmetagenome_2_FD_203821 | JGI IMG/M metagenome (GOLD analysis project Ga0307416, IMG submission 203821) | Maize rhizosphere microbial communities from greenhouse at UC Davis, California, United States - DK15-C-3 | ecosystem: Host-associated > Plants > Roots > Rhizosphere > Soil | place...
TTTCTGTCTTAGTGAATCCCGATTCGACATTAAAAGTATATTGATTCTTTCCCAATAAACGAAGACTCTTTTCTGTAAATACTGCGTATTTGATTCCATTATCGTACGATAATACTATATTTTGATTTATATTTGTTTATTGTATTATACCTTTCTATATTCTAGATATATAGAATAGAAGAATCTCGATTTGTCAAGTCTCATGATCGTATCAAGATCTATTTCAATTCGGCTCAGTCTTTTTTTTTTTTAGAAAAGATTGAGCCGAATTGAATTGCAATCAATTAGAGGAATAAAGAAGAATTACTGCATTTCTTAACTTATTTTTTCTCTTTCTATTTTGCTTTTTTTTTATTTTATATGGTATCCATCGCTTTGAAACCATCAAATTTGATCTCCTTCCATATTTCACAAGCTGCGGCTAGTTCAGCACTCCATTTGCAAGCTGCTTTGATAATTTCATTACCTTCACGAGCAAGATCGCGCCCTTCGTTACGAGCTTGTACACAGGCTTCTAAAGCCACACGATTAGCTGCTGCACCAGGTGCATTTCCCCAAGGATGTCCTAAAGTTCCTCCACCAAATTGTAATACGGAATCATCTCCAAAGATTTCGGTCAGAGCTGGCATATGCCAAACATGAATACCCCCAGAAGCCACCGGTATAACACCTGGCATGGATACCCAGTCCTGAGTGAAAAAGATACCGCGAGAACGATCTTTTTCAATAAAATCATCGCGCAATAAATCAACAAAACCTAAAGTTATTTCGCGTTCCCCTTCTAACTTACCTACTACTGTACCGGAGTGGATATGATCTCCCCCCGACATACGCAATGCTTTAGCTAATACACGGAAATGCATACCATGATTTTTCTGTCTATCAATAACTGCATGCATTGCTCGGTGAATGTGAAGAAGTAGGCCGTTGTCGCGGCAATAATGAGACAAAGTAGTATTTGCGGTGAATCCTCCTGTTAAGTAGTCATGCATTACAATAGGAACCCCTAATTCCCTTGCAAATACAGCTCTCTTAATCATTTCTTCGCATGTACCTGCAGTCGCATTCAAGTAATGCCCCTTGATTTCACCAGTTTCGGCTTGTGCTTTATAAATTGCTTCGGCACAAAAGACAAAACGGTCTCTCCAGCGCATAAATGGTTGTGAGTTTACGTTTTCATCATCTTTGGTAAAATCAAGTCCACCGCGTAGACACTCATAACACGCTCTACCGTAATTTTTTGCGGATAATCCCAATTTTGGTTTAATAGTACATCCCAATAAAGGACGACCGTACTTGTTCAACTTATCCCTTTCAACTTGGATACCGTGAGGCGGACCTTGGAAAGTTTTTGAATAAGCAGGGGGAATTCGTAGATCCTCCAAACGTAGAGCGCGTAAGGCTTTGAAACCAAATACGTTACCCACAATGGAAGTAAACATGTTAGTAACAGAACCCTCTTCAAATAGGTCTAATGGATAAGCTACATAACAGATATATTGATCTGGGTCCCCAGGAACGGGCTCGATGTGATAGCATCGTCCTTTGTAACGATCAAGACTGGTAAGTCCATCAGTCCAAACAGTTGTCCATGTACCAGTAGAAGATTCCGCAGCTACTGCAGCTCCTGCTTCTTCAGGCGGAACCCCGAGCTGAGGAGTTACTCGGAATGCTGCCAAGATATCAGTATCCTTGGTTTCGTACTCCGGGGTGTAGTAAGTCAATTTATAATCCTTAACACCAGCTTTAAATCCAACACTTGCTTTAGTTTCTGTTTGTGGTGACATAAGTCCCTCCCTACAACTCATGAATTAAGAATTCTCACAACGACAGGGTCTACTCGATATGGATTAGGCGTAAATGAAACCTTTGCAAAAATCTAAAAAAAAAGATATTTAATTAATATCAACTCATTAAATAAAAAAAGGAGTATGCTTAAGTTAATGAATATGTTTCATTCATATATAATGTGTACACCCTGTGTACGTTCTATCCTATAGGAATTTTACTATAGGAATTCGATAGGAAGGAATTCGATAGGAATTGAGTTGTTGTTATGGTAAGTTAACACGGTTCGTTATTAAACCGTGGATTTGATTCACCAAATCCATCATTATTGTATACTCTTTGATAGATATAGCGCAACCCAAACCCTAATCTTTATTTTACAATTTTTAAAGTTCTTCCCCTTTGATATTTTGAATCTAAATACCTAAATACTAAGAAAATTCTCTGTTGACAGCAATCTATGCTTCACAGTAGTATATATTTTGTATATCGAAGTCCTAGATAGGAAAGTAGAGTAGGCACAGATCCTTCACAAAAGGCGAAATTTATATGAAAAAAATGGATTGAACTTTCCAACGGATTCATTCCATAAGTAAACGATTGAATGGGATTCGCTTGGGCAACGAAATCAAGTGCGAGTCCCCTTTTCTTTTTTATTGAATTAACTAATTCATTTCCTTTTGACTTTTGGATTTTTGGATATTTTTTTTGATTTGGCATTATTCAACAAGAAAAAAAATTTCGACAAATTCTTTTTTTTTTGAAAATTATGTGATAATTATGAGAACCAATCCTACTACTTCGCGTCCCGGGATTTCCACAATTGAAGAAAAAAGCGTAGGGCGTATTGATCAAATTATTGGACCCGTGCTGGATATCACTTTTCCCCCGGGCAAGTTGCCTTATATTTATAATGCTTTGATAGTCAAGAGTCGAGACACTGCCGATAAGCAAATTAATGTGACTTGTGAGGTACAACAATTATTAGGAAATAATCGAGTTAGAGCTGTGGCTATGAGTGCTACAGAGGGGTTGATGAGAGGAATGGAAGTGATTGACACGGGAACTCCTCTCAGTGTTCCAGTCGGTGGAGCTACTCTCGGACGAATTTTTAACGTTCTTGGGGAGCCTATTGACAATTTGGGTCCTGTGGATACTAGTGCAACATTTCCTATTCATAGATCTGCGCCTGCCTTTATCGAGTTAGATACGAAATTATCTATCTTTGAAACAGGTATTAAGGTGGTCGATCTTTTAGCTCCCTATCGACGTGGAGGAAAAATCGGACTGTTTGGGGGGGCAGGAGTAGGTAAAACAGTACTCATCATGGAATTAATCAATAACATTGCTAAAGCTCATGGAGGCGTATCCGTATTTGGCGGAGTAGGGGAACGGACTCGTGAAGGAAATGATCTTTATATGGAAATGAAGGAATCCGGAGTAATTAATGAAAAAAATATTGAGGAATCAAAGGTAGCTCTAGTCTATGGCCAAATGAATGAACCGCCGGGAGCTCGTATGAGAGTTGGTTTAACTGCCCTAACTATGGCAGAATATTTCCGAGATGTTAATAAGCAAGACGTGCTTTTATTCATCGATAATATCTTTCGTTTTGTTCAAGCAGGATCGGAAGTATCCGCCTTATTAGGCAGAATGCCCTCCGCAGTGGGTTATCAACCTACCCTTAGTACAGAAATGGGTTCTTTGCAAGAAAGAATTACTTCTACCAAAAAGGGATCTATAACTTCGATCCAAGCAGTTTATGTACCTGCAGACGATTTGACCGACCCTGCTCCTGCCACAACATTTGCACATTTGGACGCTACTACCGTACTTTCCAGAGGATTAGCTTCCAAGGGTATTTATCCCGCAGTGGATCCTTTAGATTCAACCTCAACTATGTTACAGCCTCGGATTGTTGGCAACGAACATTATGAAACTGCGCAAAGAGTTAAGGAAACTTTACAACGTTACAAAGAACTTCAGGACATTATCGCAATTCTTGGATTGGATGAATTATCGGAGGAGGATCGTTTAACTGTAGCAAGAGCACGAAAAATCGAGCGGTTCTTATCACAACCGTTCTTTGTGGCAGAAGTTTTTACCGGTTCTCCAGGAAAGTATGTTGGTCTTGCAGAAACAATTAGGGGATTTCAACTAATCCTTTCCGGAGAATTAGACGGCCTACCCGAACAGGCTTTTTATTTAGTGGGGAACATCGATGAAGCTAGCACGAAAGCTATAAACTTAGAAGAGGAGAGCAAATTGAAGAAATGAAATTAAATCTTTATGTACTGACTCCTAAACGAATTATTTGGGATTGTGAAGTGAAAGAAATCATTTTATCTACTAATAGTGGCCAAATTGGTGTATTACCAAACCACGCCCCCATTAACACAGCTGTAGATATGGGTCCTTTGAGAATACGCCTCCTGAACGACCAATGGTTAACGGCGGTTCTGTGGAGTGGTTTTGCAAGAATAGTTAATAATGAGATCATCATTTTAGGAAATGATGCAGAACTGGGTAGTGACATTGATCCAGAAGAAGCTCAACAGGCACTTGAAATAGCCGAAGCTAACTTGAGTAAAGCTGAAGGTACGAAAGAATTGGTTGAAGCGAAGCTAGCTCTCAGACGAGCTAGGATACGAGTCGAGGCTGTCAATTGGATTCCCCCATCCAATTGAAGACAATCCAAAGATTTCGTTGATACAAAGAAAAAGGAAAGAAGGGTAGAAAAAGTTATTAGATAGCGAAGCGAAGTAAGTCCAATGCTATCTAGTAATTTTTCTACCTACCTACCTACTATTGGATTTGAACCAATGACTCCCGCCGTATGAAAGCAATACTCTAACCACTGAGTTAAGTAGGCAATTTATCACCACAAAAGAAGCCCCATTACTTCGATCGATTATAGATTGAATCCTTTTTATAAGCAATACCGCTCCGTTATTGGTATGTTTATGTTATATAGTAAACGGATCAAAGGGATATCCTCTGGCATTAGAGAATATTCATCTTGACAAGAAATTATCTATATGTTAAGATATCTCTGACAAGGGCTATAGCTCAGTTCGGTAGAGCAACTCGTTTACACGTGCGCCAATGCTTTTCAAGGGAACTTATTATGCAATGAACATAATTGACCTTGTTGCAAAATCAATGTCTTACTTCATGGATTCGAAAGAATAGAAGAACAGTAGCCTGACAATGACAAACAGCTGGTTCAGTCCGATTCAGGTGCCAATTAAGGTGCTTACTCAAATAGAACTCCTATTGATTTGCTAGTTGATAAGGTAAATATCCAGCCCACTCAATGCTAGGCGTAATGAGGATAAGGGCCTCCAAAAAACTTCTTTTCGTTCTATGAACTTTAAGGTGTATGAAGTCTCATAGTAAACTCTTGCAGCGGAACGATAGAGACTCCATTTCACTTAGGTTGATTTAATTTAGGCCGGAGGCAGACCTAAGTCAAGGTAATCCTCCTTTGAAACACTTTGGTATTGTTCCTAGATAGATCATAAGACAAATAATCAATCAGAGCACAGGGAGCCATCTTATTATCTTTCCCTAAAGAAAAACTATGGCGAATTAACTGATCTTTACATTAGTTGATGAAAGAGCCCAATGCAGAAAAATGCATGTTGGGTCTTTGAAACAGTTCGAATCATTTCGATAATAATCTGTTTGATCTGTTTTACCGAGAAGGTCTACGGTTCGAATCCGTATAGCCCTAATATATACGTCTTTTTTCCATTTTAGGATGGATATCTTATGTTTCCTTTAGTATAGTTTTCTTTTCCTTATTTAGTACTTGTTTATAGACTCGATGGTCGATTGCGCCATAGAATAGAGATAAAAGCATTACCATAGGCTCATTCATCGAAACGCAAATCAGAGAGACAGGAAAAGAAAAAAGAATTTTGATCAAATCAATAGAAGGAAGGATCCCTTACCTGATTTGAATTTCATCCTCCTTTAAATAGGATATGCTCTAAGTCTTCCCATACTTTCCTATAATGACTGCAACGATTTTCTCCATTTTGCGAATTCCTATTTTATTTGAAGTATATTACTATCATATACATTATCTAAATCGATCCACTTTAAATAAAATAGAAAAAATCGAAAGAAAAAAAAAAAAGAAAGAGTAAATAATAAAACAGGATATTCTGTTTCATAATTCTGAAATAGAGTTCTTTTTTTTAGTATTACTCCTCATTAGGATGTATATATTAATCATCCTATTTTAATATATATTAATCATCCTATTTTAATTAGGTTCTAATCCAATTAGTAGTAAGTATTTTCTTTTTTATTTAATAGTCTCTGACTATCATTAAATAAAGGGTAGAGCAATTCTTTTTTCTAGAGATTCTAGAGAAAGTGAGACAAAGTGAAGCGAAAGAGTTTTCTTTGTATAAGAATTAGGTCTATATCATATCTAAATAGAAGGGAAATCAAAAAGAAGGGAAGTGGGGATTACATTGGATGAATCCTTAAGGAAGACATATCACAAAAGAAATAAAGGCTAAAGTAAGCGCTCCTTGCCTTTGGTTTGAGCAAAACAGATTCTTGTTTCACCGAGGAAAAGAGAGAAGTTCTGGATAAATTGACAATGTCAACTTGAATTGACTAATTCAGTTCCGCCTATTCCACATTAATGGGAGTACATTTATGTTTCTGCTTCACGAATATGATATTTTTTGGACATTTCTAATAATAGCAAGCCTTATTCCTATTTTGGTATTTTGGATTTCAGGACTTTTAGCCCCGGTTAGTGAAGGACCAGAGAAGCTTTCTAGTTATGAATCGGGTATAGAACCCATGGGGGGGGCTTGGTTACAATTCCGAATACGCTATTACATGTTTGCGCTAGTTTTTGTTGTTTTTGATGTGGAAACAGTCTTTCTCTACCCTTGGGCAATGAGTTTCGACGTATTGGGTGTATCCGTTTTTATCGAAGCTTTCATTTTTGTGCTTATCCTAGTTGTTGGTTTAGTTTATGCATGGCGAAAAGGAGCCTTGGAATGGTCTTAACTGAATATTCAGAAAAAAAAAAAAAAGAAGGAAAAGATTCCATTGAGACAATTATGAGTTTGATTGAGTTTCCGTTACTCGACCAAACAAGTTCCAATTCCGTTATTTCAACTACACCAAACGATCTTTCAAATTGGTCAAGACTCTCAAGTTTATGGCCCCTTCTATATGGTACCAGTTGTTGTTTCATTGAATTTGCTTCATTAATAGGCTCACGATTCGACTTTGATCGTTATGGATTGGTACCAAGATCAAGTCCTAGACAAGCGGACCTAATTTTAACAGCTGGTACGGTAACAATGAAAATGGCTCCATCTTTAGTGCGATTATATGAGCAAATGCCTGAACCGAAATACGTCATTGCTATGGGAGCCTGTACTATTACAGGGGGCATGTTCAGTACAGATTCCTATAGTACTGTTCGAGGAGTTGATAAGTTAATTCCTGTGGACGTCTACCTGCCGGGTTGCCCGCCTAAACCAGAGGCTGTTATAGATGCCCTAACAAAACTTCGTAAGAAGATAGCGCGAGAAATAATTGAGGATCGAACTCTATGTCAAAGTCAAAAGAAAAATAGATCTTTTACTACCCGTCACAAACTTTATGTTCGGCGCAGTACTCACACTGGAACTTACGAACAAGAATTGCTCTATCAATCACCATCTACTTTAGATATATCTTCTGAAACTTTTTTCAAATCCAAAAGTTCAGTATCTTCCTACAAATTAGTGAATTAGGAGGGGTTCTTTTGTGCAGAAAAAGAAAGAAAAGAGCAGTACAATCTTTCAAACTTGCATTTGAAATGTGAAATATTTATACAAAGGGGGAGAGATCAAGACAATGCAGCAGGGTTGGTTATCTAATTGGCTAGTTAAACATGACGTGGTTCATAGGTCTTTGGGCTTCGATCATCGAGGAGTAGAGACTTTACAAATAAAAGCGGGGGATTGGGATTCCATTGCTGTCATTTTATATGTATATGGTTACAATTATTTACGTTCCCAATGTGCTTATGACGTAGCACCCGGTGGATCTTTAGCTAGCGTGTATCATCTTACGAGAATACAGTATGGTATAGATAACCCAGAAGAGGTATGCATAAAAGTCTTTGCCCAAAAGGATAATCCTAGAATCCCGTCTGTTTTCTGGGTTTGGAGAAGTGCCGATTTTCAAGAACGCGAATCTTATGATATGGTGGGAATTTCTTATGATAATCATCCACGTCTTAAACGTATCTTAATGCCTGAAAGTTGGATAGGCTGGCCCTTACGTAAGGACTATATAACCCCCAATTTCTATGAAATACAAGATGCTCATTGAGTGATAATAAATTCATGTTCACTTATACAACACAATTCCAGATTTTATTCAAGTCAAGGAATATTTTGACGTTCTGTTCCTAGACGAAACGAAATACTTAGAATATAATATTCTAATTAATTCCTATTATACAAAAAGGTCCAGATAGACTGAACAAAAAGGGCTTCATTTCTATTTTCCAATTTGGAAAATCACATATTTGTTTCCTTCGTATGAACAGAAAAATACAATGACTCAAAGAAGTTCCTACCACGAACTTTGTACCGCGCATATTACTTAGAACAACTGGGAAAGTAGGATAAGCAAGAATAAAAAAAAATATATTCTTCGGAATAGCGGTATACAAAATTAATAAGAAATGCAAAATGAAGAAAAGGGCACCTAATCTCACCTCTTTCTATACCATAAAGAACCAGAGATTTAAACCCTTTTTTTAAAAGAAAAAGAAGTGTTTAGAGATTTATCTACTTACTCTAGAGATTTATCTACTTACTCTAGACTAAAGACTAAGTAGATTTTTAATAAATATTTACCCCAATCCATCTCAAAATATTTGTATCAATATCTATTCAGTAGATCCTTTTTTTCTGTGCCAGGAACCAGATTTGAACTGGTGACACGAGGATTTTCAGTCCTCTGCTCTACCAACTGAGCTATCCTGACCCTTTCTTGTGCATCATCTTAGTAAAGTATTTGCATCTATGTCAATTAAAGGGACTAAAAAATCAATAAAGTATTCCATTCAAAATTAGGAAATGGGGAGGGGTAGTCCTATGCATTGTGGATGGCTTACTTAATAATACTTAAAAAAAACGAATTAATAATCGAGATTCCTTGCCGATACTCTACTCTAATAAATAAAAAAGAAATAAAAAAGAAATCATCTATTTAATGAATAGCATAAGATTCATTGAGTTCTTGTCGCACTCCTTTGTGAAAGAGTAGAATGAGAAAGCTAGTGAATCTTAAACCCATTGATAAAAGAAAAAAAGGATAACAACTATGGTTAGGGAATAAAAGAGGGTTTGGGGATAGAGGGACTTGAACCCTCACGACTTATAAAGTCGACGGATTTTCCTTTTACTAGAAATTTCATTGTTGTCAGTATTGACATGTAGAATGGGACTCTCTCTTTATCCTCGTCCGATTAATCCACTTTTTAAAATTAAAAGATCTCGAAAACAATGAATTGAAGGATTTGATTACTCAATATTTGATTGGAATAGATTCACAATAATTCTAAAAAAAAATTATGAATTTTCTATTTCATAATCATTCCTAATTTCATTCTAAAAATAAAATAAAGAACCTATATTATAATATGGGTTCTGTGATTAATCGTTATTACTTCGATTCGTTAGAACAGCTTCCATTGAGTCTCTGCACCTATCCTTTTCCTTTGGGTTCTAGTTTGAGAACCACTTGTTTTTCAAAAAAGGGATTTGGCTCAGGATTGCCCATTTTTCATTCCAGGGTTTCTCTGAATTTGGAAGTTACCACTTAGCAGGTTTCCATACCAAGGCTCAATACAATCAAGTCCGTAGCGTCTACCGATTTCGCCATATCCCCATTTTACTTTTCTTTGAAACCAGGATTCCTTGTATAATTTAATCCATCTCTTAGTTTTTTTTGAATCATTGAATTCATTATTCGACGTAGTCTAGCAACTCATCTCTATTTGAGACACCCCGCTCGCTTATTGCAATTCAGAATTGCATTGATTTTATCGTTGATATATTTGCAATTCAATCGGAATGAATATATCCAAAAGTTTTTCTCTCTCCCGCCTCCCTCCTTCCTTTTTTAGAGTATTCCAAATCATACTATAACGCTTGATATTCATTCTTTTTTTCTAAACTGAATTAGAAATTTCATTTGCTATGATTCTATCTTCTCCTTAGTGAACTATTTATCCTTAAATTATTAACAAATAAAAAAACAAAATATCTCAAAAATGTATATAATGATCAAATGAAAATGCCAATCTCTTGGCATTTTCTCTTTATTATATTATTCATATATATTCTTCTTTTTCTTCTTTTCTATGTATTAGATTATTCCTCCGAGCCATATCAAATTGAAAATATCTGAAATCAAATTCAATATAGAATTTGGAATAGATTCTATTAAAAAAATCCATTTGCGAATTAGAGAAATAAAAAGAAAGTTCAATAAATTCTATAATCCTATTTAAGAATATCATTTAGTTAAGCATATCAAGCTAACTTTATCTTTATGAAATTCTAGTATTTTTTTTTTTCTATCTAAGTGGAACTTCCAATTTAGAACTAGTTAATAACTAAGATTAATAATTAAGATCTGACATTTTACAGATTCCCTATATATATTTTTATTTGTTACACTATTTCTGTTATGTAAGCCCACTTAGCTCAGAGGTTAGAGCATCGCATTTGTAATGCGAGGGTCATCGGTTCAAATCCGATAGTCGGCTTTTTTTTCTATCGATGTTCTATGAACAAGAATTTCTCTTTTTCTCCGAATAAAATGGGGAATCCAGGGTCTATTATGTCGTTTTACCTTACAATTTTGCTAGATACAAAGCATAAAAATAAATAATATATATACAAAAAATCCAGATGTTGATGAAATTCCATTTTTTGTGTTACTCCATTTTTTGTGTTACTTTAGTAGATTTTACTCTGTTTATCCTTTAGTTTAATTCTGTTTGAATTTCGCTGTATTCTGTAATGTAAATAGAACGAAATTTATTGTGTAAAATGAAATTTCAATAAAATAAAAAAGGAGTCTTCATGTCCCGTTATCGAGGGCCTCGTTTAAAAAAAATACGCCGTCTGGGAGCTTTACCAGGACTCACTAGAAAAACGCCTAAATCCGGAAGTAATCAGAAAAAGAAATTCCATTCTGGGAAAAAAGAGCAATATCGTATTCGTCTTCAAGAAAAACAGAAATTGCGTTTTCATTATGGTCTGACAGAACGACAATTACTTAGATATGTACATATCGCTGGAAAAGCAAAAAGATCCACAGGTCAGGTTTTACTACAATTACTTGAAATGCGTTTGGATAATATCCTTTTTCGATTGGGTATGGCTTCAACCATTCCTGGGGCCCGACAATTAGTTAACCATAGACATATTTTAGTTAATGGTCGTATAGTTGATATACCAAGCTTTCGTTGCAAACCCCGAGATATTATTACTACGAAGGATAACCAACGATCAAAACGTTTGGTTCAAAATTATATTGCTTCATCCGATCCGGGCAAATTACCAAAGCATTTGACGGTTGACACATTGCAATATAAAGGACTAGTAAAAAAAATTCTAGATAGGAAGTGGGTCGGTCTCAAAATAAATGAGTTGTTAGTTGTAGAATATTATTCTCGCCAGACTTGAACTTAACGAAAAAAGGAAAGGTTCATAGAATTTTTTTCCCCTTCCCCTTTCCCCGAACTAAATCGACCTAAGGCTCTTAATTCGTATTTTCCCGTTCACCTAGCAGAAATAGATTAACCCTAGGATACTTTTTTCTTTTTTGTTATTTCCTCGATGTGTATTTTACATACCACAGTAATTTGCTATAGAGAATTTCTATTAATTAAAGGTATTATTGTTGGAATAAATTGTTATTTAATTTGATACATTGTGATCGCTAACATTGATGAATTAAGAGAAACGGAAAGAGAGGGATTCGAACCCTCGGTAAACAAAAGTCTACATAGCAGTTCCAATGCTACGCCTTGAACCGCTCGGCCATCTCTCCTACATAATCTTATTATGGAAAATAAACTGAGTGAATAGCGAGTTTTCGTATTCCTGCAGTACAGGTACAGCCACAACGGCTCGGGAATTCCATGGCTCTATTGGATTGGATGGAAAAATTCCTTTTCATCTAAGTGGAAGGATCCTGTATTTTTTTACTAGGAATTCTGCTCCCTCGAAAAGTTTTTCTTTGGGGAAAACCAAAATAAAAAGAGAATGGAAGAATTCTTCTTATTCCATAAGAAAATAAAGGAACCCTAGAATTCCATTTGCATAAGGTACATTACGCCATACAATCTAAATATAAAAGGGGTATGGGGCAATTAATGACTTTGAAAACGCGAAATAGCTGATGAGGGAAGTTGTTGTTGAGAAATAGGAAAGTGGAATGAAATCCAGTCTTAGTCAAATATTTCATATCTCTTCTCTTCTTGTCCAAACAGAAGGAAAAGGAGACAATTTGAGCTGAGCGGAAAATCCATATCTCTCTTATCCATTTAGAGCATATGGATCGATTTATAAGAATCGAATGTTTTGTTTTTATGTTATTTTGTGATAGAATGAAAAGAATTCTATATAGAATGGGTTGGGAATTATGCCTAGATCCCGTATAAATGGAAATTTCATTGATAAGACCTCCTCGATTGTAGCCAATATTTTATTGCAAATAATTCCGACAACCTCCGGGGAAAAAAGGGCATTTACTTATTATAGAGATGGTGCGATTTGACTCTTTTTTTTTTTAGCCCTACCTATATCTCATTCTTACGAGAAAGAGAGAGGGTTCGCATAGAGAGAACAAAATTAGTAAAGGAAACCCGCGCTTGGGGAAGGTGAGGTGAACTAACAATTCCTTCTGTCGTGTATCCTCGATTGATGTGGCCTCAGATGCTTCAATTGTAGATTTGAGTATTGAGCGAAAGGTTACACCTACAGGATAGGTTCTGTATTACAGGGCAATCCGACTCTACTAGTACCAATAGGCAGCATAGGGGAGAAAAGCACTACACCACGAAATAGGAATCAACAAGAGAAAAACTTTGTTAGAAATTAGCCCTTTCCTGATTGGTATCAGGGTTGGGAAGAATGGTTGGGATAACAAACAACCATCAGGTTTGTACTTTGGATACCCTTATAACCATCAAAGGTCGTTGAAGTGGCTAATTCCTCTAAATAGGAGGCGTTGAGAACAAAGAAATTCTTGGAGCTATCGTTTTCCTCTAGCATTAATATAATTCATTGGTGTTAAGAAAAACCTCTTGGGGGAAGGTTGGCTAGAGATTTCTTGGAAAAATACCAGCCCCCTTCGGTCCATAATGAGATGGGACTAATTCGATTTTTATTCTATAGATTTTTCGCTTAGTACTATGTATAGAAGGGAGAAGCCGTATGAGATGAAAACCTCATGTACGGTTTTGGAACGGAGATTTTTTGAATAGAATGAACGACCGTAACGGATGTTGGCTCAATCCGAAGGAAATTATGCGGAAGCTTTGCAGAATTATTATGAAGCTACGCGACTAGAAATTGATCCCTATGATCGAAGTTATATACTATATAACATAGGCCTTATACACACAAGCAATGGAGAGCATACAAAGGCTTTGGAATATTATTTCCGGGCGCTAGAACGAAACCCCTTCTTACCGCAAGCTTTTAATAATATGGCCGTGATCTGTCATTACGTGCGACTATCTCCACTATAGAAAGAAGAAAAAAAAGAAAGGAGGAAATTTTCTAGTGAATACTAGAAAAGAGGGCTTTCTACATAGGGATCGTCAAAACAACGATTTTACCCTATCAGCTGTAGGAAGGAAGGACACTTCACGAGAATCAAAATAGGAAGAAAGTAGAGCCTATACTACTATTCTATGGATAAAGCGGAAATTGATAGAGAAAACACCGTAAAGATCAATTAGTGAGCGACTGGGTCGATACAACTAAAAAAAACTGCTTCATTATACCACGATATGGGACAAAATTTAGGAATCCGCTTATGTAATAAAGCCGATCCACTAAGGGATTAAGCAGCGGTGTAGTATCAGATCCCAAAGATAGTAAGTTCTTTTTTCTTTCTTATGGAAAAAGGTCTTTTTCCAGGATTCTATAGAAATTTCATATATGAAAGAAACGAAACCGAGATAGTTACCTTTCAGAAAATTCGAACGAAGGATATAGGTCTATCTATGCTTCATTCTTCTGAAGGTGGGAGAAAAGATCAAACTGATTATTGATCAAAATTAGGGTTTGAAACTTAGGTAATTAACTTCTTCTGCTTAACCCAAGAAGAAATTGGATTGATTTTTGAGAAATCGAATTCAGTTAAGATAGGGGAAATTAAGATAGCAATTTCTGAGCCGTATGAGGTAGGAAACTCTCAAGTACGGTTCTAGGGAAAGGAACTGCCTATTCCAACCGAGGAGAACAGGCCATTCTACAGGGCGATTCGGAAATTGCGGAAGCTTGGTTTGATCAAGCTGCTGAGTATTGGAAACAAGCTATAGCGCTTACTCCAGGAAATTATATTGAAGCACAGAACTGGTTAAAGATTACGAAGCGCTTTGAATTTGAATAAGACCACTCTCCATTTTCATAAAAAGGGTGGTTTGGTTGAAAATCAAATCAAGAATTTCATTATATCCCTTTCTTCTACCTTCAATTTTATATCATATTTCATAAGGATAAACAATAGGGATAGGCTCTGGAACAGAAGTAATAAAGTACATAAAAATCGGCAATCTAAATATTCCTACCTAATATATCAGGACGGTCTTATTAATAATTCTAATGAGTTATCTTGGAATTTTGAATCGAATCAAAAAATCTATATTATGCTCACTCAAGGAAAGTAGATGTAGATAGGGGCTTATACCCTCAGAAAAAAAATACACCAGCTTCTTAAATTAAAACGTAAAAAAAGATTTTTTTGTTATGTCGGGAAATAATTTTCCAGAATAACCAATGTCCGTTAGGCACCTAATCCTTATGTCATAATAGATCCGAACACTTGCCTCGGATTGACTTCAATATATAATTGCTCCAGTGAATAACTAAAAAAAATAGAAGGACGGTAGATAGTAAAGAAAAGGACTAATCATAATATCTATCTTTAAAAGATTCAATAAAAAGACAGTTGGCGGGTCTCTTTGTATGTCTTGTCCGGAAAGAGGAGGACTTAATGATTATTCGTTCGTCGGAACCAGAAGTTAAAATTGCTGTGGATAGGGATCCTATAAAAACATCTTTTGAGGAATGGGCCAGACCCGGGCATTTCTCAAGAACAATAGCTAAGGGCCCCGATACTACCACTTGGATCTGGAACCTACATGCTGATGCTCACGATTTCGATAGTCATACCGGTGATTTGGAGGAGATCTCCCGAAAAGTCTTTAGTGCTCATTTCGGCCAACTCTCCATTATCTTTCTTTGGTTGAGTGGCATGTACTTCCACGGTGCCCGTTTTTCCAATTATGAAGCATGGCTAAGCGATCCTACTCACATTGGACCCAGTGCTCAGGTAGTTTGGCCAATAGTAGGACAAGAAATTTTGAATGGTGATGTAGGCGGGGGTTTCCGAGGAATCCAAATAACCTCTGGTTTTTTTCAGATTTGGCGAGCATCCGGAATAACTAGTGAATTACAACTCTATTGTACCGCAATTGGTGCATTGATTTTTGCATCGTTAATGCTTTTTGCCGGTTGGTTCCATTATCACAAAGCCGCTCCCAAATTGGCCTGGTTCCAAGATGTAGAATCCATGTTGAATCACCACTTAGCGGGATTATTAGGACTTGGGTCTCTTTCTTGGGCGGGACACCAAATCCATGTATCTTTACCGATTAACCAATTTCTCGACGCTGGGGTTGATCCTAAAGAGATACCACTTCCTCATGAATTTATCTTGAATCGCGACCTTTTGGCTCAACTTTATCCTAGTTTTGCCGAAGGAGCAACCCCTTTTTTCACCTTGAATTGGTCCAAATATGCGGAATTTCTTAGTTTTCGCGGAGGACTAGATCCAATAACCGGTGGTCTATGGTTGAGCGATATTGCACACCATCATTTAGCTATTGCTATTCTTTTCCTGATCGCTGGTCATATGTATAGGACCAATTGGGGTATTGGTCATGGACTTAAAGATATTTTGGAGGCTCATAAGGGCCCATTTACAGGACAAGGCCATAAAGGTCTCTATGAAATCCTAACAACGTCATGGCATGCTCAATTATCTCTTAACCTAGCTATGCTAGGCTCTACAACTATTGTTGTAGCTCATCATATGTACTCTATGCCCCCCTATCCATACCTAGCTACTGACTACGGTACACAACTTTCCTTGTTCACACACCACATGTGGATTGGCGGATTTCTAATAGTTGGTGCTGCTGCACATGCAGCCATTTTTATGGTAAGAGACTATGATCCAACTACTCGATACAACGATCTATTAGATCGCGTCCTTAGACACCGCGATGCAATCATATCCCACCTTAACTGGGTATGTATATTTCTGGGTTTTCACAGTTTTGGCTTGTACATTCATAATGATACCATGAGTGCTTTAGGCCGTCCCCAAGATATGTTTTCGGATACCGCCATACAATTACAACCCATCTTTGCTCAATGGATACAAAATATCCATGCTGGCGCGCCTGGCGTAACAGCTCCTGGTGCAACAACAAGTACCAGCTTAACGTGGGGAGGCGGCGAGTTAGTAGCTATAGGCGGCAAAGTAGCTTTGTTACCTATTCCATTAGGAACCGCAGATTTTTTAGTCCATCACATTCACGCATTTACCATCCATGTGACTGTATTAATACTTTTGAAAGGTGTTTTATTTGCTCGCAGTTCCCGTCTGATACCTGATAAAGCAAATCTTGGCTTTCGCTTCCCTTGCGACGGACCTGGGCGAGGGGGAACATGTCAAGTATCCGCCTGGGATCATGTTTTCTTAGGTCTATTCTGGATGTACAATTCTATTTCGGTAGTCATTTTCCATTTCAGTTGGAAAATGCAGTCGGATGTTTGGGGTACTATAAGTGATCAAGGGATAGTAACTCATATCACAGGGGGAAACTTTGCGCAGAGTTCCATTACGATTAATGGTTGGCTTCGAGATTTCTTGTGGGCACAGGCATCCCAAGTAATTCAGTCTTATGGTTCTTCATTATCTGCATATGGTCTTTTTTTCTTAGGCGCTCATTTTGTCTGGGCTTTCAGTTTAATGTTTTTATTCAGCGGCCGTGGTTATTGGCAAGAACTCATTGAATCTATCGTTTGGGCTCATAACAAATTAAAAGTTGCTCCTGCTACTCAGCCTAGAGCCTTGAGCATTATACAAGGACGTGCTGTAGGAGTAACCCATTACCTTCTGGGTGGAATTGCCACAACATGGGCATTCTTCTTAGCGAGAATTATTGCAGTAGGATAGTGGCTAGGAGGATTTGAAAGGCATTATGGAATTAAGATTTCCCAGGTTTAGCCAAGGCTTAGCTCAGGACCCCACTACTCGTCGTATTTGGTTTGGTATTGCTACCGCACATGATTTCGAAAGTCATGATGATATTACTGAGGAACGTCTTTATCAGAACATTTTTGCTTCTCACTTTGGGCAGTTAGCAATAATCTTTCTATGGACGTCCGGAAATCTGTTTCATGTAGCTTGGCAAGGAAATTTTGAATCATGGATACAGGATCCTTTACACGTAAGACCTATTGCTCATGCCATTTGGGATCCTCATTTTGGGCAACCCGCTGTGGAAGCCTTTACTCGAGGAGGTGCTGCCGGTCCAGTGAATATCGCTTATTCTGGGGTTTATCAGTGGTGGTATACAATTGGATTGCGCACCAATGAAGATCTTTATACTGGAGCTCTTTTTCTATTATTTCTTTCTACGCTATCCTTAATAGGGGGTTGGTTACATCTACAACCCAAATGGAAGCCAAGCCTTTCGTGGTTCAAAAACGCCGAATCTCGTCTGAATCATCATTTGTCAGGACTTTTCGGAGTAAGTTCTTTGGCTTGGACAGGACATTTAGTTCATGTTGCTATTCCCGGATCCAGGGGGGAGTACGTTCGATGGAATAATTTCTTAGATGTATTACCCTATCCCCAGGGGTTGGGTCCCCTTCTGACGGGTCAGTGGAATCTTTATGCCCAAAATCCTGATTCGAGTAATCATTTATTTGGTACCACTCAAGGAGCGGGAACTGCCATTCTGACCCTTCTTGGGGGATTCCATCCACAAACACAAAGTTTGTGGCTGACCGATATTGCTCATCATCATTTAGCTATTGCATTTATTTTTCTCATTGCCGGTCATATGTATCGAACTAACTTCGGAATTGGGCACAGTATCAAAGATCTTTTAGAAGCACATACTCCTCCGGGGGGTCGATTAGGACGTGGGCATAAAGGCCTTTATGATACAATCAATAATTCGATTCATTTTCAATTAGGCCTTGCTCTAGCTTCCTTAGGGGTTATTACTTCCTTAGTAGCTCAACATATGTACTCTTTACCTGCTTATGCATTCATAGCACAAGACTTTACTACTCAAGCTGCTTTATATACTCATCACCAATACATTGCAGGGTTCATCATGACAGGGGCTTTTGCTCATGGAGCTATTTTTTTCATTAGGGATTACAATCCGGAACAGAATGAAGATAATGTATTGGCAAGAATGTTAGACCATAAGGAAGCTATCATATCTCATTTAAGTTGGGCTAGCCTCTTCCTAGGATTCCATACCTTGGGCCTTTATGTTCATAACGACGTTATGCTTGCTTTTGGTACTCCAGAAAAGCAAATCTTGATTGAACCTATATTTGCCCAATGGATACAATCTGCTCATGGTAAGACGACATATGGGTTCGATATACTCTTATCTTCAACGAATGGCCCCGCTTTCAATGCAGGTCGAAACATATGGTTGCCCGGATGGTTGAATGCTGTTAATGAGAATAGTAATTCGCTTTTCTTAACAATAGGACCTGGGGATTTCTTGGTTCATCATGCTATTGCTCTAGGTTTGCATACAACTACATTGATTTTAGTAAAGGGTGCTTTAGATGCACGCGGTTCCAAATTAATGCCGGATAAAAAGGATTTCGGGTATAGTTTTCCTTGCGACGGCCCAGGGCGCGGCGGTACTTGTGATATTTCTGCTTGGGACGCGTTTTATTTGGCAGTTTTCTGGATGTTAAATACCATTGGATGGGTTACTTTTTATTGGCATTGGAAACACATTACATTATGGCAGGGCAACGTTTCACAATTTAATGAATCCTCCACTTATTTGATGGGATGGTTAAGAGATTACCTATGGTTAAACTCTTCACAACTTATTAATGGATATAATCCTTTTGGGATGAATAGTTTATCAGTATGGGCTTGGATGTTCTTATTTGGACATCTTGTTTGGGCTACAGGATTTATGTTCTTAATTTCCTGGCGTGGATATTGGCAGGAATTAATTGAGACTTTAGCATGGGCTCATGAACGGACACCTTTGGCTAATTTAATTCGCTGGAGAGATAAGCCCGTGGCTCTTTCCATTGTGCAAGCAAGATTGGTCGGATTAGCCCACTTTTCCGTGGGTTATATATTCACTTATGCAGCTTTCTTGATTGCCTCAACATCAGGCAAGTTTGGTTAATTTAGTTATTTTTTTTTGTACTGTATCAGAACCCAGTTCATTACTCTTGATGGAGAGGGAGGATCCGCCTTTTTAGATTTTTGCTATTTATTTTTCTATCTAGGATTAGAACCATATACTTGGTAATAATAGGAACGGCACATTATGGCAAAAAAAAGTTTGATTCAGAGGGAGAAGAAGCGGCAGAAATTAGAACAAAAATATCATTTGATTCGTCGATCCTCAAAAAAAAAGATAAGAAGCAAAGTTTCCCCTTTGAGTTTGAGCGAAAAAACAAAAATGCAAGAAAAATTGCAATCCCTACCACGTAATAGTGCACCTACACGCCTTCATCGACGTTGTTTTTTAACCGGAAGACCTAGAGCTAACTATCGAGACTTTGGGCTATCCGGACACATACTTCGAGAAATGGTTTATGCATGTTTGTTACCGGGTGCAACAAGATCCAGTTGGTAAGGATAAAATACCCTTTCTTTCATATTTGTATGGTTTTCTCGAATTGATGATCGTAGAAGAGCCCTCTTTACCATTCTGTATAAATGGACTATTCTATTTGTATAGATATGGTAGAGGGGCCTATCCAACCCACTAGTTTCCCGCTAAGAAGGTGGAGCAGTTTGGTAGCTCACAAAGCTCATAACCTTGGGGTTACGGGTTCGATACTGACTACCTGCTCCATATTCCTTCTTTATGATATATGTATCATCCATTTGTATATGGTATATGGATTTGTTTTTCTTTCCTAAAAGAGTTTCGGTCTAACAGTTTTTTATTATTTCTCTGAAATATAAAAAAGAAAGAATAAAATAAGAAAGAGAAGCGTCCATTGTCTAATGGATAGGACAGAGGTCTTCTAAACCTTTGGTATAGGTTCAAATCCTATTGGACGCAATCTTTTTTCTATCTATTCTTTAAATAACTATACTAAAAACGAAAAAAAAAATTTGCATGATTCAAATGAAAAATCTTTGATTCCTCTTCTACTAACACGAGTTATACTAATAAGAGTAGACATGCTATATTTATGTTTGTTCCTGAAGGGAAAACCGTTCAAGCTGTTCCTGAATAGCTTCCTTCAAAAGGGTTTCTGCTTGCTCGGTGAATGTCTTACTAGAAGATATAATTTCTTGGAATTGAGGTTTAGTATCTTTTAGGTGTTTACGTAACTCATCCAGAAATTTCTTTACCTGTTCAATTTCTAACGAATCAAGATATCCTCTCGTTCCGGTATAAATAGTAGCTACCTGCTCTTCCACTGGGAGAGGGTTTGATTGGGATTGTTTAAGCAATTCCCGTAATCGTCGACCCCTTGCCAATTGATTCTGACTTGTTTTATCCAGAGCGGAGGCGAATTGTGCAAAGGCTTGTAATTCTGCGAATTGAGCTAGTTCCAATTTTGATTTGCCAGCTACTTGTTTCATGGCTTTAATTTGAGCTGCGGATCCTACTCTGGAAACTGAAATACCCACATTAATAGCAGGTCGAATTCCGGCATTGAATAGATCCGCGGATAAGAATATTTGTCCATCTGTAATTGAAATTACATTAGTAGGAATATAGGCGGAAACGTCTCCAGATTGAGTCTCCACTATTGGTAAAGCGGTCATACTCCCTTCGCCTAAAAGAGAATTTAATTTAGCGGCTCTTTCTAAAAGGCGTGAATGCAAATAAAAAACATCCCCTGGATAAGCTTCGCGGCCGGGAGGTCTTCTTAATAGAAGGGACATTTGGCGATAAGCTTGTGCCTGTTTGGAGAGATCATCATAAATTATTAAGGTATGCCGTTCGCGGTACATAAAATACTCAGCCAGGGCTGCTCCCGTATAAGGAGCGAGATATTGTAATGTAGCGGGTGAATCCGCCATTTCAGCTACTACAATAGTGTATTCCATGGCCCCCTCTTCGTGGAAAGTAGTTACTACTTGAGCCACGGAGGATGCTCTTTGACCGATAGCTACATAAACACATATTACATCTTGACCTTTTTGATTGAGAATTGTATCTGTGGCTACTGCTGTTTTGCCAGTCTGTCTGTCCCCAATAATTAACTCTCGCTGACCGCGCCCTATGGGGATCATCGAATCGATAGCAATAAGCCCTGTTTGAAGGGGTTCATATACGGAACGCCTAGAAATTATACCCGGAGCAGGAGATTCAATTAAGCGAGATTCTGAAGCGACAATTTCGCCTCTCCCATCAATAGGTTTAGCGAGAGCATTTATAACACGACCCAAGTAAGCCTCGCTCACGGGTATCTGAGCAATTCTTCCTGTTGCTTTTACAAAACTTCCCTCTTGTATCATCAACCCATCGCCCATTAATACAATCCCAACATTTTTAGATTCCAAATTCAGAGCAATACCTCTCGTCCCTTCTGCAAATTCGACTAATTCACCTGACATTATTTCACCAAGACCTATAATACGAGCAATCCCATCCCCCACTTGCACTACGCGACCGATATTCTCAATCCCTACTTTCCTATTATATTGTTCAATACGTTCGCGGAGAATTTTATTAATTTCGTCGACTCGAAGGGTTGCCATTAGTGTTTCTTTAATTTTTTTTTTTTGGAAGCAAGGGAAAAATAATGCCTAAATTCTAAACAAAAGTAGAAGTTCAAAACCTAATAAATTGAATTATCTCTTCCATTCTATGGCCCCGAGAATGCCAATATTAGCACGAATCGTACGGAAATGTAACTCGGTATTCAAACAACTATTCAGAGTTCCTAGAGCTCCTTGTACAGCTTGTTGGAAAACCCGTTGTCGGACCTGATTCATCGCCCTTTGTTTTTCAAAATAAAGGGTTTCGTTTTTAGACTTTTCTAATTGTTCCAAACTAATAGAAGTAGCATTAATCAAATTTTCTTTTTCTCGTTCTATTTCAGAGTATCCATTCATTCGATACTCATCTGCTTCCAGTTCGACTTTCTGTAATCGAATACGAGCTTTTTCGAGTTGTTCAAGGGTCCCTTTACGCAATTCTTCCGAATTTCGAATAGTACTTAAAATCCTCTGTTTTCGATTATCTAATAAATCTTTTAATGAAAGTAGATTATCTTGCTATTAAGTTTACAATTTTTATGATCTCTTCCCGAACCAAACATGAATCTTTCGATTCATTTGGCTCTCCCGCTCCTTTTTTTCTTTTTTGTTATGTATTATGGCTATTTCCATATCTTTTTTTTATGTAATGAGCCTATCCTCTATCCTCTCTTTTCTGTTTGTATTTCTATATACCCAAACTTATATAAGACTAGATGAATATTAAGAGGACTCTTCCAACTAGATAAAAATCTATCATGGTCAGCAAAGTTGTTTCTTTATTTGTGTTTGCTCTGTTAGTTAATAATTTCAATTTCATTAAGAAAAACAAACTAAATAAATGGAAAATAAAAATTGATAGAATTCCTTTTATTTTTTCTTCAAATCCAAAAAATTTCTCTTTTTTTTATACATAGGTCGTCGATTTGGCATTGGAAAAAGGGCTGCGTGCCCTTCTAGTAAATAGTTCAAACTATTTTATCGATATGAGTGTTCTATATCAGATAAATTCTACACTAGCTATTTCCCGTTTAAAGCATTTCGAGACTAATACTAATGTAGTTGTAGAAAGAGTACCCCTTTTTGCCCGGACTTCAAGCAGTTTAGCTTTAACCGTGTTAATGGTCTCACATTATTGGTCTATAGAGAATCAAAGTAAATTTACCAATGAATCGCGAAATGCTATGGTTCTTCCATATGATTTCTGAAGTTATTCAGAAGTAATTCGTCGAGATCGTGCACCTTTTCTTATTTATCAAAAAAAAATACTAAAAATATTCTAAAGTGCAGCCGGATAGATCCAATCTATTCTTGAAATAGACAACTCGCACACACTCCCTTTCCAAAAAAAATCAATACACCAACCACTACAGTTAGATTTATTAGATTTGTTGCTAAAATATCGGTATTAAGCCCGAAACTCCCAGCGAATGGCCAGTGAGCTAAAAAAACAAAAGAATGGGTTACATTTTTCATATGCTCTCCTCTTATAGATAGGACGAACAAAGAAGAAAGTTTTTCGATTACTTACTTCGCTCGTCCTTTTTTGATCGGTTTTTTTAATGCAAATAGATTCAATCTAATAATTTCTTTTAGATTAAGTCTTAGGTCTCGTTTGACCTGTGAAAGATCTCCTTTGTTGAAATGTTCCCAAAATTCCTAAAATAAAAGGAAAAATACTTTCCACTGTCCTAAACTAAGGACGGGAAGGAAGAGGGCGAGCATATCCTCTAAATTGATCATGCTCAAATCAGCCCTTCTTGGGGTTCCTAGGGTATTGTCTGTCCCGATAAATACAAAATTTCCGGAATAATATAAAAAAGAAATAATATAATAAATAGGAGTAAAGTAAAGTATTGATATACTTAGAATTACATAAGCAAATGCCAATGTACTAAAAAAAGAAAAAAGTATCTAATCTAAAGGACTCATTTTCTTTTTTAGGATTAAACAAAAGGGTTCGCAAATAAAAGCGCTAGTGCCACAACCAGTCCATAAATTGTTAAAGCTTCCATAAAAGCTAGACTAAGCAATAAAGTACCTCTTATTTTACCTTCTGCTTCTGGCTGTCTCGCAATACCTTCTACAGCTTGTCCTGCAGCAGTACCTTGACCAACTCCGGGCCCAATAGAAGCAAGCCCTACGGCCAATCCAGCAGCAATAACGGAAGCAGCAGCAATTAGTGGATTCATGATGAGTTCCTCGTGTCAAAAAAAAAGAAATGGTTAAGGATACAATCAACCAAGAAATTATTACTTCCAACTTCTAAGCTCTATCGGGTAGAAGTAACTAATAAGTACAAATAAATGATAATCGAAATCGTTCGAATTACTTCGAGATCTCGTTTTTAGTTTCTAATCATTAGAGGTTTGTGTAAATCCATATGATTCTCATTATTCTATTTCTCTTTCTTTTCAACCAATCACTCTTTTATTCCATCCTTTTTTTGACTCTTCGATATCTTTGAGTTCCCATTTTTTCCCCTTCATCTAACATAATAAAAGACGAAATACAGGAAGAACCCCTATTGAAATCGAACTAATCCAAATCCAATAGGAATCAAATCAAGATATACAATTGATAACAATATGCTGCATAGAACTAGATATGGAATCCAGTTCCATATAGAAGGGAATTCTATATATCGGATTAGATAATGAATCTAACTTAGGAATAAAAAAAATCCCATATACATTTGTTTCTTCTATTTTGTTTGCCTATTTTCTCATTTTCTATTGAATCCGATTCTAAAATCATTCTTTAGAAAGCCACATAAAAGATGACTGTCTTATAGGCATTAAAGATATAGATCTAACCTGACTTGGCCCCCCTGAATGCATATATACTTTACCTCTTCCATAATATAGTCTATTCTCTCTCCTACAACTCTAGGTTGTATATTCATACGCCTTTCGAACTATTTAGTTTTCCAACTAAGAGGATTATCCGGAATCATGCATGAATTGGGCTAAGCTAAAAAAAGAAAGACTATTTCAAAAACTAGTTAATTCAATGATGACCTTCCATGGATTCACCTATATAGGCTGCGGCTAACGTTGCAAAAATAAGAGCTTGAATACCGCTTGTAAATAATCCAAGAAACATGACCGGTATAGGGACTACTAAGGGGACTAAAGAAACAAGAACAACAACGACTAATTCATCCGCCAATATATTTCCGAAAAGTCGAAAACTAAGTGATAATGGTTTTGTGAAATCTTCTAGGATGTTAATAGGTAAAAGGATTGGGGTTGGTTTAATATATTTTTCGAAATAACTCAATCCTTTTTTGCTAAGACCCGCATAAAAATATGCCGCTGATGTTAGTAAAGCTAAAGCAACAGTAGTATTTATATCATTCGTGGGCGCTGCTAATTCCCCATGGGGTAACTCTATAATTTTCCAAGGTAAAAGAGCACCTGACCAATTCGAAACAAAAATAAAAAGGAACATAGTTCCAATAAAGGGAACCCAGGGACCATATTCTTCTCCAATCTGAGTTTTGCTCAAGTCTCGAATAAACTCAAGGACATATTCGAAGAAATTCTGACCATCGGTCGGGATGGTTTGTGGATTCCGAACAGCTATGATAACTGAACCTAGCAAAATAGTAATTACGACCCAAGAAGTGATGAGTACTTGGGCATGAATTTGGAAACCTCCTATTTGCCAATAGAAGTGTTGCCCTACTTCTACACCCGATATATCATATAACCCCTTGAGTGTTTTAATGGAACATGGTGTAATATTCATATTGTCCTCTGATAAAAATTGAACTTCAAAAAAGGAATTCTTTTGATTCAAGCATCTCTTTCTCAACTCAGCAACTTGAAGTATTAATCTTATATTTAATATACCAAGAAATCACATCAGATCATAATATATATCAATACCCTCTAATATATATCAATATTTCCCTTCTTTTATCTATGCAAAACAAAAAAGAATAGTAATTAATCCTATAAATCTACGCAGTTGCTCAAGAATTCACTATTCTTCTTAATCAACGATTTCTTATATAGAGAGAACGGCCCTCAGAAATTGCAAATACTAATTTGTTAAGAATTAATCGAATTGAAGTCATAGTGTCATCGTTGGCAGGAATCGATATATTCGCAAGATCTGGGTCACAATTTGTATCGACTAAAGAAATAGTAGGAATCCCCAAAATGGCACATTCCTGAAGAGCTATATACTCTTTTTGCTGATCAAGGACGATCACAATGTCAGGCAACCTCGTCATATATTTGATCCCGCCGAGATATCTTTGCAAGGTAGATAATTTTCTCTTTAAGATTGCCGCATCTCTTTTTGGGAGATGGTGGAATTTTCCCATTTTTTCTTCTGCTCTTAAGTCTCTAAATTGAGAAAGTCTAGTTTTGGTAATCGACCAATTCGTTAACATACCGCTGAACCACTTTTTATTAACATAATGACAACGAGACCTTATTGCAGCTGATGCTACTAAATCCGCTGCTCTTTTTTTGGTACCAACAATTAAGAAGCTTTTTCCCTGACTTGCTGCATCAAAAACTAAATCACAAGCTTCTGATAAAAAACGAGCTGTTCTAGCAAGATTTGTAATATGAGTACCTTTACGCTTTGCCGAGATGTAAGGGGCCATTTTGGGATTCCATTTCTTAATACCATGACCAAAATGAACTCCCGCTTCTATCATCTCTTTCAAATTGATGTTCCAATATCTTCTTGTCATTTTTTCCACACTTCCTTTTTTTTTTCTTTTTTCGTGTTACCATTACGGAATTCATTTCTTTTTGAAGATTAAGAAAGAGCCGAAATAGCTTGAAATAAATAATAATTGTTCCAATGGAACCTTCTTGACCATTGATACACGGTATAAACATAGCCTTAATGAATTAACTGACTTCTTTTACTTATTAAAATACAATTTAAATTTAAGTACAAAATCGAAAATCAGACCTGTTAGCATTCTAAGGTCAAAAGTATAGTTTAAATTAAAGTAAAAAAAATTGCTTTATGTATACTTAAATCGTATAAATAGGGGTAAACGGGGTCTCTGATGTTTCATAGAAATTGTTTGTTACGTCAGAATCAGAAGAAACTAATTCTGTATGGAGAAACAAAATATCTCTCATTTCCGACGCGAATAGATTTTTTTTTTGAATTTCTAAATAAAGGTTCTTGTCTTGTGGGGAACGATGCACAAATTTTTGGAATCCGGTACCAACAGGTATAATCCCCCCCAGAACTACGTTTTCTTTCAGACCTTTCAACCAATCAATACGACCTCGTAGGGCAGCTTTTGCTAAAACTCGAGCAGTTTCTTGAAAACTTGCTTCAGATATGAAACTTTGGGTATTCAGGGAAGCCCTTGTTATTCCCAATAAGATTGCCCGATAATAGATCGATTCATCTAAAGCCCGCCCTGCTCGTTCCGCTCGCAATAGTCCTATTAATTCCCCAGGTAAAAAAACATTAGACATTCCATCTTCGGAAACCCTTACTTTTGATGTTACTTGGCGTATAATAATCTCTATATGTCTATTATGGATCTGTACCCCTTGGGATCGATAAACCTTTTGGATCTTATTAACCAAAGAGATACGACTTTGGGCTATGGTTAGCTCAGCTCCAATCAAGAATCCCCAGGGAACCCCAAGAATTCTTGGTATACGTTCATTCCAATCCTCAATTCTCCTTTCGAGATTCGGCGATAGTGAATCAATTGAACGCGCTTCGAAGATTTGTTCTACTTTTGGAAGACCTTGCGTTATATCACTGGATCTCGATTTTTCATATATAAACGTAACTAACCTATCTCCTTTGTAAAGGATTTTTCCATAATGACCATGAACAGTTGCTCCTATAGTGGCCAAATAAGGCTTAGCTGCTCTTAGAACAAAGGAGTCCATATTAACAATGAAAATTTGACCAGATTTTTTTATGTGTAATTTAAATAGACATAAATTTTCACAAATAAATTGTCCAAGGTGAATTATTGCCAATGTCTCTTCCCATGAGTCATGATGGAGAAAGTGCCAATTCAAATGGAATGGCTCCAACATGATGTTACTGTCAAAATTCGAAATCCTTTTATTTTCGTCTATTAAAGAGTATTTAAGTCCTTGAAGTACTTGTAAGGTTTGTTTCAAATTGTCAAGGAACAAGTATTTTTTTAACAAGATCTGATTATGCGTTAATAAATAGTAAGATGAAGAAAAATTCGATATACTAGGTACAATAACGCCTAAGAGCCCAAAAATATCTCGAATAGGAATTCTAGGATTCGATTCTTTTACCGCATTGGGATATTTAGAATTCTTGAATAAACCAATTCGAGAACAGTTGGATGCCAACAAAATCATCAAAGATGGATATTCTTTATTTCGATTCAACAAGGTGCCAATAACTTCTTGATGTTGGCTAAGTGATTGAATCTTCGCCTTGGAATAAAAGGAATTGGTATTGTTGCGATCTAACCTATTATTGGGAATCAATCCTACACTTGTCCTATCATACCTTCTTCGTGTATACAAAATAGTAGACTTGACTAACTCAATTCTTAGGAAATCGCGAATTAGATCATTTGTTCTTACCTCAACAAGAGAAGCACGAGCTCCCTCTTTTTCTTCTTGTTCCCAATTCACTACTAAGCAAGTTCGAACGAATTGACTATTCGTGTGATAAATTCTTTGAGTTAACTTGCTATTTTCATGAGAAATAAAATTGACAAGTCGAAGTTGGAGATTATCCTCTTCTTGCAGGAGATCCTGCGGGAAAAGTGTTGCTAAATTTATCCCTTCGTCCATTTCATATGCGACTGCAGGTCGAACCGAAACAAAATACTTTTCCTTGCTTTTGAGAAATTTTTTCCGTTGAACATAAACCCAATTTTTCCTTTTTTTTGATTCCTTAGAATCTTTTTTTTCTCTTTCTGGTGGTATCAAACTGCCACCTAATATCTTATCCGCCTCTTCAGGAAAATGAATATCTCCGGAAAAGATTTTGAGTTCTGTATGGCTTTTTTTTCTCTTCACTCGGACCAATCCACCTAGTCGACTTCTTGTATTTTTTGTGAGTTGTGTATCGACTCCAATAATACTATTGTCAAGTACCTTTAGGGATGAGGATCTCGGCAAGATATGCAGTTCTTGAAGAATGAAAAAAAACCGATCTACTTCTTTTTGGTATTTTAGACTAAATTCTTTTGTTCCTCGATGCTCAATAAAACCCTCTTTTTTTAAGATAGAATCTTCCTCCGGGCTCCCATATTCGTCTTCTGAGTCTTCCTCTGAGTCTTCTTCTGAGTCTTCTTCTAAAGTCCCATATTCCTTCTCTGAGCCATCTTCAGAGCTCCCATATTCTTCTTCTGATTCTTCCTCTAGGATTTCATATTCGCCCTCTCCCTCTCGAGTCCTATATTTGTTCTCTAGGCTCCCATATTCTTCCTCTGAGTCTTTCTCTAGAGTCCTATATTCGTCCTCTAGGATCCCATATTCATCTTCTAGGGTTTCATATTCGTCCTCTAGAGTCCTATATTCGTCTTCTAGGATTTTATATTCGCCCTCTCCCTCTCGGGTCCTATATTTGTTCTCTGGGCTCTCATATTCGTCTTCTGAGTCTTCCTCTCGAGTCCGATATTCTTCCTCTCGAGTCCTATACTCTTCCTCTTGGGTCCGATATTCTTCCTCCAGGGTCCTATATCTAAATTTAACAATTCCTGAACCCCTTTTATCTTTTCTGTATCGTGGATCGTCAAAATAAGCAAAAATAGTATTTCTACGTAAAACACCCATAAAGGGTATTTCCATTGAAATACCCAAACAGGATATTCGCTCTTTTTCTTGTTCTTGATGATATTGTAATGGAACGACGAGCCTATTTCTTCGCTTTTTCGCCAACAAATCTGAATTATCTTGAAGAATGGAAGGATAGAAACAATTCCAATGACCGTTGAACACGATTCGATCTGGCGTTAAATAATCAAGAATTTCTCTATCTTTTTTACCAAAAGTATCCAACAGTCTATGGCTTACTTGATCATTAGCCATTGAGAAGTCAAAGATATATCTTCCATCAACAGAAAAAGAATAAGTATTCATTTGATCTTGATCCTTGTGCAGCGAAAAAGATGCTATACTGGATCTGCACATACTTACTGACAATATCCATAAATGGCTTGTTTTTGGTAATCGACGAAGATTACCATATTGATATTCGGGCGCATGGTAAACATCAGTACTCCAGTGCATTTCCCCGTCTGATTCGGAATAAATATGCTTTTGTACCTTTTCTTTAAAATGCAAAGTGGACGTTCCGGCACGAATCTCCGCAATTACTTGTTCAGATTCTACATATTGATCATTTTGCACTAGAATCAAGCTTTTTAACGGAATATTCACACTATGTAGAATATCCTGACTCTGAATAGTTACATGCAAGTCTATATAGCATAGAAAAGCAGGCTGCCCATGACGGGTACGTGTGGGGTGAACCAAATCCTCATTGAATTGGATTTTTCCATTCGAGGGGGATCGTATAAGGTCGGCAGTACCCCCTGTGAATACTCCACCAGTATGAAAAGTTCTTAATGTTAATTGAGTCCCCGGCTCCCCAATTGATTGACCCGCAATAATACCTACAGCTTCCCCCAATTCGACCAGATCCCCATGAGTGGGACTCCGCCCATAACATAATTGACAGATCCAAGATGTGCTCCGGCAAGTAAAGGGGGTTCTAATATATATTGGTTGTGCTCGAAACGGTTGTGCTCGAAAGGCAGTTATGAATCGATTGACTAATCCAATTCCAATATCTTGATTTCGAGAAGCAATGCATCGTGAACCAATATATATATCGTCTGCTAATACACGACCAATTAGTGTTTGGACAAAAAGTTTTTCCGTCATCCCATTTTGAGGACTCACAGAAATACCTTGGATAGTACCACAATCTCTTCTACGCACAATAATATGTTGAACTACTTCAACAAGTCTACGTGTAAGATAGCCAGCATCCGCTGTTCGTACAGCAGTATCTACAACCCCTTTTCGGGCTCCGTAGCAGGAAATTATATATTCTGTCAAAGAAAGTCCCTCGCGTAAATTGCTTTGAATAGGTAAATCAATCATTTGTCCTTGAGGATCCGCCATTAACCCTCTCATACCTACTAATTGGTGTACCTGAGATGCATTTCCTCTGGCTCCTGAAAAAGACATTAGATAGACTGGATTAGAAGGATCCGTTATTCGAAAATTCGAATTCATTTCTTGTTTCAAATATTCACTTGTAGCATACCATATCTCAACGGATTGGCGTAATTTTTCTACCGCGTGTATAGCTCCATAATAATAGTGTTTCTCCAAAAGAAAACTCTGTTGTTCCGCGTCTTGGACTAACCATCCTTTAGAGGGTATTGTTAAAAGATCCTCGATTCCTAAAGAAATCGATGTAGTAGTGGCTTGATGGAAGCCCAGAGTCTTTATTTGATCCAGTATATGGGATGTATATCCCATTCCGAAATGATCTATTAATCTGCTAATAAGCCGTTTCATAGCAGTTCCGTCTATCTCTTTATTATGAAAGACCAGGTTGGCCCGTTCTGCCATACATAAGTACCCCCTTTTTTTGGCTGAGTAGGATTCGACAATTGCTGAGTAGGATTCGACAATGGGCCTGAGTCAGTGATTCGAAAACTTAATTTACTCCCTTTCCTCAATCTCAATCTGGATTTGCGCGGCAAAAAAGATGGTACTAGCGAAATCGGAATGCCCCCCGAAAGGGGCATCGCCGAATCTAACTTCCTTGTTTAGATAGTGTATGAATAGGCCCGACTAAATCCTTGTATGGCTTCCTCTATTTCTCTATAAAAAGAAATATGACCAAGAGTGGTTCGAATGTATATAGAACGGATTTCTTTTTTTCTATTTCCCACTACTAGATAGTGGGCATAAATCTCATGATAAGTCCCAAAAGATTCATATTGAACTTCAATCGGAACTTCTCTTGACCCAACGATGCGTTGATCTAGTTTCCATCGGAGCCACAAGGGACTGTTTAAACCGATTCGTTTTTGTCTATAAGCTCCCAGTGCATCATAGGAACTAGAAAAATGGGGTTCTTTATCTTTCGTATACTTATAATAATTGTTATTATTGTAGTTTACTTTTTTATTTGGAGAGTTTCCGCAACTATTATATCTATTTGCACAAATACCTAGACGGTTTCCAATCGTTAATACATAAAGTCCGATAAGCATGTCTTGGGTTGGCACGCAAATAGGATCTCCAATAGCGGGAGACAGGAGATTCATATGAGAAAACATAAGTAAACGGGCTTCCGCCTGAGCTTCCAAGGATAAAGGTAGGTGAACAGCCATTTGATCCCCATCAAAGTCCGCATTGAAACCCTTACACACTAATGGATGTAAACAAATAGTACGTCCCTCTACTAAAGTGGGTTGGAAGGCCTGTATGCCTAATCTATGCAGGGTAGGTGCTCTGTTCAACAGTACAGGATGTCCCCGCATAACTTCTTGAAGTATTTCCCATACAATGGGTTCCTTTTCCCAAATTTTCCTTTTAGCAATCCTGACATTAGAAGTAGCACGTTTCGTGATTAAATCGCGAATTACAAATAGCTGAAAAAGCTTTATTGCTATCTCTAGAGGTAATCCACATTGATGTAATGAAAGCGAAGGACCCACAACAATGACAGAACGCCCCGAGTAATCGACCCGTTTCCCAAGCAGAGTCTCGCGAAACCTCCCCTCTTTACCCTCAATTACATCTGAAAGTGATTTGTATACTTTATTGTGACCATCCCTCGTCGGTTGCCCGCGGGACCCACTATCAAGAAGTGTATCCACGGCTTCTTGTACCAATTTTTCCTGGCACATTACTAAATCTGCTGGTGCTAATTCACTTCTTTTTAATAGATAGGCAAGGTTGTTGTTCCGACGGATAACTCTCTTATAAAGTTCATTAATATCTGAAGTCACTACTTTATCCCCAGATCTATAAACAATGGGTCTCAATTCGGGAGGAAGAACCGGTAATAAGCACAAAACCATCCATTCTGGTTCTACATTTGTTTGAATAAAATGTTTCGCCAATTGCATGCGTCTAATCAAAAAAACTTTTCTTATTCGTCTTTTTCTATCTTCCCATTCATCTCCACTATACCCCTCGTCTTCTAATTCCTTCCATTCAACCAAAGAATTCTCTATAATAATTCGCAAATCTAAATCTGCTAATTGTTCTCTAATAGCGCCTGCTCCTGTTGCAATTTCCCGATTTCGAAATGTTGCAAAGCCTGGGGTAGAAAAAAAGGGAGAAATACTGTGGTTACAGGATGAAATTTCATCTTCGAATAAACCCCGTAATCGTAAGAAAGTAGGTTTTTTAGCGCTGGGCCTAGCAAAAGAGAAATCACCATATACTAGGCCCTCCAATTTCTTAAGGGGTTTATCTAAAAGATTCGCAATATAACTAGGAAGACCTTTCAAATACCACACATGAGTCACTGGACATGCTAGTTTGATGTATCCCATTTGATATCTTCGTATCCGAGAATCAACAAATTCTACCCCGCATTTTTGGCAAAATCTTTCGTCTTCGTTTTCAGCTACGCTCGCTCGAGAGTTTCCACAAGCACAAATTCCGCTTTTTATGGGTCCAAAGATTCTTTCGCAAAACAATCCATCTTTTTCTGGTTTATCGGTTTTATAATGAAAAGTGGAGGGCCTTGTGACTTCGCCAACGACTTCCCCATTAGGTAGGATTTTTTTAGCCCAAGCCTTTATTTGTTGAGGGGAAACGAGTCCAATTTGAAGTTGTTTATGTTTATATTGGTCAATCATAAAATAGAAATAAGAAAAAAATTTATATTTATTCCGATCAAACATCCTCCCTATTAACCTGGAAGTTCTTCTCAGATACAAGGAAATGGTTCAGTTCTAGAGCCAAAGATCGTAGTTCTCGAACGAGCACTCGAAAAGATTCTGGCGGATCCTCGTGATTAGGCACTCTTTTTCCCCAGATCGTAGCATTAAGTATTTCTTGGCGAGCTATAAGATGATCAGATTTATAAGTAAGTATCTCTTGTAAAATATGAGCAACACCAAATCCTTCTAAAGCCCAAACTTCCATTTCTCCTATTCGTTGTCCCCCTTGCTTGGCTCTTCCTCTAACGGGTTGTTGGGTAACAAGTGAGTAGGGCCCAGTAGAACGTCCATGAATTTTCTCATCAACTTGATGAATTAATTTTAAGATATAGGACTTCCCTATTAGAACAGGCTGTTCGAAGGGATCTCCTGTTCTTCCATCAAATATTCTGCTTTTTCCCGGGTACTCGGGTTCAAATACCCATGGATTTTTTGTTTGTTTACTGGCTTCATATAATTCCGAAAACACAAGTTTTCTTGAAGCCTCTTGCTCATATCTCTCATCAAAGGGTGCTATTCTATAATGTTTCTTTAGCAGATCCCCTGCTAATCCGAGCGAGCTTTCAAATATTTGTCCCACATTCATTCGTGAGGGTACTCCTAAGGGATTGAAGACCATATCAACAGGTGTTCCATCTTGCAAATAGGGCATATCTTGCCTAGGCAAAATTTTGGAAATGATCCCCTTATTCCCGTGTCTTCCAGCTACTTTATCCCCAACTTTGATTTCACGTTTCTGTAAAATATATACACGAACCATTATGTCAAAGGGGTCCCTCTGGATCCATTTCACATCGATAACGCGCCCTCTTCCACCTATAGGTAGTTTGAGAGAAGTTTCTTTTGAAGTGGATACCTCAAGACCAAAAATAGCCCGTAATAATCCAGCTTCCGCGATATAGGACGATTCGCTCGCTATCTGAGGCGTTAATTTACCTACTAAAATATCGCCAGTTTCTACCCAGGATCCCAACCTTACAACTCCATTTCTGTCCAAATTGCGAAGTAAATGTTCTTCTAGATGTGGTATTTGTTTAGTGATTTTTTCAGCGGAGCCTTGGCTTGTCGTATCCGTCTGAATTTCATATTTTCGGATGTGAAAAGAAGTATAAATATCCTCATATACCAAACGTTCACTAATTAGTACTGCGTCTTCAAAATTGTAACCCTCCCAGGGCATATAAGCTACTAAAACGTTTTTTCCTAAAGCAAGTTCCCCGCCAACTGTAGCTGCTCCCTCCGCTAAAATTTGCCCTTTTTTAATGGATTTACCCCGCGGAACCCGAGGTTTTTGGTGCATACAAGTATTTTTGTTAGAGCGCCGATGGGCAACTAAAGGAATACTTATGGTCTTCCCACTACTTGATAAAAGGATCTTGTGACTATCACTAGAAATGATCTTTCCCTCGCGTTGGGCTATAACGGAAACCCTCGAATCTAGAGCTGTTTGGCGTTCCAATCCAGTTCCAACAATGCACTTCTCGGACCGAGAAAGTGGAACTGCTTGGCGCTGCATATTAGAACTCATTAAAGCCCGATTCGCATCATTATGCTCAATAAAAGGAATGAGAGAACCTCCAATAGAAAAATATTGGAAAGGAAAAATACTTCTAACATGAATCTGTTCCCATGCAATAGTCAGGAATTCTTGACGGTATCTAGCTGGAACAACCTGTTCTTCCTGAATACCCTGATTCAAGGACAAAGAATTTCCTGCTGCTATCATATAATATTCATCTCTATTTGGTGATAAATAAACTACCTGTCTCTCTTTTTTTTCTTTTGCTTTCTCAGATATTTCATAAAACGGACTCTCTATAGATCCCCACCAGTGATCAATTCTCGCATGAATAGCTAACGATCCGGTAAGTCCAACATTGATTCCTTCGGACGTGTCAATTGGACAAATACGCCCATAGTGACTCGGATGAATATCTCGGCTCCGAAAACTTGCAGTTCTCCCCGTCAATCCTCCTGGACCCAAACAACTCACTTTTCGCCCATGAACCGTTTGTGTCAATGGATTGGTTTGATCAAAAACTTGAGCTAAGGGGTATGTGCCAAAAAAGGTCTCATAAGTAGTTATTAATAAAATCGAAGTTGAAGTTGGAGTTACCAAAGTTTGTGGAGTCGGTTTCGATTGACGTATGAATACTCTACGGATAGTTTTTTGAACCGCATGTTGTAAACGGCCAAGAGCCAGTCCGAATTGATCTTGTAACAGATCTGCAACCGAACGAATACGTTTATTTTTCAAGTGATTCATATCGTCATCGTCAAGTATACCCGTTCCAAATTTCATTCCAATCAAATGATCCGTAGCGGCCAATACATCTCGTGGTAACAAGAATGTATTGTTCTGAGGGATATCAAGATTCAGTCTCCGATTCATATTTCGTCGACCAACTCTTCCTAATTCACATTTTTGTTGAAAAAATTTCTTTTGTAATTCCTCGCATAAGGACTCCGAAAATACCAGGTCCCCACCTACACAAGCAAATTGTTGATAAAACTCCAAAATAGCTTTTTCTTTTGACTCAATCCTCTTCTTCTCCTTAGCATTCGGGAAAGACAAGAAAATTTCGGGGTAGGAAACATTATCTAAAATTTCTCTTAGATTCGAACCCATAGCTGATGATAGAACTAAAATAGATATCTTTTGTTTTCTACTCACGCGAGCCCATATCCTTTCTTTTTTATCAATTGCTAATTCCGACCTTCCTCCCCAATCTGATATTATAGTCCCGGTATATATAGAAATTCCCTTATGGTCTAATTCCGAGCGGTAGTAAATACCAGGACTTAGCAATATTTGATTGATCACAATTCGGTATATTCCATTTATTATAAAGGTTCCTAAGGAATTCATTATAGGAATGTTTCCAATAGAAATGGTTTCCTTTTGCACATCGAAACCAAAAATTAATCTCGCGGATACATATAATTCGGAAGAATAGGTGAGTGATTCATACACAGCATTCCTTTCTTTTATCGAGGGTTCTAGCAATTGATATCCTTTCGCAAATAATTGAAATGCAATTTCGTGATCTGGATCTTTAATTGTGGGAAACTTCTCAAGTTCTTCCGCCAAGCCTTGATTAATGAATCTACAAAATCCCTCGAATTGGATCTGACTAAATCCGGGTATTGTGGACATTCCCTCATTTCCATTCCGGAGCATTTGAATCTTAAGTTTCCTATTTATAGAAGAAAAATTCCATTATCAGCTCACTCTTCATCAATCCCTACGGATCAATCTAGCAATCATGGAATCCATATTCTGTTTACTGAATCACATGAAATTCTAGGGAACTCCACATACGTATTTCATATATGTATTTCATACATATGAATAGAGACGATTTCGACGAAAGTTCGAATTTAGCAGGGGTTGAAATGGAATAAAAATGAATTGATAAAACAGTCCTAGAAAAAAATTCTGCCACTGAAACTTTATGATATTCTAAAAAGATTGGATAGCAAAGATTTCTCGTTTTATCTCCTTTCTATGAAAGGGATAAAGCCATAAGAATTTATAAGCACTAGAAAGTTTGACTTTAGTTCGATTTAGAATAGCACGCTTAGTTTCTTTTTCAAAAAGAATTTGAAGGGTCTTTTTTGTTTCGTAGTAGTAGAATTGCTAGAAAATAAAGGATTTCGTTGTAGAATCCTAAAATAAAGATAAAGTACTTTATTTTTTAAGTACTTGCCAATCTAGTTATCCACCTATCTACATATCCTTTCTTTTATCGTAATTGCACTTAGGTGGGCCAAGAAGGCCTGGCTATAATCTATATCAGAGCAAATTCCCTCTTTTTTTTTATTCAAGATATTTAATACAATGAAAAATTAAAGCACGATTCCCCATAGGAATATGTACATAAGGGGGATCTGTAGATAATAATGCTGTTCGGACCTGGAGTTTCCCTATATACAGATTAGGGAAACATTTATTCTTATTCTATTTTATTATGCCATTCAAAATAATGGGGGGGAATACCGATTTAAGAGTCGTTCACTACTGCAATTCAAAAAATAATAATAATAATATTATATTTATTATATTATTATATTATAGTTTTATTTTATTATATTATAGTTAATTATATTATTATATTCTAATTTTATTATATTATAGTTAATGGTTCTAATTTGTTCTGAATTTTGCAGCCTGCGACTGGAAATCCACTTTTTCTTCTTTTCTTCTTTGTCATCTCAATAGAATAGAAAGAAGCGGGAAGTTTTCTAGTGTTAGCAATGTGTGTTTTAAGATAGAATCCATCGAGGAGAATAAGCGAAACTGGATCCAAAAAAGCAGAAATCTATTTTTTGAAAAAGATTCTAAAAAAGTAAGTAGAATTAGATTCAAGATAAAAGAAAAAAAGGTTTTAGTAATTAGTAAAAAAATGTGAATGAATACTTGCTCTTTTCTCGATTTTAGATCGGATTTTTTGGCGGCATGGCCAAGTGGTAAGGCAGGGGACTGCAAATCCTTTACCCCCAGTTCAAATCTGGGTGCCGCCTGATCAATAAAATACTTAGGATTATAGTACTGATCAAACTCGACAAATTCGTACCCCCCTAAGTTGGGGCACGAGAGTAACTAGGTTTGGCGATACTGGATTTTGAGAATCCATACCATAGTTCTACCCTCAAACTAGGGTTTGTTTTGTGGGCAGTGGCCCAAACGGCTACCAATAGGGATGAGGTAGCGTTTCCTTATTCTTTTATTAATTTAAATCGATTCGATTCGGGAATTTAAAACTACGAGACTAAGATGTCAGAAATCTTCGTAGCCAAAGGTCCCTAAGGGGCATTCTTTTTTCAATCTAAGATTGAAGAAGGGACTTTGCGAAGAAATAGAAAGACTTCCTAATTATCATACATTTTATTTATCGTACATCTTACTACATACACTTTATCGTACATCTTACTACATACACTTCGTACATCTTATGCTACCTACATACACTAAAGTAAAGGCTACTGATTCTGTCGAGAATTAGATTGAATAGGCTGATCAAAAATCAATTTTTGGATTGTGGATAAGACCTCCTTACTCTTTCATAGAAAGATAGAAAGCGGGGCAGCAGTAGGGTTTAGGTCAAAAATAAAAATAAACATGGGTAAGTTAGGTATCCAATAAATATTTATCTATCCTAATTTTATGGTGTATTCTTACGTCCTTTGCTTATAAAAAAGGTAACAAACGAAAGAAAAAATCTCTCTATTCCCGCGTCTTCTATTCAGAGCATCCCCTACTCTTTTTTAGGGAAAGAGCGATGTATCATATTTCTACTTAATGCTCTCCAATTCTACCAGAAATCATATAAGAATTTGTTAGGAGTAAATTCCTTTAACGGATTCATCCATAGTCTTAGGGCAGAATGGCCTTTTGACTCTGTACCCTTGATTCCACTATGATTATTGATCAATAGTAGAAGAATTCTTTCATAGAAATAGGAGACATAATTTACATGGATATAGTAAGTCTCACTTGGGCTGCTTTAATGGTAGTCTTTACATTTTCTCTTTCGCTAGTAGTATGGGGGAGGAGTGGACTCTAGGGATACTACCAATTGATTGAGTAGTCGAATTGTAGTATCAACTCTTTTCTTTAATTGATCGTTTTGCATTAATAATTTTGCCAAACTTTATTTTTTCTCTCTTTCTTTAGTTTTGTTTCACTCTTGTAAGAAACTCTTTTAAGAAAGTAAGAAAGAGTCGTTCTATTCCAGTATAATAGAATAGAAAGGGCGATTATAGTAATTCATAACTTCTATTCTACTAGAAATTATGAGTAAAAAGAAAGTTCTATACATAAGAAAATTAGAACATAAGAAAATTAGACTTTCTTACACGAAGCTATTCACAATATATCGCACATTTTCCATTTATACTATTTTCTTATTCTTAGAAAATTTTTGATGTTCTTTTTTTTTTTTTTTGAAGGATCTCGATTGAAGCATCTCGCACCTTTTTTAAGCATGAAAGATTCGTAGGTTTTTTCCTTTTACTTTTTTTCTTTTACTATAATCTATTCTAGTCTATTCTCGTATTATTTTTCTCCCCCTCCTTGGATTCTTTCAATGAAGAATTATCTTCGATTTTTTTGATTTTGACTTGATTGAAATTAAGTGGATGCAGTGAAAAAAGAAGTTGAATTAGACTACTATTTCAATCTACTAATCGATTCTATGTAGATTCAAGATAATATAATAGAAAGAATCTAAAGTGTGGTAGAAAAAACTATATGTAGTTCTTTCTACCACACTTTATGATTCCAACCAGACCCTTTCATTTAAGACTTGGATTTTTTATTTTCTTTAATCCCTTTTTCATTTCTTCAATGATTAATTGGAATTCCAATTAATCATTTTGACTGGCTGTTTTTACATAAATAATAAGTAAAAAGGCAGTAGGAACTAGAATGAACAATGCTGTAGCAATAAATGCGAGAATATTTACTTCCATAACCTCTTTATTTATTTATTTTTTTCACAATAACTCGGGATGTAATCCCATGGAGAGGAAAAAGGGGTATCCTGTAAATTCAAGGGGAGGACTTGCATTCTGATAATACTGAATCAATTCAATATTATGAATATTGCATCTATCAAATCAATTCATGGTGGATAGTGGAATAATATAACATAGGAAGATCTCTTATCCATACTAAGACCAAAATAGGTTTTTTGATTGGATTCGAAACCCCCTCTATTCTTTTTTCATTCTTTTCTACTTTTGCTTTTCTATATGTATAACCCAAAATCTTTCTTATCTTATCCAATTTCACTTCCTTTTTCTTATAGTTATACATACAATTATGTATGTATTATATGACCAACTTTCTATGGGTCACATAGACATCCCAATAAGCAGTAGAAGTAGAAATGAGATGGAGAAAAGAGGATCTTAAATAAAAAGGATCCCATATTTAAATTTAGGAAAAAGAGCGTTTGCTTGGTTTTTATTTTATTAGGTTACTATCCATATACGCTTTTTGGGGTCTAAAGATGAGAGCAAATCCATAAAAAAAGGAGTCGGCAAATGGAGTGAGAATGAGGTGGATTCTTTCCAATTATATACACAAACAAAGTTGGAACTAGAAAATGGAAGGGGTGCGGTTTAACCCCCAAAAAGTAACTAATTAGATGAAATTCATTCTCTAACAATAAACGAATACGGTTTATGTATGGATTCCGGTAAAATACCGGTACTCGATTTCATAAGAGTCGAATAGGAAGTTAAGATGAGGGTGGTATCATCATAAAAATGGAGTAGTATCCTAAATTATACTAATCCACGTATGATATGTATGCCTTTCCTTATCAACCGGAAGTAGTGCAAAAAAAATTCTATACTGCACTGCTCTCTTTTTACTGAGAAATGCAAAAAAATAAAAGTGAAGTAAGGGTGCCCCATAGATATTTGATCTTGCCTCCTGTCCCCCCCCCCCCTTTTTTCATCAAAAATTTCCATGAAAAAAGAAAAGATGAATTTGTCCATTCATTGAACCCTAGTTCGGGACTGACGGGGCTCGAACCCGCAGCTTCCGCCTTGACAGGGCGGTGCTCTGACCAATTGAACTACAATCCCTGCGGGGTGTATGGCATGCCTATTCTTAAATAGAAGATTCGATCCGTCTGTCGTGCTCTAAGAAATAGACGAATCATATACTACATACCCGCATATCCTATGCGGGTATAGTGAGAGTGGCATAACTAGTATGTTGCGATTTTTTATCCCTAAAAATAAACGATAATCCGCTTTTCCATAAGAAAAGCTCTTTTCTTTGTCTTTTCTTTGTAAGACAAAGAATCAGAGAGATACGGATTAGAAATCAATTTCCCCGTTTCTCTTTATCCTTTATTTCTATAGATAATACATCTTTTTTCTTCCATAAAAAAAATAGATTTAGTTCATATTCACGAAGCCCTAAATTTTTGGGCCGAGCTGGATTTGAACCAGCGTAGACATATCGTCAACGAATTTACAGTCCGTCCCCATTAACCGCTCGGGCATCGACCCAGGAAGAATTTTTTCTAGGCTTTTTGATAATCTATGATTAACCTCTTTTTATAATACTCCCTACCCCCAGGGGAAGTCGAATCCCCGCTGCCTCCTTGAAAGAGAGATGTCCTGAACCACTAGACGATGGGGGCATCACTAGACGATAGCACCATATACAACCACTCGTCATTATACTATAATGATAGTATGAGCAGTTTTTTGGAATTGTCAATATACTCTTCGAACTAGATCAAAGAAAAGAGTCTTTACTACTTTTCTGTTATGCTTTCATAGGATTTTTTTTAGTTGATGGTTAGGTTAATTCACGGATCATCCCCTACTTTTTAAGCTTTTTAAGGTTAAGGAAATTCGTTTAAAGGGTATAGAATACGAATAGACTAATAAAAAGGAATCTAAATTAGTTCAGTACAGGTATTGATTGCTATAACAGGAAAAAGAGTCCAATTTCATTTTTTTTTGTAATTTTAACTCTGTGCTTCGTTTAGTGTTCAGACCCAAAATGTGGGCATCTCGCACTAAACTAAGTCATAAAATTGCAAAAAAAAAAAAATGGAGACATTTTCAAAAAAGAAATGAATGAATTTAGTAGAAAAGTACTTTATCGGATTCGAACCGATGACTTCTGTCTTACCAAGGCATTATTCTACCACTAAGCGAAAAGCCCTTTATCGGATTTGAACCGATGACTTATGCCTTACCATGGCATTACTCTACCACTGAGTTAAAAGGGCTTTTTATTCAATAATTAGCCACTTTCATTTACCATTATGGGTCTACTGCATAATGTACATATTACATGTATATATTAATGTACATAATATATGTATATATAGAGATATGTAGAGATTTTCTTTTCTATATATCGAGATCGAGATATCGAAGTTTATTTATGGCGAGGTTTAAAATCTTGAGAAAATTAAGAAAAATAAGAAAATCTTTCATATTATCTCTTATCACTTGCACAAAGTATAGGTATTTATTATTATATAAATAAATACATATACATATCATGTATAATAAAATACATGAACAGAGAATTGACACACCCAAAAATTATTATATATATCGGATACACTTGAAGAGGCTAAGTTCATAGGTATGTAAACACGATCTCGTACGACTCACCAAACCAAAGTCCGGAAGTTCCATTTTTTTTGTTAAGAAGAGAACAAATATGTATCAATTGTTGAATCGGATACAACAATGGGCCAAAAAGGCCAAAGGGGCAATAAGAACTGCTGTTAAAAAAATGATAAACTTTTTTTTTATCTTTAGGCTATTCACTTTTCACGTGCTCAGAATGTTCTGCAGAATTAGGGACTTTTTTCTTCTATTGGCTGATCTTATGATGAGAACTTTCTCCATTTATGTTTTATTTCCCCTAATTCTAATTGGGTGGGGTATAAAGGAATTTGCGCTCTTCATATACCCCTATGGCTGGATAGTAATTTTCAGTGATATACTTCTTATCTGTTTTGGTGAGAGATTGAAACAATTTTTAGCAGGCATCTTTTGGAAAAACTTTCGAGTTCAAAACTTTTTCATTTTTCTTAAAAAGTTTTGGACGGATTTGTTGAAACGATTTTCAACAGGTACCCCTTGGAAATGGGGTACTTGACTATTCTACAAGGATTATAGTGGATTTGGAACAAACTATGTTGGAGTTTTATCAACAATTTTATTCTAAAAAAAAGGGTTGGGAGTCGAATTTATACTGCAGAGTATCAAAATTATACTACTGCCTGCCCAACAAAAAATAAAAAGCATATCCTACATACCTAACTCCTCCAGGTTCAGGGTTTTCCGTTTCCGAACACTAGGAAAAGGGAGGATTCTAGATTTTCGATCCTAGGGTTAAAAGGAAGGGGATAGATACCCAATATGATTCTTAGGAGGAACGTTTGGTAATGGTTCTCTATGCTCTTTTTTATGTGTTCTTAGTTCTATTCATCTTCTTTGATTCTTTTAAACAAGAATCTAATAAACTAGAATTGAGCGGAAAAGAAGAGAGGAAATTAGGAAATGGAGAGGATCGACTAACCAGCGATTCGTATCTGCTTTTCTTTTTAAGTTATTACTCTTTGTTGCTTCTCTCAAGCGATAGACGAAGTCTATGAAAAATTTTGGAAAGTCATCTCACTCCTTCCCTATGGCTCGCACTTCATGATACGTGGAGGAAGAAAACATCTTTCGCAATTTCTTTGTTCAATTCTGAACAAAAAAGAAAAGGAAGAAAGGGATTTATGGGGACTGTACTGCCTTTATATCTCTTAGTATATATTGTAGGAATAATTAAACGATTCCTTACAACAGTCTGGCACATTTACGTCCTCACAAATAATGATCCTTGTAGTCATAACCGTAGAATAGATCCTAATCGAAATGCATACATTTGGTTCATACGCTATTGGTATGGTAAGAAGAGATGTATTTTACAGACTAGAGAGGGGCTATCTAAATCCTAAAGTAAAGGTCCGCGATTGAAGTACCAACCGCCCACCGCCATGAACTTTCTCCTTTGATTCGATAAGGTGGAATTAGCCTCCTTCTCGAATGGCTACCCTTGACAAAGGGTAGCATTGGTATCATAATCTACATGTAGCGGGTATAGTTTAGTGGTAAAAGTGTGATTCGTTCTATTAATAACTGAATTTGAAATGATATACTTAAGGCATCCTTAAGTTTTTTTATATTCATATTCCGATGAAAACTTTAGTTCTTATAAAGGATTTAATCCTTTTCCTCTCAATAGCATATTGAGGAAGAATATACATTCTCCCGATTAGTATCCAAAGACTAATTGAATTTGCATCTAAAATACAAATTCGATTATGAGTACGTAGTCGCGAAGCATAATTTTGCATTGGATTAAGTATTCCGATAAGTATTCCGATTGAATAAATATGAGTAAAGGATCTATGGATGAAGATACAAAAAAGGTTATTTCCAATCGTAACTAAATCTTCTTTTGTTTTGTAGGAAATGGAAGCCCAATAGCTAAAAAACGATGGTTTTGGTTTACTAGAACCATCAGTATATTATATTGTTTCAGCTCGGTGGAAACCCAACTCTTTTCCTCAGGATCTCTTGAATGAAATTAGGGAACGAAGTAAGTAGATTAGATAGATATTTAGGAGAATTTCTATCTCCTATTCTATAGGGATCATCTAGAAAGCGGAGAGCTTTGGTTCCATTCAGACAGAAAAGCTGACATAGATGTTAAGTGGTGAGAATATCCATAAAGGAGCCGAATGAAATCAAAATTTCATGTTCGGTTTTGAATTAGAGACGTCAAAAATAATCAACCAACGTCGACTATAACCCCTAGCCTTCCAAGCTAACGATGCGGGTTCGATTCCCGCTACCCGCTCCATTCTGTATAAAAAGACTATTCCATTTGTTTGTCTAGACATGGTAGAGACTTGTATTCCACCTTTTTCTTTCGTCCACCAGTTTTCGGCCCTACAGAGCGGAGTAGAGCAGTTTGGTAGCTCACGAGGCTCATAACCTTGAGGTCACGGGTTCGATTCCCGTCTCCGCACTTAGCAGTCCGTATAAATGGACTATTCTATTTGTATATATATGATAGAGGGCTATATCCAACCCTTTTTTTTTTATTTAGCAGGCAGAAAAAAAAAAAAAAAAATGAAAGAAAAGCATAGCCTATCCCCCTTTCAAAACCGTTTGTCTCTTGTTTGTCTCGGCGAATCCCCGGTTTAGGGAACTTTCTTAGAAAGTTGGATTTGCACCCTCGAAGCACTCTTTTTTTTTGAGTCGGGTGCAAAGGAAGGATAAGATAGGAAGGGGTACAGTACTAGACTAACAACTACTTAATTTAATATTCATTTAATATTAAATAGTAATTTAATAGAAGTAGTTAAGTAGTCATTTACTATAATAATTTACTATATTAAAAATAAATATATATAATTTACTATAATATAAACTATAATATTAAATATAAACTATAATATTAAGTAGTTAAGTAGTCAACTAGACTGAATTTTTTATCATAGCACCTTACTAAATTAAGCTGGCGAGCGACGGGAATCGAACCCGTATCTTCTCCTTGGCAAGGAGATGTTTTACCACTGAACTACGCTCGCTACATTGAACTACGCTTGCTACGTCCTATATTTTATAGGGTATATCCACCTGGGTCGACCGTCTATGTCTGGGTCGACCGTCTATGTCTGGGTCGACCGTTTCATTTTCTATTAGAGTTTTCTTTTTATTAACTGTCTATCAATCAATATTCTAATGGCAATAGAATTTCATAATAATGAAAGAGAAGAGGTAATAATTCGGAACGAAAATAGCATTTTAATGTGTATAAAAATCCTAATTTTTTCGAAAAAGGGCCTTTCTTTTTATTTATTTTGTATCGGGTTACTAAATACTAAACAAATTCAAGAAATAAGAGAATTCAGAATAGCTACCAGAAAGACTAATCCAATCCATAATGATGTACCGGAAAATACAACGTTTTTATTATTTGACCAACCATCAGGAGAAGCAAATACAAGGGGTACACTAATTACTAAAACTGAGGAAGTCGCAATTAATGCAAAAACAGCTAATTGGAAAGCAATATTCATATTTATAATCCTCCAAACTACCTTCAAATAAAGTTGACTACATATTTCTATTTGATCCCTCACTTAATCAAAATTGTATGAAAATACAAGAAGTAGGAGGGGTTTAATCATGAATCCATTGATTCTTCTTTTTATTAAAACTTTTTCCTTACCGCTTTATACAGAGATATATTGAAAGTGGACTTGCATCTGAGATGAGTTAGTAGATCATTTCATATAGCTATGTTCTATTTGTAGGAATAAAATAGGGATTGGGCTGTGGAGAGATGGCTGAGTGGTTGATAGCTCCGGTCTTGAAAACCGGTATAGTTCTAGGAACTATCGAGGGTTCGAATCCCTCTCTCTCCTTTTGTATATTGAATACATTTGCTTCTTTCTATCTATGTTTTTCTTTGTGCAGCCCCCCTTATATCATTCTTTCATAAAAAAGCATGAATGGCTCGGCTAGATGGAATAACCGAGCCAGAACAGAAAAAAACTAGAACAGGTATAAATAAAAAATCTTAGTTAAGAGGGGTCATGTAAAGAACAGGTTCCAAATCGCGATCAATTCCCTTTTCAAAGCCTGCTGCAGCAGCTCGGGCTCTTCCTGCATGCCACAAATGGCCCACAAAAAAGAAGAATCCTAGAACAAAATGGGAGGTCGCTAACCAACTTCTAGGGGAGACATAATTAACAGCATTGATCTCGGTAGCTACGCCACCCACGGAATTTAAAGAGCCTAAAGGAGCATGGGTCATATATTCTGCTGAACGTCGTTCTTGCCAAGGTTGGATGTCTTTTTTCAACCTACTCAAGTCCAAACCGTTGGGGCCCCTTAGAGGTTCTAACCACGGAGCACGAAGGTCCCAAAAACGCATAGTTTCCCCTCCAAAAATAACCTCTCCCGTTGGGGAACGCATTAGATATTTACCTAAACCCGTCGGTCCTTGGGCAGACCCTACATTAGCTCCAAGACGCTGGTCTCTAACTAGAAAAGTAAATGCTTGAGCTTGAGAAGCTTCTGGTCCAGTGGGCCCGTAAAACTCACTTGGATAAGCCGTATTATTGAACCAGACAAAACAACAAGCGATAAAACCAAAAACAGATAAAGCACCTAAACTATAAGACAAGTAAGCTTCGCCAGACCATACAAATGCACGGCGAGCCCATGCAAAGGGTTTGGTTAAGATATGCCAAATTCCGCCAAGTACACAAATGGAACCCAACCATACATGTCCCCCAATTATATCTTCTAAATCATCCACACTAACAATCCATCCTTCTCCCCCAAAAGGGGATTTTAGTAAATAACCAAATATAACACCGGGGCTAAGGGTCAAATTGGTAATTTTTCTTACATCCCCCCCCCCGGGGGCCCAGGTATCATATACGCCGCCAAAATAAAGAGCCTTGAGTACTAGAAGAAAAGCACCTAGACCTAACAAAATTAAGTGAATACCCAAAATTGTAGTCATTTTATTTCTATCTTTCCATACATAACCAAAGAATGGAAAAGATTCTTCAAGAGTCTCGGGTCCCAGAAGCGCGTGATAAATGCCACCGAAGCCTAAGACTGCGGAGGAAATTAAGTGAAGTACTCCGGATACAAAGTAAGGAAAAGTATCTAGAACTTCTCCCCCCGGCCCTACTCCCCAACCTAGAGTAGCTAAGTGCGGAAGTAAAATCAACCCTTGTTCATACATGGGCTTTTCTGGTACGAAATGGGCCACTTCAAATAGGTTCATTGCTCCGGCCCAGAATACGATTAATCCGGCATGGGCTACATGAGCTCCAAGTAGTTTACCGGACAAATTGATAAGTCTGGCATTCCCAGCCCACCAAGCAAAGCCGGTGGTTTCTTGGTCACGACCAGCTAAAACGAAAGTTCCATTAAAGAGCGTTTCCACGTGGTAGAACCTCCTCAGGGAATATAAGATTTTCATGAGGCTGATCCTGAGCTGCCATCCACGCACGAATACCCTCGTTTAAAAGAATATTTTTGGTGTAGAAAGTCTCAAATTCAGGATCTTCCGCTGCACGGATTTCCTGGGAAACGAAGTCATAGGCACGTAGGTTCAGAGCCAGACCAACTACGCCAATAGCACTCATCCATAAACCGGTGACGGGTACAAATAGCATAAAGAAATGTAACCAACGTTTATTGGAAAAAGCAACACCAAAGATTTGGGACCAAAAGCGGTTAGCAGTGACCATTGAATAAGTTTCTTCAGCTTGAGTTGGGTTAAAAGCACGGAAGGTATTTGCACCATCGCCATCTTCGAATAGAGTGTTTTCTACGGTAGCCCCGTGGATAGCGCATAGCAGAGCTGCGCCTAATACTCCGGCAACTCCCATCATATGAAATGGGTTCAACGTCCAATTATGAAATCCTTGGAAGAAAAGGATGAACCGAAATATAGCTGCTACGCCAAAACTCGGCGCAAAGAACCAACCAGATTGTCCCAGTGGATAAATAAGGAATACGGAAACAAAAACAGCGATTGGACCAGAGAATGAAATTGCATTATAAGGCCGCAATTGAACAGACCGAGCAAGTTCAAATTGACGTAGCATGAAACCTATTAGTGCAAAAGCTCCATGGAGAGCGACAAAAGTCCAAAGACCACCTAATTGACACCAACGAGTAAAATCTCCCTGTGCTTCCGGTCCCCATAGTAGCAACAAAGAGTGTGCTAAACTATTGGCAGGTGTGGAAACCGCCGCGGTTAAGAAATTGCAACCTTCCAAATAGGAACTAGCCAATCCATGGGTATACCAAGAAGTTACAAAAGTAGTCCCTGTAAACCAACCCCCTAAAGCGAAATAAGCACAAGGAAAGAGCAATAAGCCGGACCATCCTACAAAAACGAAACGGTCCCTTCGTAACCAGTCGTCCATAATATCAAATAGATCGTTTTCTTCTTTAGTAACTCTACCAACGGCTATAGTCATAGTGATCCTCCTATTCAATTACTTCAACCATTTTCGAGCACCTCATATTACTTCCAGGGCATACGATAGTTTGATTATCTGTGGACGATTTCTTTCTCGTTCAATGCCCTTTTTCAGTCGTCTCGAAGATAGAAATTTTGCATTTTTATCTATGGGGTCACAACCCAGGTCGTGCTAAATCCACAAATTTCATTTAATTCATTTTTCTTATACTATAGAAAAGAAATAAAGAAATAAACATTTGAATTCAGCATTATTCCATGATTTCTATTTCAAAGCCCATTTTTTAAGGGAAAACCCCTCTTTTCTCATTCGCTCTCTATTGCATGGGTGGAAGAACAAAAATGGAATTCTGAAAAAAAAAAGAAAGATATTGAAAAGAAAAATTGACTTTTGAAACCCTTTATTTATTATGTGTAACGGAAAAGAGTTGCGATTTCTTCTTATTCCTATAGAACGTCTAGTAACAAGAATATGAAATCGTAAATAGCGAAAAATTCTTGCCTTGCGCGATCTAAGTCTAAGGAAATACAAAAATGCGCTTATACACCAATTTCATCCACATCGAATTTATATATCAGAATAGCAGATAGAGGCATTATTCAAGGGGTCAGGTCTACTTACTTTATCTTTCTTTCCCATTTTATTGTGGGTTTGATAAGAACCTTTTTTGCTTTGTGGATAAATAAAAAAAAAGAGTTTTTTTTTTTTAACCCGCTTGTTTTATTCTAACAAATTCTATATGGAACTGCCCGCTGAAGAGAAAAAAGATCTGATTGTCTTTCAGCCTATATCGAATTTTGGAAAGAAAAAACCAGAATTTTCTTCTTTTTTTTATTAACATTAAGAAAAAAGAATATAATTAAAATGGAATTGGCAATATAATTTTTATGCACTTTTGAAATGAAAGAAAAAGGAAGGATTTTTGACAATCGTTATTTCTTGCCTCTGCCATATCATGAAAACCTTTCGATTTGGAACGGGGAGAGATGGCTGAGTGGACTAAAGCGGCGGATTGCTAATCCGTTGTACAATTTTTTTGTACCGAGGGTTCGAATCCCTCTCTTTCCGCCCCCTCGGATCATTTGGGACTTTCGAATTGTAAGGAATTCTGACCCCCGGATTTTCTCATAAATAAATGTACGAAATAAATCCAATTTAAATTTATAAGAAAAAATTCCAAAAAATTTTTGATTTTTACTCCTCACGCCCAGGATTACGTCCTGGGTCATTAGATAAGAATCCAAAGATAAAGAGGGAAACAAAGAATATCACTACTGTATAAACAAAAAGTTTGAGAGTAAGCATTACATAATCTCCAAAATTTTTTTTGTTAAGGAATAGATTACCCATTTTTCCTTACCACACGGATCCACTAGGATGGGTTTTCTTTATTTTGACACCTAAAAATGCAAAAATCAATTCTTAAAAAAATTGCAAGAATTGCTTTATAATAAGCACTCTTATCAATATCAAAAATTAGTTTAGGTATTGTGTGGGTACCTAAAGGTACCTGTTCAACGTAGGCGCAGGGGGTAGAAAGGCTGATCAAAATTTATTGCTGCAGCTATACATTCAATGTAGAAGAATTTTCATTTTAGAATCGAAGGTTCATAATATAAGACTTCTCGGCTCTTATCCATTTTTTTTTTTTTTTTTGGAATGAATACATCATTCAATTTGGCAGGCAGAATAGTAAAGATTTCATCGAAAACTTACAGCAGCTTGCCAAACAAACGCTAATAGAAAAAAGAGTACAGGTATGACAGGCATAACATCCACGATTGGGTTGAAAATGGCATAAGCTTCGGGTAATTTGGCGAAGAAAAAGCTAGTCGGACAAAGAACAGAATTAAAACAGATACAGGTTAAACTAAGTATATTAGGCATAACAAGCATTTCATTCTTGTAGAGTAGATAATTGGATTTTGATTGAGTTATTTTTATAAGGGAAAAAGCAAAAGAAAAGGTAGATTCCAAATCCTTTTTTCTTCGGACTTTCCCAAACACAAAATACCTCCTTGTATTCGCATTCTCAAATGAGAATGGAAGAAATTCGACTTTCATATAATATCTTAATAGAATTCCATGTAATGATCAATGCATTTTTTGGATTCTATATTATCTGCATGTCTAGAATCCTAGCAAGAAAATATCCCTCATTTTTTAGGTAATTGAAGTGGGATTGACGAATAATATATAAAAATAATAGTGTTTATTAGTGTTTCATAAAACGAAATGACATGGGGCGTGGCCAAGTGGTAAGGCAGCGGGTTTTGGTCCCGTTACTCGGAGGTTCGAATCCTTTCGTCCCAGATTTTTTCTGATGAAGCGAAAGATAGAATCGTATTGTGCCCTGCACGACACAAAAGTTTATTAAAGAGAATAATTATCTCTTATGAACTCGTAGATTAGATGCATTTCTAAGCATTTTTTTCTTTCTCAGAAAACAAAAAATAAAGTGTCAAGTCCAGTCAAATTTAATATCTTTATTTTCATGAAAAATTTTTGTCTATCAGGCACATTCAGGATATGCCCCTACTACTCATTACTCATATGTGTTTTGAATATGTGTTTTGAAATTGGAACTTTTTGGATAAACTTTATACCCCGTATCTATGAAGTGGGAATTCTTACAGGATCCATTTGACACCCAATATGAAAGAAAAGAAGTACCCCCTATTTATTTTCCCAAAACTAAAGAACTAAAGTAAGTAAAAAAAAAAAAAATTAATGAGGTAAAACACTGTATAGAAAATGAGACCTATCCCTTTATGATAGAGATAGATTTTTGTTGTATTATTTGTTTTCTTGTATTATTAGTAAAAAAGAAGCGTCCTTCTTTTCTTTGGTTAAGCGAAAACGATCTCGATCTGTGATTCTTTAAATATCCAGAATGATCCATTTCGGTAAGGTTAAGGTAAGAACTGTTCGTTGGATAGAATGGATTCGAAAAAATCGTACTTTTCTTATTTTTTATTTTGAGTTCTTTCTTTTGTTATTCGAGTCGAAGAAGTATGAGAATTTTAGAACTACTCAAAAACGACCAATCTTTTCATTGGCATAGCTTATTTGTTTATATAGTTAATTGTTTTTGTTACAGAAAAATAGATTAATTCATTAAATTAATTCCACTTTTTTTGAGGTTGATAGTTTATTTGTTGGGAAAGAGTGGATCCTTCTCATTTCAGGATTAATCATCTTGAGTTCTCTGTTGAAAATGGAAATTCAATAATAATAATAAATAAGTCTTAAGTAAACTATTTTATTCCTCTTTTTCGAACTATGTTTCATTCATATGATAGAATATGGGTTTAAATAAATTGTATCTTTGCAGAGTGTTCCCCGATAAATACTTATTTCTTTTATCCAATTTTCTCCATAGATAGCAGGTTTGAATTAGTATACAAAAGCAATGACTATTCATGATTCCATCCATATTGGATCAATTCTCGATACCATTTTGCAATGAAATTAGAGGAATGTTATGGTAAAACTTCGTTTAAAACGATGTGGTAGAAAGCAACGTGCGACTTGAAGGACATGATCGATTGTGGATTTGCCTATCCATCATTTTCCATAGTAATGAAAATGCTCTTGGCTCGACATAGTCTGTTCTATTCGTCCCGAACCGAATTTTCGCTGGGTTGTTTGTAAGTAAAGTAAATAGTACACGATGGAGCTCGAGAGGACAGAATTTCTTTTTGATCAAGGGAAAGAATCTAGGGTTAGTGAAAACTAATAAATTAGGCCAACTTTGTCAGTCTATCCTTAATATAGAAATCAAAAGGTTAAAATAAGAAAAAGTCTAATTTTGGAAGATTGGAAAAACTTTTTTGATGAAAAGTCTATCTGAATCAATTGTTCATATTTGATTTCTATAGAAGAGTGAAATGCTTTATCGAAGGAAATAAGAAAAAAGAAAGGGTATGTTGCTACTCTTTTGAAAGAAAAAAGAATAGGAGTTCCCGAAGTAATGTCTAAACCCAAGGATTTCACAAATCAAAGATAAAGGATTCCGGAACAAGTAAACACGATTTTCAACCGTCTCAACAATAGAATTAGATCTGAATAAGGAATAAAAGTCAATTTGTTCGAGATGAGATAAAGAAAAGAGTTTAGAGACGACTCAAAAAATTTCGAAGGGTTTTTCTTTTGAAGTTTGTCAGTAAAAATTAGCCAACTTGAGTCATGAGTATAAATGAAATTTGTTTTTTCTTTTCTTTAAGGAAATTAATGCAAGTCATAATCGAATTTCTATCTATTTGCATTATAGACAGATTGCATTATAGACAGAAATTCGAATCATTTTCTCGAGCCGTATGAGGAGAAAACCTCCTATACGTTTCTAGGGGGGGGTTGTTTATCTACATCTATCCCAATAAGCTATCTATCGAATCGTTGCAATTGATGTTCGATCTCGAAGAGAAGGAAGAGATCTTCGAAAAGTAGGTTTTTATGATCCGATAAAGAATCAAACTTGTTTAAATGTTCCAGCTATTCTCTATTTCCTTGAAAAGGGTGCTCAACCTACAAGAACAGTTTATGATATTTTAAGGAAGGCAGAATTCTTTAAAGATAAAGAAAGAACTTTGAGTTAATTGAAGAACTAAATGAATAAAAAAGTAGGAGAGGGTCCTTAGTACCCCTTAATTATTTAGACACAATTTGCCTCTTTCTTAGTCCTATTTTTTTTTTGCTGCATTTATGTCGTGCCAATCCAACAAAAGTCCCTATTTTATTTCCTTTTTATATCTAATTACATTGTATTTGCATTGACAAAGGTCTATTGAACAAATAGAATTTGTAGATAGATGGGTCTCTTTATTGTCACTCCATATTAGGTATTTCTGTCTACACTTCATTCAAATGATAGGGTTGCCCCTCTTGCATGTACTCTCATACACATACAAGATTATTTTACTTCTTTAAATTGCCAAAAAAATCACAATTTTGCCATTGTGATTGGGGCTGCTTTTTTTTTTTACCCTTAGCCTTAGTGAAATTTAACCGGATCTGTTCATTTTTGTATTTGAGTGTTTTTAATGGATTAGAAAATCTTTCTTTTGATGTCTTGCTAATTCAATGTGGTATAATTTCATCGATTTTTAGATTTTGATCGTATCTAAGAGATCCTATTTTATCCGGGTTGCTAACTCAATGGTAGAGTACTCGGCTTTTAAGTGCGGCTATGATCTTTTACACATTTGGATGAAGCAACAAATTCGTCCAGACTCTTGGTAGAGTCTAGAAGACCACGACTGATCCTCAAAGGTAATGAATGGAAAAAATAGCATGTCGTAATAAAATCAATTTCTTTTTTTTTTTTTTAATAAAAAAAATTCTGATTTTCTGGGTCTAGTGAATAAATGGATAGAGCCTGGCTCTAATTCTGGTAAAATAAAAAAAAAGCAACGAGCTTAACTTCTTAATTGGTTAATTGGAAGGATTCCCCGATCTAATTAGACGTTAAAAATAGATTAGTGCCTAATGTGGGGAAAGGTTAGGTTTTCCTATGAATGGACCCTTTACTTTTTTTTTTAGAAATCCTAATTATTCTTGATTATGGATTGAAAAGAGATGTTATGAATTGAATGTGTAAAAGAAACAGTATATTGATAAAGAGACTGTATTCCAAAGTCAAAAGAGCGATTGGCCTGCAAAAATAAAAGATTTGTTCTTGTTTGTTTTATAATTAGAACAAACATAAACTAATTAGATAGAAAAGGAGCGGAAAAAGTTCTATGGATTAGACTCCCTTTCTTTCCTGGGTTTGTATTATGCAACACCTTGTTCTGACCATATTGCACTATGTATCATCATTTGATAAACCGAGAAATGCTTTTTTTCTCTATTTCAAGTAGAAATACAAATGGAAAAATTCGAAGGGTATTCAGAAAAACAGAAATCTCGTCAACACTACTTCGTCTACCCACTTCTCTTTCAGGAATATATTTATGCATTTGCTCATGATTATGGATTAAATGGTTCCGAACCCGTGGAAATTTTTGGTTGTAATAACAAGAAATTTAGTTCACTACTTGTGAAACGTTTAATTATTCGAATGTATCAGCAGAATTTTTTAATTAATTCGGTTAATTATCCTAACCAAGATCGATTGTTGGATCACCGTAATTATTTTTATTCTGAGTTTTATTCTCAGATTCTATCTGAGGGGTTTGCGATCGTTGTAGAAATCCCACTCTCGCTAGGGCAACTATCTTGTCCGGAAGAAAAAGAAATACCAAATTTTCAAAATTTACAATCTATTCATTCAATATTTCCCTTTTTAGAAGACAAATTTTTGCATTTACATTATCTATCACATATAAAAATACCCTATCCTATCCATTTAGAAATCCTGGTTCAACTCCTTGAATACCGGATTCAAGATGTTCCCTCTTTGCATTTATTGCGATTCTTTCTCCACTATTATTCGAATTGGAATAGTTTTATTACTTCAATGAAATCCATTTTTCTTTTGAAAAAAGAAAATAAAAGACTATTTCGATTCCTATATAACTCTTATGTATCAGAATATGAATTTTTCTTGTTGTTTCTTCATAAACAATCTTCTTGCTTACGATTAACATCTTCTGGAACCTTTCTGGAACGAATCATCTTTTCTGGGAAGATGGAACATTTTGGTGTAATGTACCCGGGGTTTTTTCGGAAAACCATATGGTTCTTTATGGATCCTCTTATGCATTATGTTCGATATCAAGGAAAGGCAATTCTTGCATCAAAAGGCACTCTTCTTTTGAAGAAGAAATGGAAATCTTACCTTGTCAATTTCTCGCAATATTTTTTCTCTTTTTGGACTCAACCACAAAGGATTCGTCTAAACCAATTAACAAACTCTTGCTTCGATTTTCTGGGGTACCTTTCAAGTGTACCAATAAATACTTTGTTAGTAAGGAATCAAATGCTGGAGAATTCTTTTCTAATAGATACTCGAATGAAAAAATTCGATACCACAGTCCTTGCAACTCCCCTTGTCGGATCCTTATCAAAAGCTCAATTTTGTACTGGATCGGGGCATCCTATTAGTAAACCCGTTTGGACTGATTTATCAGATTGGGATATTCTTGATCGTTTTGGTCGGATATGTAGAAATATTTTTCATTATCATAGTGGATCTTCGAAAAAACAGACTTTGTATCGACTAAAATATATACTTCGACTTTCATGTGCTAGAACTTTAGCTCGTAAACATAAAAGTACGGTACGAACTTTTATGCAACGATTGGGTTCGGTATTTTTAGAAGAATTTTTTACGGAAGAAGAGCAAGTTTTTTCTTTGATGTTCACCAAAACAATTCACTTTTCTTTCCATGGATCACACAGTGAGCGTATTTGGTATTTGGATATTATCCGTATCAATGACCTGGTGAATCCTCTTACTCTTAATTAATCATTAGACAAAATTAATAAACTAGAAAAGATCGATATCAAGATAAAACTTGCACATTTTCCATTCTGAAATGTTCCATAGTAGGTGAATCACTTTAACTAATTAAAAATTCTCAAAATTAGTGGACTTCCTCTTCGGAATAGAAATTGGCTATTTCCACATAGGGAAAGTCGTGTGCAATGAAAAATGCAAGCACGATTTGGGGAGGGGTTTTTTCTATTGTAACAAGGAAGAATTATCTACTCCATCCGACTAGTTCCGGGTTCGAGTCCCGGGCAACCCATATGGAAAATAGAAAAGAGCAATCTGAGTTTTTCATTTTTACTAACTTCATTTCCCAAATTTTTGGATTTGGTAAATGAAGTTATACGAAAATCCAATCGTTGGGGCTGGCTTGGTTGACATTGGTATATAGACTATGTTATACTGTTAAATAACAAGCCTTCTATTATCTATTTTCTTTCTAGTTAATACGTGTGCTTGGGAGTCCTTGCAATTTGAATAAACCAAGATCTTACCATGACTGCAATTTTAGAGAGACGCGAAAGTACAAGCCTGTGGGGTCGCTTCTGCAACTGGATAACTAGCACCGAAAACCGTCTTTACATTGGATGGTTCGGTGTTTTGATGATCCCTACCTTATTGACCGCAACTTCCGTATTTATTATCGCCTTCATCGCTGCTCCTCCAGTAGATATTGATGGTATTCGTGAGCCTGTTTCTGGTTCTTTACTTTATGGAAACAATATTATCTCTGGTGCTATTATTCCTACTTCTGCGGCGATCGGATTGCATTTTTACCCAATTTGGGAAGCTGCATCTGTTGATGAATGGTTATACAATGGCGGTCCTTATGAGCTAATTGTTCTACACTTCTTACTTGGTGTAGCTTGTTATATGGGTCGTGAGTGGGAACTTAGTTTCCGTCTGGGTATGCGCCCTTGGATTGCTGTTGCATATTCAGCTCCTGTTGCAGCTGCTACTGCTGTTTTCTTGATTTACCCTATTGGTCAAGGAAGTTTCTCTGATGGTATGCCTTTAGGAATATCTGGTACTTTCAACTTTATGATTGTATTCCAGGCAGAGCACAACATCCTTATGCATCCATTTCACATGTTAGGTGTAGCTGGTGTATTCGGCGGTTCCCTATTCAGTGCTATGCATGGTTCCTTGGTAACCTCTAGTTTGATCAGGGAAACCACTGAAAATGAGTCTGCTAATGAGGGTTACAAATTTGGTCAGGAAGAAGAGACTTATAATATTGTGGCTGCTCACGGTTATTTTGGTCGATTAATCTTCCAATATGCTAGTTTCAACAATTCTCGTTCTTTACACTTCTTCTTGGCTGCTTGGCCTGTAGTAGGGATCTGGTTCACTGCTTTAGGTATTAGTACTATGGCATTCAACCTAAATGGTTTCAATTTCAACCAATCTGTAGTTGATAGCCAAGGTCGCGTTATTAATACTTGGGCTGATATCATCAACCGTGCTAATCTTGGTATGGAGGTAATGCACGAACGTAATGCTCACAACTTCCCTCTAGACCTAGCTGCTCTTGAAGTTCCTTACCTTAATGGATAAGGTTTTTCTCCTAAACATATAGGAATTTTTGAAGGAAGGAAAGCCGGAAATACCCAATATCTTGTTCCAACAGGATATTGGGTATTTCTTTGTTTATTCTGAATCTTTCTATTCTGAATTCAATTAACGACGAGATTTAGTATCCTTTCTTGTACTTTCATAACTCGTGAAATGCCGAGTAGGCACGAATTCCCCCAATTTGCGACCTACCATAG